>Ga0268261_10004827_pt1 | contig 10160 bp, 3 predicted proteins | sample TergutNc150P1_FD_190353 | JGI IMG/M metagenome (GOLD analysis project Ga0268261, IMG submission 190353) | Nasutitermes corniger P1 segment gut microbial community from laboratory colony in Florida, USA - Nc150 P1 (SPAdes) (version 2) | ecosystem: Host-associated > Arthropoda: Insects > Digestive... | reverse complement strand
ATATGACATTAGTAGCCTAAGGGTTAATGATTTAACCCTTATCCTGCTAATGTGGAGAAAATGGTGAGCTCCTAATAATGCCAGCAAACAGCAGATGGGATTTAATTCAGCGTTTAAAGGGTTAATAGTTTGTAATTTGTTTTGTAACTGTAACATATTTTCATTATTAGATATAATTATTTCAATTCGGGTCATTCTTTTTGAAACACCCTGTACATCAACCTAAACTCCACTTTTATATGAAGAACTGAAGATATCAGTACATCAGAATGCAATGAAATGTTTTCAGCATATCAGCAACGTCCATTTACAATAAAAATGTTATTTTAAACGATGTGTCTGTCTCCACCACCCTGGACTACCCACTAATCTCCATCTGGCTAGTTCTTGAACTAAAGGATCAGTATCTGTTTCGTATACAAACACCATGTACTTACTGTGTATACTATAACAGTAAATAATAATGGAAACTGGGACAGTCATCAAAACAGTTTTCATTCCATTTTGGTGCAACTGATTGTCTGACAAAACTTCACTGCATTTAGCCAGTTTTATTTCACTGTATATGGCTTATCATGTACCAGTTAGACGAATGTCAACCTATTCCAGCCATTATGTGAGAAATGGATTTCAGTACATTAAAAACATAAATGACACAAATGTTCACTCCAGTGATTTCCCTAACTTTCCTATAAGCAGGGTTAACCAACAAGCAGCCTCCCAGCCACGTACAGCCCCTGAAGAAAGTATATGTGGCCCTTGGTCACCTGAATATTATCAGCAATACAGTTTCACAAACATAATAGGTCTACAGAACATAATATGGCAACTTTATTAGCACAGAATATGCGTACCACATACAACTCATCTCCTTTAATACAGCACACAGTAAACCAACCATTCTTTGTTTACTGAGTCTAGTAAGGCCTACTACCTTGTCATTCAACCGTACTTTCAGCATAACTTTGTAAGTAACAATATTCTAGTAAATTCAATCCCCCCCCCCATTTCAACATAATGTATACACAAGTGCAGCCCTCAGGTGAGTCTGTAACAAGCTATGTGGCCCTCCTGTGGGTTGAAGTTGGCCAGCTCTGCCCTAAAGTATTCATTTGTGGAATATTAATGAAGTTCCTACTCTAGTTGCCACTCCTTCAAGTAAAGGAGAATTCTGAAATCATCCTACGGATGACACAATACATTCAGATATTAAAGAGAATCCTTTATCAAAAAATTCTTGTTCATTCTACCTTTATCTTATCAACCTGCAATGCTATGTGATAAATAAAACATAAGGATTGTTAATCACGCGTGTCAGTCTTCTCCTATCAATAATAATGTTGATGTTTTAAGCAGAAGGATAAAATATGTGGCATAAATCTGACAGCATCGTTACTATGAAGCAGTACTGTTCGTGTGCACTGATACAGCAGAACAAAGTGAATTATTTTTTTCAGACAAAACTGTAAACCTGCACAGTACAATCACACCCAAGCTACAGTCTGTATGACAGGCACCTTACCATCAACACCAACTGATATTGGACACAATAATACTTAATACTCTTTAGCAAATTTTAATTAAACTTTCAACAAGACCAGAGCTTCAGACACTGTTTAGTCTTGGGACCAAGTGATCCGTGCTCTTATCAGACATTATGGAGTGTGGAGTGTTAATTCCTTACCGACGTTTCAGGAAAACCTATCAGTCCCATCTTCAAGGGTCAAGAAATCCAACAAAATTTGGATTTCATGACCCTTGAAAAACGTCAGTAAGGAATTACAACTCTACAGTGCATAATATCCCAGAAATGCACAGATCTCATGAACATTGTGGCAAAAGCCTGAAATCATGCACAGTCCTACCATACTGCATCAACTCTCATCTGTGCTGCCGGCTGAGCACTTGAAAGGCACTGATAAATATTAATGTCTGACTTTCACTTTCATTGCAGCATATAACATGATCCAACTAAATCTTAATAAATGGGCGAAATACATGCCTTTAAATTTCTGTTTTTAGGTGAGATGTATTTTTGTGTGGGAAACAAATGAAACGGGATTTAAACACACCGTCCTTATCGTGGTATTTTTGGGACCCAAAAATTGTAATTCCAGAGGCAGAAAACTAACACAAAGGGCTTTTTTTTAAGTGGAAACCATTATAACAGTCAACGTATTCTGTTCTTACAAAACAGTTGACCACTACTCGCTCTTAAAATGATTTCTTTAGAATCAATTAAACAGTGTTGCTACACAACAAGGAACTCATAAATAGCATTGCAAATGATGCACTTTTTTAATCAACAAACAAAATGATGCTGGAATTTGTTCTGCAAGATATAAGATGGTTAGTCATGTACAGTTAAAAAAACAGCATGACAGATAACAGATGCTGACATAAACAGAAGTGAGATGCATTGCATTTCCTTACAGAATATACAGATATTGCAGTGGAACATTCACAGTGACTAACTTACAACAAATAGATATATTAGAACATCATGCAATTATTTGTTGGACTAAGTGTCACATTATAATATAAAAATTCAGAGTTGATTGGTACTCACATCGTAGGGAGAGCTGTGATGCTGAGAATATCTGAAAAAATACACATATTCCATAATTACACAAAATGAATATGAGGAATTCCCTGAATGACCATATACATACCAAATGTGCTAGAAACTTAGCCTACATATAACAGTTTTATGAGGAGGAGGATGAGGAGGAGGTGTGGGGTCCAGTATACAACCACTGTCATGCCAGTGCACGTATGATTGCCAGTGCAGCTTCAGTTTCACTCTGTTTCCAATTGAAACATGCAATGCAACAGTTAAAGATGATATGCACTTGCACTTGCAGTAGACAGAATAGCAAAGAAATGCAATTTTTGTACACCTTCACCACAGTGAATTTGAGGTCTCCATTGTCCTTGGATATGGTGCCACGTCAATGAGTGATTGGTGCTCGACATTCTGACTCTTGGAGATGAGACCAACATGCTGTATTGGAACATCAAGCACCAGTCACCCAGTAATGTGTTGCCACATCTCAGAAGAAAGGCCAAGTAAACAGCACAGAAAGATGTGGAACTGGTTAGAGACATCCCAATCACTGCATGCCAAGTTTCACACTGGTTTTAGTCAAACTAAGTCACTGAAAGTACAGTATTTAATATGCGTCAATAAAATATGGCATCTCTGTTAGATATTCTCACTTTAGTTCATTTAAAACAAGAAACTGGCAGGCTTGTCAAGTTTCTTTCTTTGTGTTATAGGCCCCAGAGTTACAAAAGTTATTTTGTTGTAGATCCCAACAGTTACAATAATTTAATTTGTGTTATATCTCCTAACAGTTACAATAATTTTCAGTTTTCTGGCTTTATTTATTCACATTAATTACACTAATTTTCACAACCATAAAAGCTCTTAACTTTACAGTGTAAAGTCTAGAAACTTCTCTTGTGTCTCTTAAACCATGTAAGTGTTCTGGGATTGGTAAACAGAGTAAGCATTGTTGCACCCGAATCCATGACAAGAATCACATTTACTCACACAGGAGGTTCCGCTCCATAATTAGAACTGCGCCTGTCTGTCTCGTAATATGCATGATGTTCGTCATGCATCAGCGCTGAGTGTCTTCGTACATCTGCTGCTTCTGGCTCCCTGTCACAAGTTCCCTGCCGTCTTGGAGGACTTCTCTGTGTACAACATAACATATGCCTTGTCATCCCTATACCAAATTTCATCTGTTTGTATTTATAAAGGCATGAATAACCTGTTAATGTTGTCCTTCTCATGTTTCTCCAGTACTAATAGTTAGAAAGTGCAATTCCTGCATTTAGACCCAACAATTTAGCACTATGGACACTAATTCTACCTCACAGCCCCACACTCAGCCATCAATACATACACCACAGCATACAAACATTTTTCTACTACAGTCCCTCCACCATCTCAGCCACCCAAAGCGATTACTATCCAACATTAATTCACACCAAATACCAGTAACACAGACATCTTTTACATGTCTTCATTCAACAGGGTCACAGAATATTCCTAAAATAATTATCCCTTGGTACAAGTGTAAGCAACATAGTAACTAACCTTCAGTAAATTTCTTCACCTGCTGAAAAAACAGTGTAACTGCAAAATTATGGTCAGAAGGTGATGGAAGGTCAGATACAGTTTAACACACACTTTTACTAAGATCAGTGGCAGAGGAGCAAATCTCCATTCCAGGTGCATACTTATCCCAGATGTATGGTCTGAATGACCATACATTTTCCTTACAATAGTAACAACTATGTACACTAAAAAAAGTGCATGAAGTCACAAACATACAACACAATGTGCATGCAGTTTAAAATGAACCGTAATAGCCGATGGCTACATAAAGGCAAAATTCTATGTCCTCTTGTGATCAAGAAATAAATACAGAGGACCAACTGAAGTAAAAATACAAGAATGTTTTTCTATTATTTTATATGGAGTGTTTGCTGGTAATGCTGAATTAAGTGCAATTCAAGCTACAAAATAATCACTACAAAGTCACGCAATTCACATCACTCTACGTTATGATGCAACATTTCTTTCATTTGGAAAATTTTCTGTCCCATCCACTAAAAAAAAAAAAAATTAAAGTTGCCCTCTCATTTTAATTTCTCTGAACACTATTAAAAAAAAGGGGGGGGGGAGCAAAATGCGTTATTTTTGTACCCTTTATTTCTTGAATTTCTTTAATGAGCTGACATGAGGTCAAGATGTGTAAAGTCGTATTCATTACACATATTAATGTGCACAAGTTGGTCCTACAGAATTTTGATTTACAAAGAAACCCTGATGGTTATTTGTAAGAAGACTTTGAGCTTGTCACCTTAACAGATAGACACATACATACATGAACATATACATATACAAGAGGAAAGAAGCAGAATAAATTGAGCAGCTGGCCCATTCTTACAAACACTGCAAATCTATGTTTCCTAAACACACAAACACAAACACAAACTGTAGCAGCAGTCCAGTATGTACCATACTACCAATAATGCTATGGCAAGCCCAAGGGGTACAAGTCGAAGCGCACTTGTGCCAAGAATTATGAACAGATACTGCAAGATGCAATTCCAGTATAGTTTGAAAGTACATTTGTTCCAAAGAATATGAACACACACTGTAAGATACAACCCAGTCTGAAGCAAAGAGAGTTTAGTCACATATCAACTCCACATCAAAATAGTGTGCACGGTAGAGAAACAAGACATCCATAGCCGCCTCAGATTTGTCCTCAACACACGAAGATGTGGTCTGAAGCAATGCAGGAGATGACATGCTGCATGCAGTGACTGAAAAAGCAACTAGTAAGACATCATTCACCTGGCCGCCACTAGGTGTCCTCGCCACGTGCTCCACCTCTTCATACTCTTCGTAGTACACACGGTTCACATAATCCTGCAACATTACTTGACATGTTGTATACTTTCTTTTGGGTAATTCCCCCGCGTCTAAATTCAGATGCCGGGGAATTACCCAGAAAAAAGCATACAACATTCAGAACATGGCAAAAGATTGAAATCAGGGATTACTTAACATGTTTACATCTGAGCTGAAGCAATATTACTTTCCTGATTTATTCCACAAACATCTTAGCTCAACACACCTCATGCTGAGTGGGGCTGTGGGATGGACTGCTGAAGCCTGATGGCCAGTGATGCTCCCCAGCAGGAGATAGTTCTTGAATATCCTCTGGATGCACCAATTCTCGTCCCTTCCTCATGGCATCCTGCACTTCTTCAGGTTGTACTGCAATGTTGTCCAGTTTCTGAAGATTTGGTAGGGCCCGCAGTACAGTTAGCCGGTACCTACAGACAACCATGGAACTTAATAGGCTTCATCCTGCTATCCATGCAATATATGCTTCATACTGTTGGAAAATGGTTATGTATCAGAGAGTGAAAACGCGATACTGTTTACTATGCATGAAAACACACGCACAGAAAAGTTCATCTGAGTTACACAATTTTTCATATAGTTTATTGGCTGTCTGGATGTCAGCACGCTGTTAGTTATGTGTTAACATCAACCTGCTGTAAGGCAGCCACTGTGTTGAGAAATGCAGGGATAATTTCTATGAATCTGCATTATAGCTCTCATGACCATGTACTTGTGCAGATTCTCTACGTTGGTGTCCAAACATAAACAGATGCAATGCTGAACAACATGTATTTCTTTCTGATGATTACATTTTCAGTAGGACATTGCAGTGACATATGGCACAGAAGATAGATTTTACAGAAGGCATTCTCGATGAACAAATAATCTGCAGAGACTTGTGCCATCACATTCCCTAAACATGCTTGCACACTGCTTTTGTCTCTAGGGAGACTTGACACAGACTGCCCATGGAAGAACTTCATGCACTTTGCGAGCTGTACAACCTAATCTGGAATGTTTTGGACTCTTATTCAAGAAAACATGGAAATGAAATAAAGCACGTCTGAGAATTCAGTAAGTCAATGAGATGTGTGCTTGCATACTTTCAACAGTTACTGATATCAGATAAGTAAAAAGTGGTTTTACTAAAAATACTGTTAAATTATGGACATTACATCCAGTCAGACAATGCAACAGTGTGTGATTTTCTTATATAACAGGTCCCTCCTACTGACCAACATCTTGCTGAAACGTGTGGTAACAGGACCAGGAATGTATGATGAAAATACGAATGGTTATCTCTCTACTAAACAACTGACAGAAATGAGTAATACACATCAGAGATCAACCATATCAAATATAAAAGTATACAGAATCACTAAATACACATTTCTGTCAACAGTAATTAAATACACTTTGTGAGACAAACAGTCATGTTTGTCACCATTTCAGCGTCACTTACAGATCTGTATCGGCACATGGGTTTTCCTCAAGCCACAAACTCTTCAATCGGGGGAGATCCTGCAGATATAAGATCTGGTTCAGTTCCTTGATATTATTTTTGCGCACATACAACTCCTGCAGGTTGCGGCAGAACTGGAAGTCTGACAGGGACGCAATCTTGTTCACACTGTAACACATTTAATACTGCAGCCAGACCACAATAACCACTTCCACTTGTTCAATAGTTCTGGGAGTTGAAGAAGTAGGCCTAAATTTTAATCCAACTCCTGTTAAGGAAATCAGATTGGTGAAAATTATGAACCAATAACTTCATGAATCATAATCTGCTGTAATCACTGCTCTTAGAAATACTAATGTGAACAAATCACTAAACTGACATAGACCAGCCTTTGGGAATTACAGGACATGATATGCAAACAACCTAAAATACTGAACTGTAATATTCAAATAGATGTTATGGAAATTGTTGATGAAGATACAAACTTTCCCAACATGGTTCATAACAGAGTCCAATAACACGATTTTACAGTGCCACTGATAAATTTTCTGACTTCTAGTCAATGAATTTCTTCCACTACCGTTGACTATTCATTTCATTTATCAGAGATAACCTATTATGTCATTAGCCACTAGCCTACCAATTTTCTAACCAGCCACAAAGAGTAATCCTCTCCTTGCTTCACCAGAATAATATCTGTACAATATACAGCAATGTGTTACTCTTGTGCATCTGTTGATATGGAAATCTTGTATAAGAAGGCACATGAATGGCTACTATAAGCACCCACCATTTGTGTGGTACATTATAGGGCTCCAAAGGATTAGAACTTGCATAAGATTTCATATCATCCATACTAACTACACAGAGGTACAAAAAGAAGTCAAATGGATTAACTCCCTCCACATCCTCCTGAGATGTAGCAGTTCCTCTCCAGTATACTGATCTATGTTCCGCTCCAGTTGTCTAACAATTACATTCACAGAATGTGCAATAAAAACCACATAACCCTTGCTAATGACATGCACTTTGGTCTAGTTCACATGAGTTACAGTGGGAAGGAGGACGAAACAACAATGCACAGAAAGAAGAAAAGCATGCAGAACCGTCCGTCCCATCACCATTTTTGTGACCTTAGCATTACAAATATATTGAAAACATGAAACACACAAATTTTACACAAAAAAATAGAGTACCAATCTATTACAGTAACCAAATAAAATTATATGTCTTTGTTGTTATTTTCCATTTTCCTAACACAGTACCTTCAACATTTCTATTGCCATAACAAATGTAAAACACACAATCAGGGTGCCATTAGTGTTTCTACCTCAAGTCCACAAAGTTACCATATTTAATAAATTATTTTATTTATGATTTATTCAGCAATGCTATCAGTGGCCTAGATTATATAGCATCAAATAAGAATGACCATAATATCCATCAATATTTTCAGTCACAACCAACACACACTTTGCGAACAATTTTATTAGATGGCAACTAGTTTTGTGTCATCATCAGGCCACGATACAGGAATGTGAACACATAAAAGGTAAAGGTAAAGCAATCCCATTACAGGCCTGGACAGACCCTGAGGGTTCCAGGAGGTTGAGGCTCCCAGATTTCAAGACAATCGGCACACGAAGGTGTTAAGGTTGTCAGCCCCAAGCACCGGCCGCCTTTACCCCCCAGGAAATATTCCTGGTACTCATTTCTGTTAGAGGCTGAGTCGAACCCAGGGCCATAGTGCGGCCGGAAGGATTATGTCAATGAAAAACTCCAATGACACCATCGGGAATCGAACCCGCGACCTTCTGACTTGTAGCGCAGTGCCTCAACCAACTGCGCCACCGCGTGCCCTATGTGAACACATACAGACACTAAATACCACAAGTAGGAGATCTTCTCCTTTTACATTAAAAGTACTTTTACATTAAAAAAACTGTATGTGGAATATACAAATGTAAAATTAATTATAAAAAAGGACCAAGAATGTTTAAAAATAATAACTATTTTGTTCTTGAAAACTGTTTTAAAAATACCAATTGCAAGAATTTCCTAATGTAGAGGTGATATATTGTACGTCAACTACGATACTTCTTAATAACCTGCTAATATGGAGAATGGGGTGAGCTCCTAATAATGCCAGCAAATGGCAGATGGGATTCAACTCGGCATTTAAAGGGTTACGAACAAAAGTACTTGTATGTAGCATGCTATGGGCATCTCTTGATGTGTCTGTCCTTATGTATTGTCATTTGAAATGTTAGAATGCAATTTCATTTATAGTAGAGTTAAGGAGATAAAGCCCTCACAGATTCATATATATATATATATATATAAATGACCCAGAAGTGTTAGAATCAAGTTCAAGATACTGTGGACAGTAATTGGATTTGGACAGCAATCAATGGATTTGATGTGTGTTTTATGACTAGTTGTTTAATTTGACAGTTGTTACAGTTGTCAAGAACAAAATATTATTATTTGTATATGTCCTTATGTCTTTTTTGTAATTAACTTCACCTTTGCATACTTTACATACATTTTAAATGTATTTTTAATGTAAAAGTGGGATATCTCCAACTTACGGTGTTTTGTGTCCGTATGTGTTCACATTCTTGTAAAATGGCCCGATGATGACCCGAGGCTAGGGTCAAAACTGGGTGCCATCTAATAAAACTGTTCACAAAGTATGTGTTGGTTGTGATTGATAATACTGATAGATATTATGATTGTTACACCAATGGGGATGTTTCATATAAAGAATGACCAGTAGAAAAGAAAGTGGAGGAAGTGGTCATGAACTAGTTGTTAAATAACTGTTCCAACATTTGCCTAAAGTAACTGAGGAAAACGCAAGAAACCTTCCGCATATGAAGCAGCAGTGCCAGCAACTTGACTGTGACCTTTGGTGGCTGCCATGCTGCTAATACTACTGGCAATGAGCTAAAAACAGACTGAGGCAAATCACGCAAGCCTCGGCGGTGACATGCTGCTCTCCTGCTATGATTCCCACTGCATGCCTGCCAAGCTCAGACAGCGTAGTTGATACTGCTAATAAACTACAGGCTGGGCAACCGCAGGATCGTGGTTTGATTCCAAGACAGGGCAAATATTCTTCTCCTCTGCAAAGTGTCCCGAATGGTTCATCTAGCCTTCTACTCAATATGCAATGCGGTCGTTTTCCCCGGGGGGGGGGGGGGGGGGGCGGGTTAACCCTTAGACGCCGAATTAAATCCCATCTGCTATTTGCTGGCATTA
>Ga0268261_10004826_pt1 | contig 10162 bp, 4 predicted proteins | sample TergutNc150P1_FD_190353 | JGI IMG/M metagenome (GOLD analysis project Ga0268261, IMG submission 190353) | Nasutitermes corniger P1 segment gut microbial community from laboratory colony in Florida, USA - Nc150 P1 (SPAdes) (version 2) | ecosystem: Host-associated > Arthropoda: Insects > Digestive... | reverse complement strand
AGAAAGTGTAACCTGTACCAGAAGTTCATTCATGTGTGGAGCCGTCTGAGAGACGGCAGAGCGTCCCATAACCCGCTATGGAAGTGCCACGTGATACTGTCACAATTTCAAGTGACGGCAGATGTCCACTTCATATTCACATTTACTACGGAAGGTTTTCGCTAAGCGAATATAGCTTCGGCGCCTGCAGTTCTGCCACAGTCTCCGACATTCACATGAATTCTTAACAATGAACAGATTTTCTCCTGGAATAAACGTTTACATTATTATTATTATTATTATTATTATTATTATTATTATTATTATTACACCAAGTACCTGTACTATGATCTCTTATTTAATTACCACATAGTTTCATTTACATTTCACGTCCGTTTATTTATCCACGAATCAGTGTGTCTGTTACCTGTCCGTTAATTTCAACATCTCTTCCGCTTATCACAACTAAGCTCCTGGTTCGATCCTACACTTTCTCTATACGATTTGTGGTGGACACATTGACGCTTGGACATGCCTTTCACCAGACTCTTATTCTTCCCCTGCAGGGATAGTATCATTTAACCAATGCCTTTTACTCTTATTTAATTTTTCTCACCCCTATATAAACTTCGTAGTTGACGTTGTTAAAATAAAACTCTTCTCTCCCTGTCTCTCTGCCCCTTCCTTCCTTTTCCCATTCCTTCATCTATACAACTAGTCATCCAACTTTTAGCAGTCACCTACCCTCACCCTGTCATTCGAGATATATCCATTTATCTCGTCTTATTTTGCCACACATTCGCGCATTCATCCTTTCGTCCAGCCTTTCAGCAATACGTACTATAAAATTAAACTCACTTATGATCTCTGGTAGACTTTCAGACTCCAACCCTTGGCACTCGTGTTTATTTCTTCTGGCCGCTATATAAACTTCGTAGTTGATGTTAAAATAAAACACTTCTCTTCCTTCCATTCAGACAACAACCCTCCTCGCGACCAGTGCTCCAACAATAGCCAAAATTTCAATGCAACAGAGCACACTTACCCTACAGCGCCATTTCACCTGAAACCTTGTATAGTTATGTTGCTGTTTCATTACAACGAATCTCGTTTTACTTAGCTAAACTGGTACATTATTTTAGCCGAATAAATCTTTCCTTTCGCTTCTGAATGGCAAAGTTAACATTACGTGTAAATACGATGTTCCGCTTTTTCCTTATTTCTATGTGAGATCCATTATTATTTATGATATTTGTGTTCGTTATTGTGCTTTGTGGTGAATACAAATGTTCTTAGAGTACATCCAACTTACAAATTTTAATGAACTGAACAACAGAGTATATTCTTTAAATTCCCATATGTTTTGTCAGACCGCCAGTAGTGTTACATTTCTGTAACGTATATACCAGCACTTTTCCAAATTGCAAGATATAACTTATAAATGAGAAATAGGGATTTTTGCGAAATGTACGTTGCTATGCGCATTTTTACCGCCCTCCATCAAGTACCACACATAAAACTTGCTGTGCGTGTGATTAGACTGCTAACACTTCTTTGGCTAAACAAGAAACATAATTCTTTTATGAACCTCGGAAATTCATTTATTTTTCTGACAGATGTTGCCCATTACACTTTATTGTGGGCAGTTGAATCGAGCCACAACCTTCGCACAATTGTGACCTATATATGCTCTTGTATGTCACATTATGTTTTCTCCAGATATGTTCTGACCAAATATTTTTATAAATTGATAAATTTTTACTTTTCTGCAGCCTGCCCTGCCCCTTCTTATTAACGTTGGTTGAAAGCTAGTTATCTCGCCGCATGCAGGTTTAAAAAATGGGAAGATCTATTAGATCCTTACCGATAAGTTATAGAATAAATTCGTCAGTTTTCTGTCACCCAGTAATATTAAGTAAATGGAAAAACGAAGCTTACAAAAATATAAAGACAAAATAACAGTAAGAAAATAGAAATTTTGTATTGAATAGACCTGAAACGTAGATACAGGTACTCAAGCTACGCTTCTTTTTCACCTGTGCGCTATTTGCCATTCTAAAGCTTTTTATCCTTCCTTTCTCTCTATTTATTCTATTGCTAGTGTCATATCCCACGGGGCCAAACAGTGGTTCTGTCGGCTAAGGCACTGCGTTACAAGCCGGAAGGTCGAGTGTTTGATTCCTGACGGTGTAATTAGAATTATTAGTTCACATAATTTTTTCGGCCGCAATGTGACTGGGCCTTTAACAGAAATGATTAATAGGAATATTTCCTGCGGAGTAAAGGTGGCCGGTGCGTAAGGCGGAAACCTTACAATTTTCATGTACAAATTGTCTAAAAATCTGGGAGCTTCCTATCTCCTGAAACCGTATGGGCCTGTAGTAGACCTGTATAAGGATTGCTTTACCTTTCACAGGAGTACCACAACGGTATGAAGGAGGGATGAATACTAAAACATGAATTACATCTCCGAGACAATTATAATACCGATTCAGCTATCGAAACCGTTATGATGCGAATTTCTGCTGTCAACTCTTCCCTTCCGTCAGCTGTACTTTTCAAGATGGCGGTGTCGTGAAATTTGTCGGTAGAAGCAATTCGTGTTTTTATTTTGGAAAATGGTGGAAAAGTGACCAACCATGAATTAGTTAAGCATTTCAAGGTATTTCTTACTAATCCTGAAACAAGAGGTATTGGTTCCATGCTTTGTGACTTTGCTATCTTCAAGTACGAGTGGTTCAAATGCGTGTCTGGAAAGCCCGTGTAGAATTAATGTATTTTAATACCACTTTCAGTTATATTATGCTTGTGTGAGAAATGTTTTTCATCGACAGTATTTAACTTTCACTTTATTTCGTAATTCTCTTTTTGTTTTGTGCACCTGTGCTACATTCATATAACTTGACTTAGTACCTGTATATGGTATAACAACAAACAGTCCACAAGTTTTGGCGTATACGATATTGACATATTCGAGAATCAAATTTCGTATTACTCATTTGGGGTATATCTACTGAGTACGATAATCAGCTGCGTTAGTGACCCTGGAAGTGAAGTGACGGGGACAACAGGTAGATTGTAATGATTTATGTTAGGCCTGTTAATTGTACACAGACTTCACCTTCAGCATGGCTGTTCTCATACAGTCCCGCTGTACAGTTATTTCAGGTTTCTGCCTAGGGTGATAAAGACTGATAGTTACTCTGACTTTGGTTGTTAGTGTAAAAGGTAAAGCAATCCCTTTACAGGCCTATACAGGCCCTGAGGGTTCCAGAAGGCTGAGGCTCCCAAATTTCAAGACAATCGACACATGAAAGTGGTAAGGTTCTCAACCCTACACACCGGCCGCTTTACTTCCAGGAAATATTCCTGGTACTCATTTCTGTTAGAGTCTGAGTCAACCCCAGGAACATAGTGCGGCCGGAAGGATTATGTCCATGACAAAATTCTAGTGACACCATCGGGATTCGAACCCGCGACCTTCCGACTTGTAGCGCAGTGCTTCAACCAAATGCGCTACTGCGTGCCCCCGGTTGTTAGAGTAGCGTTTATTATGTACACACCAGGAGGTTAGTTTTCAGTTGAGGCCCGAAACCAGTTCAAAGAATTTGTAAATACAGTGGCTACAATTCGTAATAAAAGGGTAAATATATATTTTGTTCATATACAGTGATATTTATAATTGATATTTGGGATTTTTGTGTAAGATAAGTAGCACAAAATGTTATGGAGAATATCATTCCACAGTAATTTTAATTTTCAGCGTGAGAAGTATTTGATACTGAAGAAAAAGTACCATAATGCAATGGGACAGCTGAGTCAAGGAGTGCTTGCATCCCCAGTATTACTAAGTCCATCCTCGGAGTCTGTATCGTCCATGACACCTACTTCTGTGAACCCCTTCCGTTATTTTTCTGCATCAGAAGCATCTTTGAATGTCATGTCCCCTTCTCGCCATCCGCCCCCTTATCGATCTCCACCTCCACCTGCTTGTTCGCCCATACATCCTGGCTCCAGACCACATAATTGGAATCTGCAACTATGGGACAAGAAGGAGAACTGGAAAGAGAAAAAGACATATGTGGAGATGAGGTCACCAAGCACAGATGATTCTCTGAATAGCAGTGCAGGAGTCGTAGAGGAAACAGTGATCTATGCGCCACCACCAGTGCCACCTCGTCGTAAAAGTAATGATAGGATAAAGCTGGAAAATAAGGAGAATGCTGCTGACACTACATATAAGAGACCAAAAATTACAGGCAGTGACACAGGCAATAAAATTGTGAGTAAATACATTTTGCAATGTTTGAAAGTTTTCTTAACATTAGTAACAAATGGATAACCCTGTGGTGCATGGTTTTGTTGAAATGCTGATATTTATTCAACTTGCCAATAAAGCTCTCAAATATTAGGACTCAAAAAAGTTTCACCACCACCACCACCACGATCAACAACAACAATAACAACAACAGTCAGCCAAGGCATTCAGTGTTAGGAATGTGTGTGTTAAGTCCAGTGATAAGTTAGTACAGTATGTGCATAAATTATTTCCACAGGTGTCAAATTAATTTCGTATTTTAATAAGATTCTTGGTAGAAAAACTTATTATACTTTGTACTTTTATGTGTGCAGTCCATCTGCATGTGTTTTTCAGTGCCTTAGGAATGGCCTCCTTACTTCTGTTTTCAAAATTTGTATGAGGAAAGAACTCATCTCTGTGTAGACTGGTGTGTCACTTGGTTTACTGACATTTCCAGGTGCACTGGAGTTCAAACATTGAAGTAGGTAATGACCGTTAGTTTCAAAATCCATGTGTACACATCTTTTCTGACAGGCATCCACTAAACTAAATGAGGGGTGCGAAAATCTTGTGCAGTGGTGTATAATATTTTCAGCATAATTGTTGGATTTTTTTTTCCTTTCATACACAAATGTGTGTCACTTCACATATACTGAATTGAAAATGCCAGTTAACAGTGAAGTCTGCACATCACTTCAGAACTGTGAGTCATCAGTATGGAAACTACTTTTTGTTACCTTACTGACAGCCAAAATTTTGGAAAATTTTTGTACCATTGCACTAAATACCTTCAACATTTGTAACATTGTTATTAAACAACCATATTGCCTCATGTTTTATGAAGAGTCTGTGATTGTCAGCCTTTTTTGTCTGTTCAACATGTGCTTTTCATTTGGCAATTATAAAGCAAGTTAGCTCAAGGGGTAATATTTCTAAAATATATTTTATGTGTTCCAGGTTCGAACCTCAGCTGAGACCTTGACTAATATTTCCTGGATTTTCTCATTTCCTCCGGACAAATGCCATGTTAATGTTTTCAGTTATAACACTGAAAGTTCCTTCCACATTTTTTCACTTTCCTTATGCACTATGATCCAACCATTCTATACTGTTTAATTTCAGATTGTCCTTAAATAGAACCGTAAACAAGTAAACAGATGAACAGACATACATACATACTTCTGACACTTCATAATTTGCTGTATAACATGCCTGTGTGTTGTTGACCATAGGGGTTTTGAGTTGGCTTATGAGGTTTTTAATGAAATAACTGGAAGTAGAAATTGTGCACTTGCAATGTTTTGTCTGTATTTTTGTTTATGTTTATAAGGACATGATTGGGAGGACATGAGGTAAACATGTGAGTGATAAAATATTTTTAAAAGATTTTAAGCTGAACACCTAGTGAGAAGTGGGTGCTTGGGAAACCTAGGCGTAGATTGGGAATTAATATCAAAATTACTGTCAAAAAAATTAATGTGTGAAAGTGGTAAATAATTTATCTGGCTCCGAGTAGGATCTGTGACAGGTTTGTGTAATGACCTGTTTATGACACAAAAAGAATCAGAGAGTACCCCTGTCTTCATTAGTCGAGTGCATCAGCATAGAGCATTTCGTATGTAATTCATATACGTATATATACTTATGGGGTACACGCATTATGTGTTTTTTATATAAAATATATAATGTGATTATACTGTCTTTGTCCCTCAGTGTAAATCTCACATCTCTGAAACTACCATGTAGACTGTGATGAACTGTGGTGATATAATGCTGATTCTCAATCAAGTTTAACCCAAATTTTGTTTGAAGTTTACATGAAATATAATTTCTTCAAAAAGGCATTTCATGCAAATAATAATAATACATAAAATACACACACACACACACACACACATATATATATATATATATCTTGTGCATTGCAAATTTTAGTTTGTAATATTTTAATATAGTTTTTATTTAATTAAGTACAGTGGACAACAGTATGTTTAAAGTTTGCATTCAGAGTGTGAACTATAGTGAGATTAGCTTTGTAACACTAGTGTGAATCAGTAGCAAATCAATATACGTACCATTGCAGCGTGTAAAATAACAAATATATTTGAAAATTATGTGGTGGTGTTCTGGGGCATGGTTTTTAGGCGCATTCGCAAAATTGTAAAAAAAAGTCTATTAGCGTTATCATGTCTGTCTGTATGTATGGAACAACTCTGCTCCCACTGGATGGTTTTTTTTTGCAAAATTTGGTATTTGAGTATTTTTTGAAAATGTGTCAACAGAATGTACATTTTATTAAAATCTGACAAGAATAACAGGAGCTTTACACGGAGGTGTATGTACGTTTATGATAATATCTCTCTGACTTGTTCTTAAAATGAGAAATGTTTCAGATGCAAGTTGTACAGAAAATCAGAACACACTTTATGTTCAATAATTTTTTTCTGAATATCTTTCCATTTATGAGATCATGGGTAAAAATTTGGTAGAACCAGACAGGCTACAGATGACATAATTTGGTACATGCGCTTGGCACGCAAGATAACTAATGTTCCAACCACACACTCGGAATTTGTATTATACTTCTTTTTGGTCCATGACAACAGTGGGTAGGCGAACGTGCCCTAGTATTACATTGATATGTACATTGCCTGTCTTGATGGATTTTGCGGTCATTTTACTTCTGTTTCTTGGCTTATAACATACAAAGACAGATTTTATTTAACATTTGAAATCTCGACATATTCCAGATACATTATTGAAGGCAATAGTGGATATTTACACAAAAAAAACAAAATATTGATAACATTTAACAAGAAACTCTCAAAATCGGTAAAAACTAATAAATGAGTATGCCAAGTTTGCCCACTTTCACCTATATTGTTTAACATATAGTTAGACGAAATAATAACCAAATGGCAAAAACAAGATATAACAGGAATTAAACTTAAAAGAACCCAGCAACTGTAAACGCTGTTATTTGCAGACGACCAAGTCATAATAGCAGACGCAGAAGATAACCTACAGAGAGCTGCACATAAATTAAATAAAATAATAACAGAATATGGTTTAAATATATCTGTACAGAAAAGAAAATCGATGGCATTTAGAGGACGAGATCCAGTAAGAACTAAAATTGTAATAGATAACAAATTTATAGAACAAGTAAATTCATTTTACTATTTAGGAAATATATCATATGAAAAAGAATTGGATATTGACAACAAATTAAATAACTATTTGAAAATTACAGGTATTTTAAATAATGTTTTTAGGCCACAAAATCTCTTAAGAAAATAAGAATTAAATTGTACAGTACACTAGCCCTCCCAGTACTTTTATATGGTAGCGAAATTTGGACTATTAAAGCAAGGGATGCCAGAAGAATAACAGCAACAGAGATGAAATACACGAGAAGAACAGCAGGATATACTTGGACTGATTAAAAAAAAACACAAATTGCAAAGGAATTAAATATAACACCAATTTTAGACAAATTACTGGTGTAATGAATTTAAATTGTAAATTATTATATGTTATATTTTGCATATTAATTTTGGTATTTTTGGATTTGTATGTTGAAAGGTTACAGTTAGATTCCATTCAATAACTCATTGCGAATCAAACGACCGCTCACCGTTTAACCCCAACTGTGAGGCGATCAGTTTGTCTCAACGGTAAAATATTTTTATGTATCATTTTGCTCTAATATAAACACCCGCCTTTTGCTGACGTGCAATTCACTCTAAGGAATCGCTGTTCGCCAGTCACTACGTATCTACAAGACTCTGAGAACAATAATTATTACACAAAGTTTGTTATTGATTACGATGTGGCATCGCTTCTTCATACTACAAGGTAAGCCGAATTGACTGAGTTAATTTTCTGTATTCCCAATTAATTCGAGTGAAACACTTTCGTAATATAATTCGGACGATCTGTACTAAATTCTAATATCACATTTATTTGGGTTTATAGAAGAGAAAAAATTATTTTATCTTGTTTCATTGTATAATTTATCATCCCCTTCATATCTGTTGTATAGCATTATCATCCTTGATTTACAATATATAGACTATCTATAGGCAAGTGTGATTTTGGTCAGTTACTAGTCCTCATGTACTACACCCTTTTATAGCACATTGTCAGTATTTACTGACTGGTGGCATTTTTCTACCATTCCCTTAGTGTATGAGTGTTACGAACCCCTCACGCTACTTATATTTATGTCCCATAGAGTATCACTAGTAAAATCTAGTCCCCTCACAATTAGGGCATTACAAATTGTGGCAGCGGTGAGATTTAACAAAATTTGTTAGCGGACGTGCATTTATCAGACTGGTTAGCATCAACGCGAATTTAAGTATGCCCAGTGTGGTAGTACAAGACCTGTAAATAAGTGGTTGCTATATACTTTAACGGTAGATTGAAGGAAGAAATATGTAACCGAAATTAGACCGCCAACAGAGCAAAACTTTTTCCCCTTTTTCTTTTGTGGTTTGTTTTTCAACTTTTTTATTACTCGACTATTGTTAAAGGATGGCTCACGCACAGCTACAACAAGAACTAGAAGAGGCAAAATTAGAGATTCAAAGACTTAGAGGGCGGATGTCCCTAGGAGCACCGACAGTTTACAAGGACCTTTCATTAATCTCACTTATCCCGAGGTGGTTAGGTATGGGGTCGACGAATTCTTTAGAAGAATTTATTTCAACCCTTGAAACATAAAGAGGTGTTCAGGAAACGGTACAAGGACGTCCATACGGACCAGAACCATTACGCGAGGCTACAGATGGCCCGGCAAGGCAAAAATGGAAGCCCTCAAGAATTTGGAGACGGGTGTAGGGCGTTGGCTCAGAGAATAACGTGTCAGTCTGACAAACCAGCAGCTCAGGGAGTGCATCGATAAAATACGGAACGCATGCTTTTAGCAAGCTACGTGGCTGGTTTAATTGGTGTTCCGGGTAGACAATTTCGTTATGCATCTCCGGTTTCGGTAGAGGAGGCTATACAATTTGCGGTTTCAGTGCAAGAAGCCGAGAGGCAGGAGAATTTTAATAATAGCTTCTATGCGCGCCACGACAGTAGAACGTATAGAGACAGTGATAAGTTGCGACACGCGGTCGGTTCACGAACGGCCAGCAAAGCAGAGGGTCGACGCACGAAAGTTCCACGGAGTGCCAACAAAGCAAGAGTTTCGAGCAATAGGTACGCGCAGACCAAGGCTGCCTTACGCTGTCACGAATGCGAAGGTATAGGGCACTTGGCTAGGGAGTGTCCTACCAGGTTAAAAAGGGAACAAGGTAACTCCCAACGGCCCGAGAGAAAGAAGACCAAGCGTTTAAGACGTTTCGGGTCTCCAGGCGAAAAACCCCACCCGACTAAACAGGAATCGAGGAGGGAATAAAATATTTCGGGAAACGGCAGAAGGGCGTGAAGGAAGACAGCTCCTCCCGCCTTGAAGCCACAGCAAATGCTGTCATAAGACCTGCAGTGTCGGTCCCGTTAGAGCACGGTCCTCCCTCTATTTCGGTGCGAATAGAAGTTATGGTGTTGATTATTGACACCGGCTCTAACATTTCGATATTGCAACCAGGCGTACCGAAAAGTGAAGTGAGAATCATAGATATACGACCATATGGATTAACGAGAGAAACCTTAGACGTTAAGGGACGTCAGGCTGTCTCCTTTGTATTATGTGGGAGTGAATTCAACTACCGGTTTTTGGTGTGTTCTCTCCCCACTGAAGAAGAAGTTCTTCTAGACATAGACTTCTTAAAAGAGTCCGGGGCCATAGTGGATCTAGAGTGCAACAAAATGTCACTTGCAGACATTGGAAAAGTGCACAGAGCGAATGGCACGACGCTCAATAAAAGCACTGCA
>Ga0268261_10004825_pt1 | contig 10163 bp, 7 predicted proteins | sample TergutNc150P1_FD_190353 | JGI IMG/M metagenome (GOLD analysis project Ga0268261, IMG submission 190353) | Nasutitermes corniger P1 segment gut microbial community from laboratory colony in Florida, USA - Nc150 P1 (SPAdes) (version 2) | ecosystem: Host-associated > Arthropoda: Insects > Digestive... | reverse complement strand
CCCGACCACGAACACAGCACGACTGTCACCACGATACGAAGGTAAAACCAGAGGCTGCCACTGCAGTCATTGAGTTCCTGGTGATGGGCGGGAAAACGCCCAAAACATGTTGAGCTGTAAACAAACGTCAGGATAATAAACTGAAAAACTGTTGCATCAGGTTGGTGATTTGTTTCAATTGCACGATGATGCATGGACTTACAAACCTTACATTTAAATTTTAGTACACCCTATATGTAAAATGTGAATAATACAGGAACCAAAAAAGGTAGCATTATGAAATAAACGGCATTTTGAAGAGAAAAACGGAGAGTGTGCAGCATGTTTAAAATACTCAGTATTTATAGTTGCTGAAAAAATATATAAAATGCAAAATCTGGAGGGTTGCGGTACGCCCGTCCTATATATAAGACGCACGGTTCTTAAAGGTTAAACTTGTCTCCAGAAGGAAGTGAGAAACATGGAAATTTACGTACATGCATTAATAAACAAAAATGTAATCCTGCTGTACGTCTTCGTAGTTAAAGACAGAAGCTAAACGCTTCTGTACCTATAGAAATTCAATTACATTTACATTTCCTGTTAAGAAAAGCCAGCAGCGTCTTCGCCTTTCATTTAGGATCTCATTGTACCAGGAACAGGCGTGTATTGAAATAATGTGGGTTAGATGTAGAGTCGGTTGTTTGACCTACATCTGAACTCATTCTGGGGCTCCAAAAACCCAGAGAAGCGTAAAGATGTTGCATGCGAAAGCGAAGAGAGCAACTCAACTCACAGTTTTATCACTTGAACACACCAGCAGCAGTTCATGAATTGGGCCACGCTCTTGACTCCAACCCATAAAAAGCTCACAGTCTACTTTCTTAATCGGACTCCTTGTTGCATATAAAACTTCAAATGGTGTACAGTGGCGTGTTTTGAAGTGAAACAGAATATACACAACACACAAATAAAAATGTTTAATCTTTTAAAGATATATTTACCAGCCAGCTCACTAAGGAGATTGGACTAGAAGTAAATGCTAATAAAACTAAGTACATAGTTATGTCTCAGGATCGGAATGCAGGGCGGGGTCACAGTGTGAAGATTGATAATAGTTCCATTGAAAGAGTGGAAGAGTTCAAATATCTGGGAACGACGTTAACAGATCAAAATTCTATTCAGGAAGAAATTAAGAGCAGATTGAAGTAGGGAATGCGTGCTATCATTCGGTGCAGAATCTTTTGTCTTCCAGGTTGCTATCCAAAAACTTAAAGATCAAGATATATAGAAATATAATTTTGCCCCTGGTTTTGTACGGGTGTGAAACCTGGTCGCTGACATTGAGGCAGGAACGCAGACTGAGGGTGTTTGAGAATAGGGTGTTGAGGAGAGTATTTGGACCTAAGAGGGACGAGGCGGCAGAGGAATGGAGAAAGCTGCATGACGAGGAGCTGAATGATCTGTACTCCTTACCCAGTATTGTGCGGGTGGTAAAATTGAGACGAATGAGATGGACAGGGCATGTGGCGCGTATGGGGTAGGATGGAGGATAGAGTTGTGCACAGGGTAATGGTGGGGAAGCCTGAGGGAAAGAGGTCATTGGGGAGACCAAGACGTAGATGGGAGGATAATATTAAGATGGATCTTCAGGAAATTTGAGGGGGTCGTGGGGACTGGATGGAGTTGGCTCAAGATAGGGACAGGTGGCGGGCACTTGTGTGTACGGTGAGGGACTTTCGGGTTCCATAAATGCGGGGAATTTGTTGACTAGCTGCAAAGTTTACTGGTTGGCTTCTCAAGAAGGACTCTGCTCCATGGAGTAAGTGAGTAAGTATTTACCAGCCAGCTTAACCTTAAAATCTCGTTCATTTAGAATGTAGACCTGTGTTTGTTTTTTTTTTTTTTTAATTTCTTGTCACATAATCTAACTACGAGTAATAAACTCCACTGAGTAGAGCCCTTGAGAAGCTAATATATCCTCAGCTACTTACGAAATTCCGCTCATTTTATCGGACCTTAACATTTATCATCATGTTCACAAGAATCCTTCACTGGTCCCTCCTCCCAGCCAGTTAAACTAAGCTCACGATCTCACATATTTCCCCCTTAAGATTCATTTTAATACTTTTAATATTCTCGAATCTGTAAGTAGGTCTTCTGATTTGTCCATTTCCTTCAGAGATTTCCACCAAAACCCAGAAAGCATTTACGTTCTCACCATGTATGCTACGTGCCTTATCGATCTCATCATCTTGATGTGATTATTCGAACAATATTTGTTGAGGAGAAGAAACCCTGATCAACACGAAGTACGTTTATTCTTTGTGCAAGAGCTGCTTAACTCGAAGTGAAATTCCATTGACGGGGGAAAGTTTCCGCACCCGTCCAGACCGGTCCTCGTGCCCACTCTGCCTCCTGTACAATGGGTACCGGCTCTCTTACTTGGCCATAAAGTGGCCAGGGCGTGAAGTTAACCAGCCCCACGCATCTAGCGCCGAGGTTGAAAAAAGAGTTTACTTATTTAGGCTGCAGTATATCTTACCAATTTTCCAATTATGTGGAATTTAAATTTGCAACGTTTTTACAATTAATTGGTACTATTAAGAGAACTATTTTTAGGAAAGTAAGAACGGAAACTATTTTGATACTATACAACACTTTAGTTTTGTCTACATTTTTATGTGGGTCAGAAAAATGGACTCTGACAGTCTTACAGAGACGAAGAATTGAAGTGGCAGAAATGAAGTTATTGAGACCTCTGGCAGGCTACACCCTTTATGACCACAAAACAAAAGACTGCATACGCCATGAACTACAGACTGAATCCATACTAGACAAGATAGATGAATACAGGCGGAACTGGTTTTCACACTTGCAAAGAATGCCACCAAAACGAATCCCTTTGAAATCATATCACTACAGACCACAAGGAAGAAGAACAATTGGAAGACCGAAGAAATGTTGGCGAGAGCAGTTGTAACTCTTGAGACGGAACGGATCAAAGGGTCCAATCCTTAATGTTTATGATGATGATGAGGCTCTATCTGTATCCCTCTCTGGGCCTTGTAAGGTTTACTTACCTTTACATTGATGCCATATTTCATGTTCTCACCACGGTGTTGGTGAAGATTAAAGTCGTCTGGGATGAGACGTTGTGTCATCCAGGAAATATTTACCGAGGTTCTGGAAGAGGGTGCTGTCTCCATCGTCACGGTATAGCAGTATAAGAAGGATAGCCGTTAATTTTCGTTATATTTATTACTTATACTCACGCTTTGCTCGGTTCTAGTGAGGTAAACATTTCTGCCTGGAACTGGGGATCGGATGGTCCCTCAAATCATCCCTAGATAATAGATAAATAGAGCATTGCTGGAATTAAGGGGGAAAGACAGAAGTGGCAGAGAGAAACCTGCCCCATTGCCAATCCCTTCACCGCCAATACCACTGCTCTGACAGTGATGACACTGAACTCGTGCTTCCAAGGTAACAACACGGCGACACGCCTGACATGGTTACCAAAGTGCAATCTTCAAATGTGGCCTTGTGACTCACCCAAAAGTTCCTTTGCCATGCAGAAGGACGTAAAAGGTAAAGCAATCCCATTACAGGCCTTGGACAGGCCCAGAGGGTTCCAGAAGATTGAGGTTCCCAGACTTCAAGAAAATCGGCACATGAAGGTGGTAAGGTTGTCATTCCTACGCACCGGCCGCCTTTACCCCCAGGAAATATTCCTGGTACTCATTTCTGTTAGAGGCTGAGTCAACCCCAGGGTCATAGTGAGGCCGGAAGAATGATGTCAATGAAAAATTCCAATGACACTATCGGGAATCGAACCCGTGACCTTCCGACTTGTAGCGCAGTGCCTCAACAAACTGCGCCACCGCGTGTCCCATGCAGAAGGAAGTAAAGTACCGAATCCATCCAAAAGTTTGGGCGGAGTGATGTAACAAAAGCATTCCACTTTTAACTGTTTGTTTTACGGTCTTAAGATAGGTGGTGCATTAGTGTAACGTCTGGTTACTTTCGAAACACTCTCACAGGTAGATAAGTGAAAGATATTTGTCTGTAGCTGAGAGTGTAGAGTGTCAAATTGTGTGATGATAGGGAATAATGAACTGTAAGGATATAGAAACAAGCAAGCATTTTAAAATTTAAAGTAATACGTTGACATGGAGGGCCCGGAACAGCGTTGTCGGTATAGTAATTTGCTATGGCCTCTGTGGTTCGGGGTTCCAACCACCCAGCCTCCTCTAAAAGTGGGTACCGGGCCTCAGCCTTGGGGGTAAAGCGGCCGACACGTGGCGTTGAAGACCCACCCTTACCTCCCGCCGAGTTTAGACATGGGTAGAGTTATTTCTGTACTCCCCCTCTGTGCCTGCAGTGGCATTTGATAGGTCGATATTTACCTTTACTTTTACTTAGACATGGGGCACGCGGTGGCGCAGTTGGTTGAGGCACTAAGCTACAAGCCGGAAGGTCGCGGGTTCGATTCCTGATGGTTTCATTGGAAATTTTCATTGACATAATACTTCCGCCTGCACTATGGCCCTGGGGTCGACTCAGCCTCTAAGAGAAATGAGTACCAGGAATGTTTCCTGGGGGTAAAGGCCTCCAGTGCTTAGGGCTGACAGCCTTACCACCTTCATGTGCCGATTGTCTTGAAATCTGGGAGCCTCAACCTGCTGGAACCCTTAGGGCCTGTTCAGGCCTGTAATGGGATTGCTTTACCTTTACCTTTACCTTTACTTAAACACGGAAGTGAGGAAGACTAAAAATTACCCTGGTCATAGTAGTTGGTGTAGTGGCCAACATCCGAACAGGATAACTACCGAACACAAGTCGGAAAGTACGCCGTTTGGAGAGTGGCGTACCTAGGCTTTTTTGGTGCTTGGAGTAAGTAATCACAATGGCCGCCCATAAACGAAATTTTGAATATAAAGGAAAATCACATTTATTGGGTTTCCTTCTATTTTGCTAAAAAAAATAAAATTTGCTGATTGCAGAAAACGAACATTTTATTTAAATACTAATCTTACCGCCCCCTCTGCCGCCCTTTGGGTTGTGACGACCGGGGCGGCCACACCACTCACACCCCACTCTAGCTAAGACCTTCCGCTTGTATCACCTTTCAAAGTAATTTGCTTAAAGAAATGTACGTAGTAAGGTGTTCTGTCTCCTGGAATGTGACGCTTTGTACTTTAGTAAAACGGTACATTTTTTTGGGACTTCTGATACTGCTTCCATCTTAAGTCTTTAATCTTCTATACAAAAAAAATTAAGGAAGACGGTCTCTTTGAAAAGTTCGTGCTCATGTACTACAGAGAGCCGTGATCTTATTACTCTAATGAACGCTTCAAATATTTACACATAATTAGGTTGCGCTTTTTGCAGGACATAATGCTGTTTAGTTTAGTTAATTGGCACCTGTCTCCTGAAAGAGCCTTTTGCATCTTACAGACTAGAAGAGTGAATCCTGAGTAGGCCTATAGGGTAGGCTGGTTCTTTTACTTCTGTCTAGAGACGTGAATGGTATCACACCCTAGATGTACGTAACCTAGATACCGTCGCGGAATTTTTTCACAAACACACTACTTAAAATGGGTTTATTTGGACTTAATAATAATTATTTGGATGAACAAGTCATGGAAAATGAGGTGTGCGCAGTATGCAGCACGCGCGCGAGGAATAGAAATCACACATGTTATTTGAATACTTGGAAGGGGGAGACTACTTCGGATATCTATATGGAGACGAGTGAGTAACACTAAGATTTATGTTGAGCAAATAGGATGTGTCTGGACTTAACGTACCTGTTAGGTCACTGACCATTGGTAGACTATTATGCACAGTATAATAAATTTTCTGATTTTGTAGAAGACTGGGAATGTTTTCAACAGCTAAACAGCCTGCAGTGTCCATAAAGTCAATTATGACACTATTATTATTATTATTCATTATTGTGATAGTAATGCTTCGTTTATAAATAAGCAGTCTTTGTTGTCTATTGACCAATTACGAAGTCTGTGCGAATAGAGTAATTATATTCAAATCCGTTTAATCACTTTTAATTTCATTAAACTGTTTGCTAACAGCCAAAAGTCTTGAACAAATGCACCCTAACGAAAACTACACAATTATAAAAACCACAACAAAAGAAATAATAATAAATCCTGAACAAACAAGACATATCATAGAACACAAAACATGTCCTGAAGAGAAATCGCGTTTTACTGATAAAGTCCATAAGCGTACAAAGACCTATGTTACCTGCAGCAATACAACATTCAAATTCTTTCTAAACGACTACGCCTACGTGAATAGCCTATTCCAAACGCGTAATATTCTTCTACTGGCCTTGCTCTCGTACTGAGACCTAAAATGTTGCCATGATAGACTGACAATGTTGCTCTTGAAAATGTAAATTATTGGGCTGACATAATCTGGAAAGATATGTTATGAGTTCAAAAAAATTCAGAAATCAATTTTTTAAAAGTGTAATAAAAATAATATATTTATATGCATATATAATAAACACGTTTTCAAATTACATTCCTATCATTTATACAACAGTAAGAAGAAAAGGAAAAACACCGATCACATTGGCCTGGCAGTCCAACGAGCCGTAAAAAAACAAAAGTAGATCTATGAGTTCGAATTCCGCTGGGATCATTGATTATCTATAGGTACGAGTAATTCTTCTCTACTTTTCCTCAGTAAGCACAGCCCTGGCACCTGTCCAGTGGGTTCTGCCAACTTCTAAATAGCTTTAGGGTAGTTGAAGTTTCATTGTGTGTGTCTGCGATGCTCTCATTGACACTGTCAGCAGCTCAGGATGAGCAGTGAATAACTGCGTGGAAAGAATAGGAACGAAGTGATCGTGGCCTAACTAGAGGTATGTTTTTTTATTTGCCTGGAGGAACTGATTGAAGCATCGAAAAACATCCGTCAGGATGGAGGGTAACAGTCAAGAGGTTAGAGAATGGGACGTCTCAAATACCGACAGCAAATTTCGACCTTTTCAATACGAATTTGCTTCTTTTGTTGGTGTTGTTGCCGTTGTTACTGCTGCTGCTCTTGTTGCAGTTATGGACTTTAGTAGTGGCAGTAGCAGCAGCAGCAGTAGTAGTAGTAGTAGTAGTAGTAGTAGTGGTGGTGGTGCTGAAGATGCTGTCGTTAGCAGTAGCGAGTGTAGCAGTAGAGCGGCAGCATCAGCGGTGACGATAGTGGCAGTATTAGCCACAGAGGCGTGCAGAAAAATTTTAAGTTTTGTAACAAAGGAAAGACGTATCTACATGAAAGTTTAGGACGAAAGCATGAATTTCTTTAAAAGATGTTTATTTATGTAAAGTGCCTCTGAGTTTATCTGTATGTGTATAAATCTCAGTCTTCAATGCTTCAAATAAAATCGAATTTGGATCTATCGAGCCAAGTTTTACTTTCTACAGAATAAGTTTAATTACACGAATAAATCTGCTCAGTTTTATGTCTTAGCACTAAATATACCCACAGGTCACATATATACAGGTCACAAGATACAGGTCACATATATACAAGTTACAAGATACAGATCACATATATACAGGTCACATATACACAGGTCACAAGATACAGGTCACATATATACAGGTCACAAGATACAGGTCACATATATACAGGTCACATATAAACAGGTCACAAATATACGTCGTAGACAATATTGTTATTGGCCTGTACGATAATTGGAGTTAAGATTATGTCGAAAATGCAGAGTGGATTCTTCTGGGATGTGACTCCGCATATACTTCATCTTGTTACTGCAGACTGCGAGAATTTTAACAAAAGAGACAATGTGCGTATTTATAATATAATATTGTGGCAGCTTGGCACAATTTTGATACCTCCACGGCTATCCTAATATTTTGAAAAAAAATCGGTCTAACATAGCTCTTTCATACCGAATAAATATCTCCAAGTACAATAAAAACATGTAAAGGTGACGATATTTTTGCCTGATTTTAACCAAATTTAGATTTTCTCGACCGATTTTTATGGAAGTCTCCAATATCAAATTTAACTTAAATCCACCCAATGGGAGCTTCGCTGATACATGCTGACAGACGGACGGACATGACGATGGTAAAAGACACCTCTCGGAACTACGTAAACGTGCCTAAAATGTGTGAATTAGAACGGTCTGTGACTGCATAATATTCGGACAAAATTTCATAATTTTTTTTTTTTTTTTTGCGGTTTTCCACACCGAAACATACAGACGGACAGACATATATTGCCGTATCTGTACGCGACTTTAAAAGCAGATTGTGCAAGGAAAGCACAGAACTACTAATTTCGTCTCTCGTGATGAATATTTCGTAGAGATTTACAACTCTTCGCTCTTCTGAGATGTTACGTGGCGTACTATGGTAGTTGTTTACGGACGTTTTGGGAGAACTTTACAACAGGACCGATATGTTGTACCGAAACTTCGGTAACCAACTACCAACCTATACCGCATAACATCTCAGAAGGACGAAGACCTCTCTGTTAATACCCTATGTAAGAAAACTGATTTTATTTGATCACAGTGACGGACGAAAATTACTCGTCTGCAATACGACGCCATGTAGCCTGTTATAAAAGTACCAACGTCTCGGAGGAACGTACTGCTTTCCTGTTGAAGTTCTGAGGAAGTAATTGCCTCCGAAACGTCGGCAAATTTCAACCATACTGCAGGAAGTCTTGTCATTGGCATGGCCGTGAGGTCCTCAAATGTTATGCTGAATGCAGATGGTTGGCTCTTGTGACCTTGCTGAACTTGCTGACTTTGCTGACCTTGCAATTTCCCTGTGAATTCAAACACTGGAGCACTTTGAACTCAGTGACAATGAACACGCGGATTGCAACGTCAAGGCTTGTTTATTGTATGATAAAGCTTTGTGTTCTAATCGAATGTTGTTCGTCGTTTATGCGGTTGAAAGTGTGACGTTACGTATCAAGAATTTTAGAAATCTCTACGTGCGGCGGGGTTTGTTTGTGGTTCAGATTTACACAGCTTTGCCCTGAAACGCACACACGGATGATGGTCACTGTATTTTGACACACGTAGCAAAATAACGTCCTTAATACAAAACTGTGTGACCTGTATTCGTGCCTATATCTATTGCGTAGGACAACACTGGTATACACAGTGTACATAAAATCAGTAAAATCGCTGTTTTTCTGTACCATTCCACCGACTTATGGAATGTAAATGAATGAGGAAAGAAGTAGGGTAACGAGAATCTTAAGGCAACCATTTTCATTAGGTCTAAATAATATGAAAGATCAAAAGTAGCTGGAGAATTTCTGTAGCAAAACCAACGAGATGCACCTAATTCTCAAATTTTTTTATTTTGTAGTAGCACTCTACATGTTTCGAACGGTCTTTCCGTCAATCATCAGAAGTCTAAGACTGTAAACACAGCATCAGGTATATGTCAAACAGATTCTGCTGACTACTTGCTAGCGGGAACGAGATGGAACTGCAGTTCCATCTCGTTCCAGCTAGTAAGCAGTCAGCAGAATCTGTTTGACATATACCTGATGCTGTGTGTACAGTCTTAGACTCCTGATGATGGACGGAAAACCGTCCGAAACATGTAGATTGCTACTACAAAATAAAATAAATTTGAGAAAAAGGTGCATCTCGTTGGTTTTACTATAGAAATTTATCACAATGTAAGGCCCTATAAACGTCAAATTAGCTGGAGAATGTACAAATTTCAACTCTTTGGATAGCATGATAACAAATGATGCACGTGAAATTAAATCCAGGATTGATATGGCAAAAAGAGAATTCAACAGTTAAAAGCCTCTTTATCCTCAGCAAATTGAAATTAAATTTAAGGAACAAACTAATAAGGTGCTACATCTTGTAGCATAGCTTTGTGTAATGCTGAATATTGGACACTTCGGGAAATAGATCAGAAATCTGGGAAGTTTTTAAATTATGCCGATCGTGTGAAAATGAATAAGTGCAGCACAGAGTCGGGGAGGAAAGAATAAACTACGAACAATAAAAAAGGAAGGCTCACTGGATGACCGCCTCTGTGGTCTAGTGGTCAGAGTTTCTGGCTACAGATACAGAGGTCCCGGGTTCGATTCCCGGCGCTACCAGATTTTCTGAGTAGTAGTGGGTCTGGAACGGGGTCCACTCAGCCTCG
>Ga0268261_10004824_pt1 | contig 10163 bp, 11 predicted proteins | sample TergutNc150P1_FD_190353 | JGI IMG/M metagenome (GOLD analysis project Ga0268261, IMG submission 190353) | Nasutitermes corniger P1 segment gut microbial community from laboratory colony in Florida, USA - Nc150 P1 (SPAdes) (version 2) | ecosystem: Host-associated > Arthropoda: Insects >... | reverse complement strand
ACTTCTAAACTTCACATATTTGTTAACCGTTTGGTAACATACCGAGTCAGCACATGTCTGACGATCTGTCACACCTCCAAGGTTGTTCCGCAGCGACGTACAACAAATGTTATTTTGGTTATGCACTGAAGTATGCAAGTCTCAGCACTTTCTCCACTATAAATTCTGGGGAGTAATTACTCGAGATCATTCCGGCCTGAACCATTCTTCCGGCCTAAGGCCACCAGTATAGGCCACATCGTGAATCAGGCTTTGGTGCAATTCTACGTATCTGATTCACCACAAATCCGATGGCAGCGCTCCTCGAAGTTACGCCAACAGACAGCACGAGATGAACATACTCATCATAGCTCTTGCTCTGTTCGGAGGTAAGTCAAGCTGAGACATTTGCCAGATCCACGGTATAACTTACACAACTAAATTACATTTCTAAATTCTACCCCCCTTAACGCGTGACCATAAAGAGGTGTGACAGCTGTCGTATCAGTTCTATCTGTTGGTGTTATATATTGTCTCATCTAGTCATTTTATTTATCTTATATCACTATTACTACAGTTTGTCGTTGCGTTGTCACTATCCTCACTGCGATCCCAGGTTCGATTCTTGCCAAGCTCCCTTGGCTGGTGGCGGCTACGTTCTACCATTTCCCTTGTCCCCTTTCGGTTAACCCCAGTGCCGGTGTCTGGATAGGCGGTTCCCGCTCTTACCTAGGCACTACAATTGGTAGCACCGGTAGTTCCACAACTCCCGGGGCACTACATTGGTTTGCAGCGGTAGTTCTAATTTCACGCGCTACAGTTGGTTTGCAGCCGTTATTCGAAACTCACGCGCTACATTAGTTTGCAGCAGTAGTTTTCGTTTGTCGAACCTACAGTACTTACAGTATGGGTTTGTTTTTTTTCGTTAGTTCACGCTTGTCAGCTTGTGTAAGTGAAACAATTACGTAGGATAGAAATTTCGAAATTTGGAAGTCAGGTCACGATGACTTCGGAAGTACGTTTGAAGCTCGAACTGAGCGAGGCGCAAAATGAAATTCAACGCCTAAGAGATCGGTTAGCCACAGCACCCCCCAGTGTCCACAAGGACCTATCTTTGATTTCCCTGGTTCCTAAATGGTCTGGCTCGGAATCAGCCATCTCAATGGAAGAATTTTTCTCTAGTATCGAAGGCTCAGCTAGGATAGGGCATTGGGAGGAGGCTGAGTGTCTGCAAGTAGCAGTTTTAAAATAGTCGAATCCGCTAGGACATTTTACTATTCATGTCCGGAACTTCATGGGGAAACTGTATCGTGGCAGAGTTTTAAACCTATATTCCGGGAACGGTTCAAAGATATACGTACGGACCAGTTTCACTACATGCAGCTGCAAACGGCGAGGCAGCGCAGAAACGAAGGGCCACAAGAATTTGCCGACAGGTGCAGAGCCTTAGCACAAAAATTTGGGTGTAAGGTAGTTGACCCGCAGGTCCAGCGCGTTCACCAAGAAAATGCGGAGCGCATGCTCTTGGCTGCTTTCGTTTCGGGGCTAGTTGGGGTCCCGGGAAGGCAATGTCGTTTTTCCAACCCGCAGAATATTCAACAGGCTTTGTCTATAGCTCTTACGGTAGATCAGGCGGAAAAACAAGAGCGTTTTAATGAATGTTTTATACCAAATACGATAAAACAGTCAGGTTACTTTCGAGGTCACCCGGTCATAGCAATCGGGGAGAGGAAAATTCAAGTCGCACGGAAAATACGCACACGAATAAGCCTAATTACAGAGCTTCGCGCAGCTCTGGCAATTTTTTTAGGAGTGGGCAAACTGAGTCCGCACTCCGCTGTTATGAATGCTAGGGAATCGGACATTTTGGCAGAGAATGTCCCACGAAATTGAGACGTGAAAGTCACAACGCGCCAGGAAAGGAAAACCCGAGTGCACGTTCGAGGCGTTCGCACTCGCCTGGTGATAAGCCTACACACAAGCCTAATCGGGGAGGGGCTCAGAAAAACGGCGATCAGGGAAACGAGTAAGAGGTGTGAGCGAAGGTAGCTCCCTCCACCTCTACGCCCCTGAAAACGCTGTCAATAGACCCACGGCTTCTGTTTTACTGGAGCAGGGCACATCCACTATCACGGCGGAAATAGAGGGTGTACAGCAAGACCTGATCTTAGATACAGGTTCAAATATTTCGATACTCGAGCCTGGGGTGTCGTGAAGTGATATGCGATGCACTTTGGTAAAGCCGTACGGAGTCACTGACGAAATCCTCGAGATTAGGGGCCAGCAGACTGTTTCTTTTATATTTAACGAACACGAGTTTAAGCACTCGTTTTATGTGTGTACGCTTCCCACTAAGGCTGTAGGTTTAATCGGCATGGATTTTATGGGAAAACCGGTGCCACAATCGATTTCGAAAAGGGCAAGATGTCACTTGCCGTCATCTCGAGAGGGCCGAAGCTGGTTAGTGCTTCACACACCCGGCAAGCAGCCCTTACCGTCTTTCCACGGGGTAAAGAGGGACACAGCCCCCATCCCAGCCAACAGGTGGCACGAGAGAAAGACAAACGCGTTAGACACAGCTCTAATAGCAAAATGACCACTTCCCAGACCAGGACTTGTCTCATAAAAGCTATAGAAAGTACGGTCATAGAGCCAAGATGCCGGCAGGTGGTTATAGGTAAATTAGACACAGAGAAGGGGGAGAGCCTTCCCTCATTAATCTGTATGGAACCCGCGATGGTACCAATCCATGGAGTCCATCCCGCGCGAGTACTCACGCGAGTACAAACAAGGTCGAGCTTACAGCTGACGTCACTACAAGGCCACATATTTAGTGAGGCTCCGCGCAACTGTGCTTACGAAATGTTCACAAACTTTAGCAACGAAGCGCTGACGGTGCCTAAAGTCACTGTCCTTGGCATAGCGTAGGAAATGTCAGAGTCTATTGTGGATAAAATAAATAGAGAAGGCCAGTCTAGTTTTGACGTCCCCCCTGAGTCCCACAGTTGTGAAAAGAATAAGGCGCTTTTTCAGAAGCTGCTGAAGGGGAAACTAGACCACCTACCACCACACGAAAGACAGTTAATTGAACCAGTATTGGTAAAATACACTCACGTCTTTCACGACGAAGAATTAAACGATTTCAAGGCCACTAATGTAGTCGAATACGAGATTCCGGCAGGAGATACTCCACCCAAAGACGACCACCGTACAGGACACCTTATGCACTCAGGGACGAAATGAATACCCAAGTCGAAAAAATGCTACAACAAGGAGTGAAATTGTCAGAGTTAGACTTCACAGTTGAACATAGGGCCGGTAAGAAAATCCCGCACATTGATGCATTGAGTCGTCACGTAGGTGCCGTTTTAAACGACAAAAACCTTCGCAGAGAGGTCGTCCACGACGAGCAGGCAAAAGACAAGTTTTGTCAAAGTCTGAATCCAGGAACCTACCAGAGTAAGCGAGAGTTTTTTGTGGACCAGGAAGGCCTCATATACCGGCATAGAAGTCAGGCCCGTCATCAGTTAGTGGTGACTAAGTAATTAATTCAAGACGTGATAAGGGCAAATCACGACCCCTCTTACCTAGCGCATCCAGGCAATAAAGAGAACGCACAATGTAATTGCGTTAAACTATTGGTGGCCCAGCATACGCAGGACCATCGAAGACTATGTCCAGAAGTGCGACTCCTGCCAAAGAACGAAGGAGGATCGGCAGTTCACTGTGCCCTAGGTTCCCCCGAGGTACCTGAGAGACCTTTCAGATTACCTCAATGGACATTACTTGTTTATATCCCTTGACGCCACGCCGAAATAAGTATCTACTCACTTTTGTAGATCATTTTTCTAAGTATGCTGAAGAGTTTGCCATACCAGAACAGACGGCGGAAGTATGTGCACGAGTGTACGCTAGAGAGATCGTTACTCGTCATGGCACAGGTACTGTCTTGGTCACCGACCAAGGCAGCGCTTTCATGTCCTCATTTTTTAGCGAGACATGTAAGGTGCTAGGGATTCAGAGGATTCACGCCTCCAGTTATCCTGAGAGTAATGGGGTGGCGGAGATATGGCAGCGGACCCTCCACACAGGTCTCTCACACCTGGTAAACCATTCTCATACGGATTGGGACCTTCAATTATCCTTCTTGCTCATGGGTTACAGAGCAACGCCACACACCACCACGGGGTACAGCCCATTTTATTTGCTTCACGGGAGAGTTATGTCACTTCCCGGCAACGATAATTTGAAGGCCAAAGTTGCAACAAATGCTCGCGATATTGATCAGCGAATCGAAAGTTTAAAGGCTAGTTTGAGGTCAGCCTTTAGATCTGTGAAATGGGCGAACAAAAAGTCTCACCAGAGAAACAAGAAATATCACGACCGTCGTGCAAAACACCGCGAATTTGAAGTAGGAGATTTGGTATATCTATACCAACCGACCAGAAGACCCGGTCTTTCAGCTAAATTTTTTTTCCTTGGACCGGACCGCATCAGGTTACAGCAAAAATTTCTACATTAAATTATGAAATACAGGATCGTAAGGCTAAGAGACAAATCGTTCATATAAACAGGTTAAAAGCTGCACATGATTCATCGCTGTGGCGGCCTATTAATGAAGGAAATCGTACTAGGAAACCTAGCAGTAAGTCATCTGTGACTATTGATAGCGGAGAGGAGGCTGAATTACTAGCCAGACCTATCCTGTTATTACAGGAAGTTCCAACAGGAGACCGAAGACCGCTTGTCCCGACACCTGTTGCGCCTCAACCCGCACCACAAGTTCTGGACACCCCTGGATCAGAAAGATCCGATCCTTCATATTTCCCGCCCACTACACCAAGTTCCAGAAGGGATGTGCACCCGACGAGACTTGAACCTCCAGTTACGAGAGCCAGGGCTTGGATATTGCCCCTAGAGAATAGGCATTCAGCCGAGCAAATAGGGAACTAGATTGACCTACTTATGTTAACTAATATTACATTAATTTAGGTGAATCGTTTGTGTTTTGTTTTATTACTATGGTGTAGAACAATGTAGTGCAACATTGTCAGGTTTTTATAGTTCGTATTGGTCTTTTAGATAGGTATGTTCATGGTATTCAATTAGTGGTAGTGCAATATCCAAAATTACAGGATTGAACGTTGGTTGGATTCAAAATTGAAATCCGTTTCACAACGCTTGTCCCAGTTTATTAGTTGAAGAATGTAGGAATTTACCATCGTCTTTCCAATAAGTTTCATTGTGGAAGCTCGACCCAATTACGACATGCATACGCCACACCAGGAACTTTTAGCAAACTAGAGCGCGCAAATTGCCACAAACCAGGAAGACGCTGTGGTCAGCATAAATTCTGTTATATATATTCGCCCCGCGACTACGTCAAATTATTCATTTGGTTTTGTTTGGATCCACGCAGTTTGACGTTTAGAACTTCATCAACGACGCAATTATTGATACCGACGTAGTGCTTATCAAGAAGAAGATTATATATCAATAATATCGAAACACTAATACAGAATGATTCTGTACATCACAACGCTTCTGGTATTACAAGGTGCGTCTTTCTGACTACATTCACTAGATTTATTCGAGCGGTAAATTCCAAAACCCCCTTTGAGTAACGTGTAAGGGCAAGACGATTATCTGATTACCTCTGTTATCAATTCCACGATTAATAGTGAATCATTCTAAATTGTACATATGTGTATATTGTGTCTAAATATATAACTGTAGAGATAGTGACTAGCGGTCGTTCGATTGGACAAAACCCCCCCTCTTGCATTCCTAAATTAGTCGTACTTAGGTACGTGGTGGCAGCGTTACCTAAATTTACGGACACGCAGTTTAACGACGGTTCCCTTAAGCAAAACTCAAACTACTGACTGCGGTGGCTCCTAAACCACGGCAGTACAATAGTGTCCCGTTGAAGACAGCTGCACAACTCTCCACTCTGTATATATTCTCGTTTTTTCCTTCGCGGTTGTCTATTGACATCAGCTGGATTACTATTCCTTTGGTCTGGCAGTGTATCAGCGTGACTACACGCTCCTTACGGCAGCAGGTCTGCAACAATACACGTATATATCAATAATATCGAAACACTAACACAGAATGATTCTGTACATCGCAACGCTTCTGGTATTACAAGGTGCGTCTTTCTGACTACATTCACTAAATTTATTCGAGCGGTAAATTCCAAAACCCCCTTTGAGTAACGTGTAAGGGCAAGATGATTATCTGATTACCTCTGTTATCAATTCCACGATTAATAGTGAATCATTCTAAATTGTACATATGTGTATATTGTATCTAAATATATAACTAGAGATAGTGACTAGCGGTCGTTCGATTTGACAAACCCCCCTTTTGCATTCCTAGATTAGTCGTACTCCGGTACGTGGTGGCAGCGTTACCTAAATTTACGGACACGCAGTTTAACGACGGTGCCCGTAAGCAAAACTCAAACTACTGACTGCGGTGGCTCCCAAACCACGGAAGTACAATTGGTAGGCAGCGGTTGTTCCTCTAACCGGTTAGCTTTCGCATTACCGCTACTGGTTGGGTTGCAAGAGGTAGGATAGATATCGGTCCAGGTAGGAAAGGTAGTCACGTACGAACGGGAATTGATATACACATTAGATGAGCACAGAAAGTACGTCGGTCAAAATTCTAAATTCTAACGTCGGTCAAAATTGTAACGCACCATGCAGAAATCAAGCCGCCAAGCACTTCTTTTGAAATCAAAAGCAGAACTCACCAGGCGGAAGGGACATTTATTAATGTCAACCATTTGACTTGTGCCGAAATGGTTAGGTTCAGTCAGCCATACCTCTAGAAAGGGTTGTAGAATTTATCAAAGCACAGTTAGGATAGGACGGTGGCACCCGTCCGACGGTTCGAAACTAGAAACGGCGAATGTTGCTGACCCAGCTAGTTCGCGTTTCTACTTGGGCCCAAAACACCAAACGGAAAGGATAGCAGGGCGTAAATTCGAACCAACGCTTAGAGTTAGGTCTGAGGCCGCATCCCAGTATTATAAGTGCCAGGGCATAGGGCATTTTGCCAAGGAATGCCCTGCACGGCAAAGACGGCGAGGGAGAACGAGAAACTCGCCAGGGAAAGGAAATCCGAGCGAACGCTCAAGATTACGAAGCTAAATCGAACCCTAGGCATTAAACTCTCGTGTGCTATCACAGACTAGGGAAATCGAAATTTCAGTACCGTAAGTAAATTGGTTGGGAAATGACAGCTGAAATTCTTTTGTTGTTGTTGTGTTTTTTCTGGCAAGACGTCAATATGGAACGGTCAGTGTAACAGCTGGCTGGAATGTGCTATGAGCCGCACTTCGGAGCGAGCCATACGTATGCACTGAACACCTGACTCAAGGTCGTGGAGGGAAGTCATACTTGTGGAGACGTCCACGCGATGACGTAATCTTGCAGATGCTTACAAAGCTATGACACAGATAATCCACTGCTGGTAGAGTTTAGGAATTTACTATGAACGGGGCACGCGACGTAGGAACGTACACGTAATGATGTAATGTCAGAAGATTATAGTTCGGTGGACCGGCTAGGAGCCGATGTAAGGCCCACAGTGTTTTCGGGGCGTCACTTAGGGACGACCGAACTCGCGTTGTCTGGGACAACGGCTTATCTCAGCAGGGCTGAGCAGTCTCGTTGGAGAGACAGAGTCACGTCAGTTGGGACAGACGACGAGAAACGGGAACATAGTTGTACTTTAGAGGAATATGTTCGCCGTTTAACGGGCGAGATTGTTGAGAAAATCTCACGGGATATAATTTATAGACATGGCGTTACGTTGTACGCGAATAAAGAGCGACCGCGAGAAGCGTAGTCTACCAGCATATATATTTCATCTAGAGCCTATTTCGGATGTATAGTAGATTAAGGAAATTCATTCAGGGAGTACCGACTCTTTGGACAAATCTCATTACCTTCCCAACGAATATGTTGGACACCCCTAGTTCTGAACGTGCTGATAGCAGATAGCCACGAGAACAGACTTAGACCATGTATACGCGAAACGGTAAACGAGCTATAAAAAGGAAATTCAGAGTTTGTTTATCCTTGTTTTAAATAGGCGACACGCATTGGGCCTATGATGGTATTTAAATTGATTACGGTACATATGTTTATGCATTCTCTTTGCATGTTACGGTTTAACTTTATTTATGTTTGGTTTCCCAAATGTTTTACACAGCATACTGCGGAATATTTCTTTGTGTTTGCTTGAAAATTATGAACTCGTTGCTGGTACCAAATTTGATAACATTCACTTGTATTATGAATTGATTAAAGTAACCACGGTAGGTACCGCACACGGTATTAAGCTAATTCTAGAAGTCCCCTTAAAAACTGAGAGCCAGCGCTTTACTCTGTTCAGGATAATCGCATTGACTACACGAGTATTAAATGACACCTTTGCGTTATACCAGCTCTAGTATAACTATTTTGGCCTATCACATAGTCATAGAGATTACATCTTGATGACAGCAGCAGATGTGCAGAAATGTGACGCAGGAAGCATTACAATATGCCCTGCAGACAGAGCTCTGTACGACATTAGGTCAATTACATGCGAGTCCAAGTTGTACTTCCAGACTACAACTAAAGACGGACCCTGCAAGAGGAGCCTGATGCTCCACTACGAGACACTACCTTGTTGCAGCATGGAGAAGTATGGATCTACCAATTTCCGAGCCAGCGTCAAGTGACCATCAGATGCCCACGGAACAACGTATGGGTGACATATACCCGAACACTTTCCGGCGCAGGTTTAATCCACAACGCCACACGGTGCTCAATCACTTCCGGCGAGATACGGACACTCCCGGAACTACGCGGCGTCGCGCACGCTAACCTCGACGCCCCATCTGTATACGTGCCAGACAACTTTCCAATATTATCAAGACACGAGCTCCCCCGTGTCGAAGCGGCACTCACATCGGAGGTCAATGAACTGGACCAGCTGAAGGACCGTCTCGCAACAGCACAGAAGTCTCTCGACGTAGACACCCTGGTTCACATCCAGAAAACTACACTCCCGCAGGAAACCCTGCTGCACTGGCACCTGATACTCGCCGCAATTTCCTGTACCCTCACAGTCCTGCTGGCCCTTTATATTTTTCTCCAGTCGAAATTCCAATGTGCTACATCGTGCTGTCTACGCGCAGATAAGTCCCCCGAAGACACTACACCTCGGTCCCTGACACTTCCGGCTCCTGCATCAGAGAACCCGGCAGCCACGGCTTATGCGGAAACACGTTACGACAGTGTGACGTTCGCGGTATACACGCTGCCGTGTAAAAACTAAACAGCCAAGTTTCGAGACTCCGAAACGAGCCACCAGCGTCAGCTTGCTGATCCATCACATCGCAGCGACCAAGGTCCACTCTGCCCCTAGCAGGCGCGCCAAGGTCGCCGACTTAGCGAGTATTCCGCTCCATCCGGCCTTCTACTGCAAAATGCTTCGCTAAACACCCAAGAATCATGTCGATACTGGCTGTACTGTATAAAGACTGAATTCCATGTGCAAATGTACATTTTCTCACCTATGGTTATACGTCGATTATTGTTCATATTGTTAAGCTGTATGTATTTCAACTATGTTCACAGGTTTATGTATGTTAACACTTGTCAATTGTATTTTACTATGACTACCATATGGGTAACGAAATTTCGGGTTAAACTATGGCTTATCCCGAAATTCCTTTTTAAAAAGGGGCAAGCTGTAATATCCAAAATTACAGGATTGAACGTTGGTTGGATTCAAAATTGAAATCCGTTTCACAACGCTTGTCCCAGTTTATTAGTTGAAGAATGTAGGAAGTTACCATCGTCTTTCCAATAAGTTTCATTGTGGAAGCTCGACCCAATTACGACATGCATACGCCACACCAGGAACTTTGAGCAAACTAGAGCGCGCAAATTGCCACAAACCAGGAAGACGCTGTGGTCAGCATAAATTCTGTTATATATACTCGCCCCCCGACTACGTCAAATTATTCATTTGGTTTTGTTTGGATCCACGTCAGTTTGACGTTTAGAACTTCATCAACGACGCAATTATTGATACCGACGTAGTGCTTATCAAGAAGAAGATTATATATCAATAATATCGAAACACTAATACAGAATGATTCTGTACATCACAACGCT
>Ga0268261_10004823_pt1 | contig 10166 bp, 14 predicted proteins | sample TergutNc150P1_FD_190353 | JGI IMG/M metagenome (GOLD analysis project Ga0268261, IMG submission 190353) | Nasutitermes corniger P1 segment gut microbial community from laboratory colony in Florida, USA - Nc150 P1 (SPAdes) (version 2) | ecosystem: Host-associated > Arthropoda: Insects >... | reverse complement strand
GATAACCTTACAGTCAGCTGTAAATGGCTCAACCGTATTCCCATCCTGTATTAGCGGTATATTATCTTGTATGCTGAACACAGTCGCGTAATAGGTGTTGAACTCATTTGCCTTTTCCGTCGCGTCTGTGATGATCCGCCCATTTCTATCCCTGATGGATGGAATGTTCTCCCTACTACCTTTACGTCTTTTAACATATTTGTAGAAGTCCGACCAACACTTTTTCTTAGGAGTCCCTCTCAGGATTGTGTGACAGCAAGTAACCATAAGTGATCTTGTACTAAGTAGTACAATGGTAGTCTTACTGTTCCCCCAAAATTTATATTTTGAATTAAACATTTTTTTATATATATAAACATTTATGAATAATTTTTCTGAGGAGTCATTCACACGTTTTGATTGCAGATGACTATAAAGTGGCCAACAAAGGCCTTGTACTAAGGACTTATTTGTTAGTGGTAGTCTTGCTGGTCCTTCTAAGAAGAGATGTGTTTTTAGAATTGTAAGTTCTTGTACATGAATGTATCATAGTTCACAACCTTCCTTAGCCATCTGTCATAAAATTTTTGGGAAATTTAATTTTACAGCAAAATTCCTTTAATCCAATGTCCATAATTCAGAAAGCCTGATAATTGAGCACATGAGGAGAGTAGCCCCATGACCAGAATTTTGCTTTATGCTGGAAAAAGCTTTATCACTGAAACAGACAGGTCTCAGGGACATGTTCAGAAAGGCCTCCAAGAGTGTCTGTACATGAACTGGTTTAGTACCTCCTGATGCCTTTTCTCCTACTTCATCAGCTTCTTCAGCTGTGAATATTCCAGAAGACAATGAACAGGACTTTGATGACCCTGAATCAACAAATAAATGCAATATCTGGATGGAATACCCCTCTGATTAGTTGTACAGTCCAGGTATAGGAACAGTAACTACAAATTATTTGTAAGAAGTTGTATTAGTAGAGGTACTCTGATAATCTGAAATGTTCGATAATTTGCCACTTGTCTGGTCCCATGTGAGTTGGATTAACAGAATTTTGCTGTATTATTTATTTATTTATTTATTTATTAATTTATTAATGGTGCACAGCTTTGGTGATAGCAGGGATATCAGGAGGGCCTGGGAAACAAGTAGAGAGAATGTCAAAATCACAGCTGAAGAGTGTTTAGGTCATGATGAATGGAAGCAGCGTAAATGATGGATGAAGAATATTCAAAATTTTTAGATGAAAGGAAGTTGGTTAAATTGCAAGGGTTACAAGATTAAAGGCAAATTAATGCAGAATTTCAACAATGTTAGATGCAAAACTCTTAGATATTTAAGAAACATGAGGTGGAAATGTTTGAAAGGTAAAACAAATGATTGTGAAACAACCAGTAAGAACAAGTATACTAGGGACCTATCTAGAGACATAAGTGAATTTAAGAATGGTTACCTGCCTAGAACTGCCTTAGGAAGGGATGAGAAGGGTCATCTGTTTGCAGATTCCCACAGTGTTTTGAATAGGTGAAAAAACCACTCCTGTCAGTCATTGCGTGTACATGGGTTAATGATGTTAGGCAGACTGAAATGCATGAGCTGAGCCACTAGTGCCCAAGCCTAGTGCCTCTGAGGTTGAGTTGGCTATTGTAAAAGTTAACCCTTGGATTACAGAGCAAAAAAACTTCTTACTTTTATGGAACTGGGTACATTTTGTGCCCATATTTTTTAAATTATTTTCTCAACATTTTTTTTATCAAGGTTTCATTTATAGACTCAATTGAATTAAAAACATTGCTTTTATTCAGATTTTTTATTTTTCATGCAGTTATAAAGAGTGAAATACATTAAATTTTTAGGACAAGAAAATATAGTTTAAAACATAAATGTGAATGAAATTTGTCTCTAATATGATTGTTCCTTACAATTGTCACATGTTATTCAAATTGTGTTGATAGAGTGGTCCTTGCACACCCATTCTGAGCACCAGCAACATTTTCAGTCTGTTCTTCTGTCCTTAGCTGTTGGACAAATAGAGCACCTTCCATGCTGTCTTCCTCCACCTTTCTTCACAGTTGTAGGTGATGCTGGTTGTTTGCAAGTGACACCCATTGCTCTCATGGCCCTGCGAGTATGTATGTCAATGTTTCCACTATCAGCCCTTCTTCTTATATGTGGTTTTACCATTTCTTCTCCCAGAGAAAGCAGATACAGGCATCTTTGATTTTTCTTCTCTTGTTGCCAAATAGAATATTACAGCATCCACAATAAAAATGCATTTACACAAGCAACATCAATCAAGTTGAAGAATAGTTTCAAAGGCCAATGCCTTGTTGATCTTGTACAAGTGTATTCCTTCACAAGCTTGTCCAGAATGTCAACTCCACTTTTAGTGGCATTATAGTCCATGATGATTTCAGGTTTATGATCTTTTTCCTCTCCCATGCATGTGTCATCATGATGCTGTGATGAAGTAAGGATGACAGTCTTGTTTCTTGCTGGTACATATGATACCAGTGTTAGATCATTGGTAAAATCAAAGATAGTAGAATTGACATTTCTTTGTTTTCCACTGAGAAATAATGCTGGAATTTCAGGCTTATTCTTTCTTGGTGTGCCAACCACTGTCATATTCCTAGACAAAAGGAAATTTGCTAGTTCACAACTTGCAAAAAATTGTCCGTAGTAACACCTTTTCCAGTTCCATACATGTGACGGACCACATCTGTTACAACTCGAAGGCCCTGCTTCTTTTCTCTTGCTTCACCACTCTTGCCAGTGTGTACTTGCATGTTGCAGGCATAAAAATTCTTTGCATCAGCAGCAACCCATAATTTGATCCCATATTTTCCTGGTTTTGACTTTATAAACATGTGGAATAGACATGTACCTCTGAACAACACTAACTGTTCATCAATAATTATGTGTTCATTTGGTGTATATGCCATTTGAAATGTGCTGATTATACTTTCAAACACATTTCTGATTGGAGCTAATTTGTCTGTTGATCTCAGTTGATTTCTTGTAGTCTTGTCATTGGCACGTATGACATGAAGAATTCGAAAGAACCCATCTCTTGCCATTGTTATACAAAAAATTGGTCTAGCATAGGCAGTGTTTGTTGTCCACAGTTTTGTTACTGGTTCCTTTCTTGTCCTCCGAATGCCAGAAACAATGCACTAACCCAAGAAAGCAAAGAGCTCTTCTGAAGTGATATCTTTCCACATTTTTGGAATTCGGGAACTGCCCTCAGCATTAGAATGATGACATTTCATTCAGTATTTCATAAATAATGAAGAGTTTCAGGGTCTTAGCTAAGCTTGAAATATTTTCACTCTAAGCAGTCAGTCCTGGCTTACCTATAACCATATTTTGTTTCCTGCTGCAACTCATAAGAGGAAGTAGTTTATTCCAAATTTGTCAATTTTTTGCTTCATAACCCCCATCTGTTTCACTATCGGCATCACAATGATCTGATGCAGTCATGCTATCTCCATCAGAATCAGTTTCAGGTGTAGACACATGGTCACATTCTTCTTGATCAAAATGTTCACTTGGCACATATTCATTGTCACTCATGTCACTTCTATCAGTTTCACTGTAACATATGTCACTGTTTGGGACTGGGCTTCAGGTTCCTCAAGTAGCATTTGCTCTATCACATCCTGTCTTGCTTTATAAGGTACCATACTGTTCGCAGGCAAACAAGCATGCATAACCTTCTAATGATTCAGTCTATACTGAACTGAGGAGTGGCAGTGGAATCATAAGTCAAAACTCCAGTGATGAGAGGTACCATCATGTGACTGCAGAATTTGAGATCATTAGTTAATCAGCTGTGCTGAAGGGGAGCTAGTGATGACACTCTTGCAACTCTTATGTGTTAGACGATTTATGTAATAAGTTTTGGCAGAACACATATTTGAGATATGTTTTACTAACATGGGTACAAAATGGTGCAGTTGGATTTGAAAATATATACTATACGTAAAAAAAGATATATGTGCCGAAGGATGATTATTTTGTGTCAGTGGGACTTTAATGAACAAATAGAGAAATTGGTAAGATTGTTACTCTATACCAGCGAGAATTGTTCAAGAAAATTCCAATTAAGTAGATGTAAATCAATATACATTGATCAATACCTACAGAACTATTTTAATGTGGTGGTAGAGCAATGTGCTCTGAAATCCATAAACTTGATAAGTTTATTTGGAATGAAGAATTGCCTGAATGGTGGAAGAAGTCAATGATTGTACTTATTTATAAGAAGGGTGGTAAAACAGACTGGTAATGATTAAAGCTATATCACTGTTCTGAACTGCATTCAAGATTCTATCCATCATTCTACTGTCAAGGTTAGCTGTGTAGGTGGACAAAATTATTTAAGATTATAAACATGAATTTCAACTTAATAGCTCAACATCTGATATTCTGCATTTGTGAAGTGCTGGAAAAAAAAATGGGAATACCGTGAGGCATGACATAAGTTATTTATAGACTTTCCCAAAGCCTTTTTTGTGGTTAGGAGGGAGGTTTTGTGTAATTTCATTGAGCATGGTTTACCTTGAAGCTGGTTAGGTTAATTAAATGTTTTTGTATGAAACGTACAATAAAGGGCATACATTTGTCTGCTACATTTCCTATTCAGATTTGTCTGAAACAATGAAATGTTTCATTGCTATTTCTTTTCAACTTCACTGTAGAATATTCCAATAGGAAGGTCCAGTTAGACTAGGAGGGACTGGAATTAAATGGGACACATCAGCCTGTGGTCTGTGGTGATGATGTTCATTTACTGGGCAAGGACATACATACTGTAAAGAAAAATATAAAAGCTTTGTTAGTTGCGGACTAAGGAGATTGGTGTAGAAGTGTGTGCCGCAAATATTAATTATATGTCAAGATTTACTAACAGAATATTGTATAGGATGATTTCACAAGATACAGATAGCTAATAAATCATTTGAAAATGTGGTAAAGTTCCAATGTCTGGAATGACAGGAACCAAAATTGCAAGAATGAAGAAATTATGGAAATGCCTTTACATTTTGGTCCCATCTGCTATCTTTATACTATAAAGATTAAAATATACAGAATTGTAATTTTGTCTGTTGTATCACGTGGGTGTGAAATGACCACAGTTTTTAGTTATTTTGGGAATCATTATATATGATCAGTTAACTCCAGGTTTGTTCGTTACTTCACGTATTGTCATATTGAAGACAATGACTGTTAATTTTGGTCTAATGTGTAGTAAGGTTATATTTTCCTTCTCAAGTGAAGTGATAAACTACATAACGGTGAAATTATATTACCTAAATTTTTATGTGATATCGATTGGACCAAGAGATGTGTGAATATATTACTTTGCATATATATTAAATTGCAGTGATGAGATGCAGCATGTAAGTTCTGGTATGCAACAGTTAGAGAAGCAAGAGAAAGCAGCTCATTACAGTTTACTGGCAGAGGAACAATGGTGCACTAAAGTTCTGTCAAGAGTTTCTTCAGCTCAGGAAGAATTGCTTAAATGGCTACATTGTCTTACAAAGTTACCAGCTGAGTTTAAAAATGTGGTAATATTTATTTATTAATTTATAATAACTCGTGTAGTATTCCTTTGGTCCCTAAACTTCAGTTACTTTTAATGGAATGTATTAATAATTCACATCACCTTTTTGGATAGTTGCATAATAGTACGCATTAGTAAATTGTTACACATCGATTGTTCTGTGACATCACTACAAAGCTTGACATTCCTTATGGTGACAAAAGTGTCACAGATTTGCTGTAAAGTGGTAGCCTTTCGGTGACTGAATTCAGATCATGGGTTCATGTGTGCACTACTACACATTGTGGCCTGTTCCATCTATAAGGCTAGGAAGCCAACAATTTTCTGAGAAAATGCATCATACCTAACAACTAAAGTTGTCCACCCATGGCATTGCATCTTTATTCATGACTGTTAGGATTGTCCCATGAATGAGGTTATAATCTGTGGGATATACCATAACATTTGTAGACATTCAAACTATGTTTTTAATTGTGAAGCGGTAATGAAACCAAACAATACAGCTATTCCAAAACAATACAGTCTCATAAAATTATATAATACATTCATTTTCAAGCACCCAACATGTTTCATGATTACTGTGTCTTTCTCAGGCATGACTTTTGCTGTAAAGCAGTACGAACAGAACATTAGCATTACATTTGATATTCATGGATCTGTGCATTGTAGATGACTCAGTAGAAATACCAACAAGATGCAGCTTTGTAATAGAATTTATTATTCCAAAGTTCATTGAAGGCCCAACATGTTTCGAGCGGCACACCGCTCATCATCAGGAGCTCTAAACCGTATTTGCAGCCTCTGGTTTATATACCCATGTGGTGTCCAGTCGTTGCCAAGGCTGCGTGGGAAATGGATCCATTTCCCACTCAGCCTTGGCAACGGCCGGACACCACATGGGTATATAAACCAGAGACTGCAAATACGGTTTAGAGCTCCTGATGATGAGCGGTGTGCCGCTCGAAACATGTTGGGCCTTCAATGAACTTTGGAATAATAAATTCTATTACAAAGCTGCATCTTGTTGGTATTTCTACTGAAATTAGCATTACAGTTCAGACAGAGTATACTGCATACTTAAAATTAATCATTATTTACTTCACATATATCTAGTTCCTTCAGTTATGTAATGATTTAACTTAGAGGTATTATAATGCCTGTATACAACTGGGATGAAACAGCAAACAGAATTCTGATGGGGAACCACTCAGAAGGAGACCAGTGGTTGCAAAGGAAAGTTACTGAAGCTTTCAGATATGCTGCATAATCTCTGTTTCCTTTTTCATAAAATGCCATTGTTTCATAATTTTATCTTTTTCTGTTCAAGTGATATATTTTTCTTAAACCATGCCCTAAAACTTAAGTATGGGCATGGTCCTTTAAAAGTTAATGGGGTAAGCCTAACACTCATGCATTTGAAGTTTTCAGAATTGTGAGTAGCAACTCACTGGATGACAGGGTACTTGAGGGATTGCTCTCATTAATGTTTATGAGTTTGTTTCAGAAATCTGCTCCTCGGTTGATAAGCCAGCTGCCTTTAGATGTGTATAAGAAACAGTGTTGTCAGTTTGTTCATGCCATAAAGATGATGATGAAGCAATGTTTGGAATGGGTATGTATATATAATTACAGTACAGTTTCATAGTGTGCCACAGTAGCAGCAGCATAAGTGGTGGTGGTGGTGGTGGTGGTGGTGGTGGTGGTGGTGGTGGTGAGAGTAGTAGCAGGGCCACCAAAAATGGGTTTGGGCCCCAGTGAAAAATTTTTTGCCCCTCCCTCCCCCAGCAAGGGCAGACTGGCTAAAAATTTTTACACTAAATTGGAAAGACTGACTCTTATTTTCAAAGTGACTAGGGCTTGGTCTGAATAATGTTACTAGGAAGAATGACAAAAACATATGCAACATAGTTGGGCTCCATTAATTTGTAATGGCTTCAACCCCCTCCCCCATCGGTACTGGGTAGTAGGAGATGAAGTAGAGCTACCATGTAATTTAAACAGACTAGTGCACTACACTACACTGCATAAACTTTCTCACATGTGATGGACATGGCAAGAGAAAGAACTCTAAGTAGCTCTGTGCCTGCAATGTGTGAAGTGGTTATTGTAGTATTATTTGGTCAGTAGAGCTGTTGTTTTAAATGTTATAATTTGGGTTGAACTCATTTTACACAGCTCTTAACTTTTAAGCAAAGAGAACCATGTTCTTACGATGTAAACACAAATACCACAAACAGGACATCTACTGAACTGTGCATTATTCCACCAGTTCTGTTGGATGTGGAGGACATACTTCTACTTCACACGTGTCACTCATAATGGTATAACATTTACTTATTATTTACTGTTGCTCATTAGTTCTTTGAAGATAGAGTTCATGATGTAGCCCTTTTTAAGTTAGTGATATGAAAATGGAATGTAGATATTTTGAGTTTTAATAATACAGGTGTGTGAAGGAAGGTGCAGAATCCACAAAGAGGAGTCCTTCCAGTAGACATAAATACTGCAGAATACATCAGAATAATTATATTTGAAACATAACGTTTGTATCTTGAGGACTGGTTTCTAATATATCATTACAAATAATAAAAACTAACGTTCTTTTATGCGTAAGATTGCAGTGACTTATTTCCATTAGTTATGACTCATATTTCATCACATTTTTTGGAGGGGGGGGGGGGGGGTGCTTAAAATATCTGAATTGTAAATCACAAATCACAGTTTATTAACCAACATTTGTGCACTACACTGTGTATACCAAATCACATTTTAGGACTGCTCTGACACGTTTCAGTGACTGTAGACACCATCACTGGGGATCCCAGTCTAACTGTAAATTTGTTTGCAGCACTTCAAATGATTAGAAGTGTTTAATTGACTGTTTATTATAAGATTGTAGTTTTTCACTCAGATCCACAACTTTCAATATCATTAAAGCCCTTCAGTGATGCATGTATCTGGTGAAACAGTTTGTACCACTTTTTGAACACTGTTGAAGTTCCTTGGTTGTAAAAATGTGTAGGTAAATGGTTAAAAGATGTACACATCACTGAAGGGCTTTAATGATATTCAGCATTGTGGGTCTGTGTTAAAAACTATGATCCTATAATGAACAGTCACTTAAGTGCTTATTATCATTTGAAATGTTGCGAAGAAATTTACGGTAAGTCCGGGCTTTTGATGGTGTTGTCTATAGACACCGAAACACGCTGGAACAGTAACTGATATATCTGATTTGATATACACAGTGTAGTGCACAAATGTTGGTTAATAAATTTTGATATAGAACATGATGCATGGTGTGTATGACATTAAGATTCTGGATTGTAAATTTATGCAGAAAATATGTTTTCTAATACATACTTTTCTGATTATAGTGTTTGAAGTCCTTGGTTACCAATAAAACACCATGTTGGGTTCCAGTATATACAGTTGTATAGCAAAATTGTATTGTTTTTGATTTGTGCCAGTATGAAAGGAGAATTAAATCTGTTTTCAGAATGAATACTCAAGAGAAGAATATGAAGATGTCCATCTGGAAGAATTGGAAGAGAGGTAAATGCATTATGCACTAAGTTGTAGTAAATGTATGATGGTAAAATTGGAGTAATTGAGTTATATGTAGGCTAAATTTGCTTTAGTTTTATATATACTGTTGATAAAAATATCTATCAGATATCAAATGATTCAAAACAATTAAGAAATCCAGTGGCCAAAGTAATTTTTCATGTTGCCATAGCTGAAACTTTTTGTGAATTGAAATAATGAAATAAGACAACACAATCATATGACAACTAATATTTAAGAAGGCTACATTAAATTGTTATATTTCATTTCCATTGATTAGTGGTGATTTTTTATTTGGTTTTCACTTTATGCACTCTGGACAGCTCAAGTTTTGTGATGAAGGCAAATCTCTATTTAAATTCGTTTGTTTTTGACATATTTTATTGTACTGTGGTTTTTAATGGAAAATGTTTTCCATTATTATAAATCCAGAAGTTTACATATTGCATCCTTAATACACAGGTACTTGCATGCATTTAAAATAAATTGATATTCAAATTTCAGCTTTACTGAAATGAAGCTGGAGTATGTGTATATGTTGGCAAATTATCAAGGAAAAAATGCAGCCATTGAAAAGTTAAAGGATATAATGAATGATGTACAAACTTCAAAATCTACAGTTTCATTCAATGAGATTAGGTATGTACAGTTAGTGTATTACACATTGCATTGGTTTTTCTGTATATTTTTTAAAGTGTTCTGTTTTAAGTGTGTTCCTTGTCCATTCTTCTTGAGCAGTGTTTTGATAGAACACAGGCTGTTAAGGTGTAGCACTTTCCTCAAACTTGTTATTCACTTTTGATTTCTGGGTAATTTCTGACTAACTTCTTGGGGCAGAGCTCTTCTTGAAAAGCTAATAGTTTCTCAGCTAGTCAAGAAATTTCTAGCATTTTATGGAACCTGAAGTTAATTACTGCATTGATAAGAGCCAGCCACTGGTGCCTATCCTGAGCCAGATCAATACACTCCATTCTCTCCTAACCAGTTTCTTTAAGATCCATTTTAATATCTTCCCATGTAAGCCTAGGCTCCCCCCCCCCCCCCC
>Ga0268261_10004822_pt1 | contig 10168 bp, 9 predicted proteins | sample TergutNc150P1_FD_190353 | JGI IMG/M metagenome (GOLD analysis project Ga0268261, IMG submission 190353) | Nasutitermes corniger P1 segment gut microbial community from laboratory colony in Florida, USA - Nc150 P1 (SPAdes) (version 2) | ecosystem: Host-associated > Arthropoda: Insects > Digestive... | reverse complement strand
GGGCCCCCCCCCCCCCAGTGAAAAATGTTGGGTGTGCACCCGAACAATGCTGCTGTATAAGTGTCTGTTCAGACACAGTTAATACCTGGGGAGAACACAATGTGTCTAAATAACACAGCTCTTTTTTGGGCCTCATGACCTACCTCAACAGAAAACACAGCACGTTTCATTTATGCAGACGCTTATGGTACGCCCTCATGTAAATGGTCTTTCATGTTGTTCTAAAGGAACTAGAATTTTCTGGGAAGTAAAAATCCCCAGTATTCAGCAGGAGCTGAGATAATCCACATTGCAAATTGAGCTATTCTTGGGACTTCATGTACTTAAGGCAATGAAAATTCATTTTTATGCTCTTTAGAGTTCTGGCACATACCTTGTTGGTTAGACATCAAACTCTTGGAACTGTAGACTGCCCTCTTCTTCTGAAAATGGAGACAGCGTGTTCTTTCAAGAGACTGGTACTTTTTCAAACCAGTTCACAAAATGTAGTAAATAATGCAGATTAATGTTTATCTTGGTATAAATTTAGAGAAGAAAAGGTACCTTACAAAATACATATAATAGGTCAAGGTAAAGGTAAAAGTAAAGATAAAGTACAACCTAGAACAGGGCATGAAGGCCCAGAGGGGAGTAGAGTTATAGCTCTACTCTTTCTTTAACCTCGGCGTTAGATGGGGCGGGTGGTCAAGGCCACGCTCCGGCAGCTTTACCCCCGGGAAAGATCCGGCACCCATTGTATAGGAGGCTGGGTGGGTCCAGGGCCGATCTGGAAGAGTGTGGAAAATCTCGCCCCCACCGGGACCTCGATACCCAGACCGTCCAGCCCGTAGCGAGTCGCTATACCGACTGAGCTATTACTGCCTCTACATATAATAGGATAGTTGCAAAATATCTTCTAAAAGAAAACAGTAGATTGGCTGTACTTAATCTCTGTTTTTCCTGCAAAGACACAATATGGGACATGAAGTTAAGTACACATCTGCTTGTGGTGCCTACTGTAACCCTTTAAACGCTGAGTGAAATCCCATCTGCCATCTGCTGGCATTATTAGGAGCTCACCTTATTCTCCACGTTAGCGGGGTAAGGGTTAAGAATTAGTGGAGCTACACGTCTGCTCCTTCCACATGCCTTCATGGCGTGGACAGGACAAATTTCAAAACACAATAAGAATGTGCTAATATTAAATGATCATTAACATTAAACTCCTCTTTTGCATTTCTACAAAATTTATAATTGAGAATGAAGACACAGTAAAATATATCATTATGGAAATGTCTAATTTACATTTAAAACTATTAGACATTCTTTAAGAAGTAAAAGAAAACTCCTTGTATGGCAGTCATACCTGTCTCTCCATTTTTGATGCATTGTCAGATCAAAAACTCTTGGATGAATCTTCTTAGAATTAAGTATGATTGGGTTTCAGTAAAGGTTATCAGGTAGTTCAAGTGTTGTTGACAAGTAGACATTAATAATTGGCATTTTGCTTGGCATTGTATGTACATTTCTATATGTGTCTAGAATGTAAACTTCTAAATATTTATTTGTAACATGGAGCAATTCAAACAAAAATTGGAAAGAAATATGATACACTTATTTTATGCTCCATATCATTTACTGCAGGCCTTATTGTTTACCGATAATTAAAGTTTTGGGGAGTCGTATCTGAAAGTTCATTTGTCATTCTGTCATATGCTACCTGTGCTGAAAACAGTAGAACAGAACTCTTTGAAATTTTATATGGTGCTCATTCACTAGAAGTTGTAAGGATTTCAGTTTTCAGCTCCATTACCACTTTCATTAAATCCATAAATGACTGTATCAATGTATGAAACAAATATTGGTCAGAATTTGTGAACATACAGCAAGTAAGCTTAATACACTGCATAGAACAGTGTTGGGATTGTTATGGGTTACATTATGCACATGTTATGGATATATTACGTTCTCATTCGTGTTTAATTTATGACTGATAATGATGCACTGTGATTATCTCATATTCCATCAGTGGACCACTCCAGTATGATTCATTTTTTTTATTCCGTGTATCCTATGCAACTGTCTGTAACATCTCACAGTAAGAATATCTTATAGAGTATCCCCTTTCATACTCAATCACTGAGAGCATAACACGAATATATTACCACACTGAACAATTTTTCTTTCTTAGTTTTCAGATTTTGTGTTTATGCCTCATACTTAAACAAGTTACCCCTACCAAACCTTCTGCCTGCATTTTAACATTACACTAGAAGCATTGACGTAATTTTTAAGGTATACATAGGGTGAAACTGAGATTTCACACAGTTGGTAGCTACTGGGAGAAACCCTCACCACTATTAGGACACTGTCATTTTGTTTACCATAAGTGAGAAACATATGGGAATGTATGTTATGTTGCACTGGAAACCTGAAGGAAGGAAAAACCTGGAAAGATGGAATATATACAGCCATGAATGAAAGAGACCTAAGAATGGGCGAATGGAACAATCGAAGGGAATGGAATATGAAAGTTGGAAGGTGTTGTCAGATGTTTTAAAACCACACAATATAAAACAAGTAATATTATGTTGCAAGCTAAATTTCAGATATATTTACATAACGTGCATTCAGTGGCCTGGAAGTACAGATGCTCTAACATGATACAATTTCAGTTTAGACATTTTAAGTTTTGTACATTAAGATTTGAATTTATTAGAGCAGAAGGGAGTAAATACTTCTGCACATTTATTTTTGGTACAATTCAGGACAGCAATATAGGAAATTTCAGCTTAATTGCAACACTTAAAAGTATTGCTTTTCAATGATAAATGTTTTTTTTGACATAACCAGTTGTGTCATCAGTAGTTTTCATAGAAATGTATAAAGATGCCAGATAAAGATTAGATTATTTTCCCGCTAGAAGAAAATGGTAAGGGAAAGAATTCAGACTCTGGTTGCTTTAATGTCTAAAATGTTAATGAATGAGCAGTTTTTCTTTTGTATAATTGAAGACGTGAGTCAAATTATCAAAATTTGTAGCTCAGAGCAATAGTGAATTGTGTTGTACTGCTTCTTAAGAAACTATTGGTTCAAGTCTGAAGTTTAGATGTTCATTAAAAGTGTTTTGTTCAGAGTCAGATGGGGCAAAAATATATGATTTGGTTGTGACCCCTGCATGAAATAGACTTATTAATATAGTTAAGAATTGGTGGTACACGTGGACCAGTGACAGAAATTGAGTTTTATGGCTATGAAACTTTATGTTCATTTGTGCCACAATGTAACAAACAGTAGAATGTATAATCTGAAAGTGGTATAAACGTTATGTGTGTTGATTTCAATCAGCAATATGTATTGTAAAATTCTTGGGGGGGGGGGGAATTTGAATGGTCAGGCTGTTCAGATGCTAAGTCGACTGTCATCTATTTGTTGTATAGTAGAAGAATAATTTAAATTTTGTCATCTTGATCATAGTGTGACCGTTTACTTTTGGCAAATATGCCAGAATATTTCCTGTCAAATACTCTCATAGAAATATTTTGTGACATGTCACCAGTTTTCGTTTACATGAAGTGGTGAGTGGGGAGCATATTTATAAAAACCTGAGTTGGGTATATTAAAATATATGTGTAAGAAGCAAAAATAGAACAATAATAATAATAATGATCATCAGTTCTTGGAGTAGAGTTCCTTTGAATTAAGATTTGATTCTCGTTTTTTGTTCAGGTAGAGTTCATTAAACCTGCTGTGCCAGTCCATCCATCTGTATGTATCTAACAACTTGAAAACAGCTGAACAGATTTTCATGAAATTTGGTATTTGAGCATTGTACTGAAAAATTTCAAGCCATTTCAGTTTAAATTTAGATCAAACAATTTTAATTATCAATTTGTGAAGAAGATGGTGGGTGTTGTACACATTGGCATTCAAACCACTGTACTGCACAGGCAGAGGTTAATTTTCCTTTCTGCATGACACGAAGGCATGTGGAGAAATGGCAGTACAGTTCAAGTCATCTTAATCTATAAAGTGAATGGAGGTGAGTAGTCAGCTTCATGTTTCAGCTAATATATCCCTGGGGAAAGAATCTGTGTTACGCATTTAGGCTATGCACATATGTATTGCCCATTGTGTTTTGCATGTGTACACAGTCTGAAAAAAATAATATGAGTTTTTTGCCATTTAAATTCTGTGCAACAAAATATGTACATGATACTTGAAGTACATAACCTATACAACCTAAAAACCCATATTTTATATTTTAGCGTCACTGGAAAGAAATTTTTTCTAGGTTGTAGAAATATAATCATTATTTTGGAATGACTTTTAATTTCAAAGTTAAATGAATTTGAGTGCAGCAGGACATACAGCAGTTTTCCACACAAATTTTGTACAATGGAGCTGTATTTATTTTCTTTCTGCATATGTGTTTTCAATTTGACTACTTGTTTAGATGATATTTCTCGTACTTCAGTTCAAGCTCTGGGTGGTGTTATTTGTATTTATGATATTTTTCATACCTGAGTTCAAGCTCTGTTACACTTCAAGTGCTGAAAATCAGAGCCTGTCACAGATCAGCTTTCTTAAAGTTTCCTACTGGTAGTGCCTTATGAAACAAAAAGTGAGAGTTGCTTTTTGTTACATTGATGGGCCCAAAATTGCCATGTATTCAAAGGAAGAAGCTGCAGTAACATGAAAACAAGGTTACAAGGAATTGTGTGACAATGGTAAATCAAATTGGCTGATGTGCATAATGTTAATTCTAGTTATTCTGAGATAAAATTAATGATTCTTTTGCATGGCTTACTAGTCACAAATCAAATAATGAAGACAAACTTTTCAAAATATTGTATCACAATGTAGGGTTTGACTCAAATTGTCTGTGGAAAATTATTTTTTTGGTGACAGGCCCAGAGTGCTTGTCGTGTTGAACTGTACATAGCAATGAAGAAATAGTATTAGATTCTAAAATACAACTGGAGGACTGCATAGAATGTAAAATGCATAAATAATAATAAAATTCATGTACAAGGCTTGTTGTGGCAGGGAGGGTACATGGTGTGTCTTCAGCAAATTACAGGAGATGGTACCAAAAGAAACTGTATACATGTTTCTTCAGACAAGAGGCAGTTAGGTTTGGAATGTTCACACTTGTGTGGTGGGAGATTAAAAATTTTATTAGTGTAGGTAGCAATGACCTCTATTGAGAAAACAGTTGTAAAACAAGAATGTACAGGACCACAATGTAAACACAAAATGCACACAATTCATCAGAATCACAATAATGTCATAATATGTCAAATCCTGCATATTTTGGCCCTCACTGGCCCATCACCAGGGAAAGTAGAGTTGCATTAAAACAATCATTTAACTCTTTTTTTATCTTCAGCTTACTGTCATAAATTCTTCCATTTGTGATTTATGGTAGATGGATTTGTGCACAGTAACTGGAACAGCCTGTTGGTTCGAACATGTTGATGGCTGTAAGATAGTCTGTCTTTCGCTGGGATCCAGGTAAGAGTGCTACATAATCATCACACTAATAATTTTATTTCTACACAACACAGCTTTATTGACTTATTGTATGTGACTCTACATGGAGACAAATATACAATCAACTGCATGTTTCACCTCACATTGGCCTTCTTGAGATCACAAGATATGTTTTATTTCTATAATTAGCTGTTTATATTATTACAATATTATTATAAAAGTAATTTCATGTACTAGTTACATTTTTCTCTCTACTATCATTTTAATAATATCAAACAGCTAACAGCAGAAATGTAGTGTTTAATGATAACCTGAAGATGGCTGCTGTGAGCTGAAACATGCAAATGATTATGTATCAGTCACAATATATGCTGGTATGGTAAATCAATAAAGCTGTGTTGAAAGGGAATTACTAATGTGAGAATTGTTAAGAGCATAGCAGAATGCAGTTTTGGTAAGTAACAATACTACAGCCAGCTTTAATATCAAATGCGTATTGATTGCAACACTGTTTCCAGGATTTTTAGAGGAGCAAATATGCTGTAGTAGTGACAGTATCGATACATTTCCTAAATTGTTCAACATATTATATTCATGATATTCATAACATTTATAACATTCACATATAATTTATATTATATTCTACTTATATGATCTCATTTTTCAGAGTTGATTATCTTTTGACAAGATAATGGCTACAGAAGCAGCTAATTTACCTGATGTTGCCCAGGGATCACCACAGACATCAAAAGTATTCTTACACATTAGAAACAGACTGGTAAGTAGACTGCATGTGGAAGAATTTGTTTGTAATTAATTTGTCTTATGTGTTATGTCCTGTGTTGATCACAGGCTGAACATCTTTATTGTAACAGAACAGAAACATATTACATGTCTTGTATTAAATACAAGTCAGTTTTTCTTCAAAGTTTTAAATTATGTCTTAGAACAGCTGTTCTGAAATGGTTACAAACGAACCCTGAACCATGAAATATGAAGAGCCATTATTTTATATATCAACAAATGCTAGTTTCTTCCTGTCCAGTCACTTATGTATACACCAGCCCCACCCACCTGCTGACTCCAGTGCCACCTATCAGAAATGCAAAGTGTCCATGATGCATTAGTGGGCACCACACATTCAGTTACAGCATTGCATGTTTCTGTGTGATACATATTTAATTATTGACAAAACAAGTAATAACCAAGCTACAACTTTAGACTGCCTGTAGAAAATCTGATAAACAACAGGACAAAATAAATTATAAGGTTTTTCGTGTGACGGGCAAAACATTCAGACGTATTACTAGGATATATAACATTTAATACAAATTTATTAAATGTGTTTTTATTGGTTAATTGTTGCAATTATTGCAATGTAATATAGTTGCATGGAGGATGTACTGTATTAAAAGTATTAATAGGAGTCTTTTACAAGAAACCCAGAGACCGAGAGGTACAGAAATTACAAGATTAATTAAGTGGCAACAGGTATTCTTTAACCCTTTAAATGCCGAATTATATCCCATCTGCCATTTGCTGACATTATTAGAAGCTCACCATATTCTCCACATTGGCAGGAGAAGGGTTAATGTGTTGTTATGAAATAAACATAGTTTTGTTTTAGAACATACACATACCAATGTACAACTGGGTACCCTTGGTTATAGTATGTTGATTGCCTTTTTAAGGTAACCAGTACTATGCATAGGTGGATTACTTGCCTGAAGACCAGAGCTGAAATACGTAGCGAATATGAACATCAGTTATGAATGGAATTTTAATAGGTGTGCCTAGTGTGTCAATTTAATCCTTTGAATTAGCCCTTGTACTGGTAAGACAGTTCAATGAGAGACATCAGAAAGAATATCCTCCAGTGGTATAATGGTGATGATACTCAGTTTTGTGAAAATCATTCACACATTCTAAAGCTAAAATGGATTGACACAGAGCCCACAAGCCACCTTTTCCCTTTTAAGGAAGGAATTAGTCTAAAAGTGACAAATGTACAACATGTGGGGAATAAATACTAGTGAGAAACATAAATGAATAAAGTAGATTTTAAAAGGCTAATGTAAAGCACAGTGTGTATTAAATATAAAGAAAGAAGAGAAATATTGATGTAATTATATTTTAACAAAGAAACAATAACACTTGCTAATGAGATGACAAAGTTAACGTAATAACATCTCATTCTTATGACCCCTTTCTTGGTGGCACTGTGCAACCTGCAGATGTGCATTTAAATAATATGATTTTGAGAATGAATGAGGATAAAGCACTAGTATGGCAAGAGGTACGATGGAGAAGTAACCACAGCAGAGGAACAGTCACTTAATGACAGTGTCTGGAATTTGAATTCTTCCCCAGATATCTTTTGGTTGATACTAACAATGAGGATGTGATAGGCGGGACCAGTAGCACGTACACAGTAGATGAGAAGGACAAAAAATTTTAGTCTTTAAACCAAAAGGAAAGAGGTCACTTGGGATAAGCAGGTGTAAATGGAAAAATGATGTTAAAATTAGATCAATAAAAATAATGAATGAGGATGTGCAATAGATTCAGCTATTCCATGGCAAGGTGCATTGTCAGGTACTTGTGAACACAGTAATGAAATATCGGGTTTCGGATAAGATGAGACTATTCTTGAACAAATATGGAATTACTTATGTCAGGTTCTGAGAAGAATTTTGGTGTACTGAGTTATATTGCAGTACAGGTCTTATCAGACTCGTTGTACACTGATTATGAAACTTGGCTTCAGTTCGGACTAAACCAGGGCAGTTATGGTCCATGGGAACTTTTGTCTGAAATATGAACATTAATTAGATTCCAACCCTTTTAAATCTAAATCATTGTACTAGCTTTGCAATTTGTCTTCAACGAATGTCTTAACCCTTTAAACACGAAGCGCAGACTGCTATATTTAAAGGCCCAGTCCGTACCTCGCTGTAAATACTTTTCATCTCGGTTATAAAAACCAATCAGTTTATGCTGTAAGTGGCACAAGTCGCTGTTTGTTCTCAGATAAATACAACGCGCATAAATACACAGTGTGGGCAGAGCATACAGTTGTTGAATGTTAAACTGGTGGTGCATCACGTAACCAGTGGGATTTAAAAGGTTAATGTGGGCCATAAGTACAGTGATATACTTTTAAAATTTTCTGGGGAATTACAGATTGCAGGAAAGTTTAAAGTTTCTTGACCTTTTGTCCTGTATTTTTTTCTGTTATTACAGGAGTTCACCGGATAATTTCCATTCTTCATTAACTTAAAATACTTGTGAAATTTATAAGAACCAAAACTAGCACCATCTCTTGTAATAATCTAGTATGTACTGGCACTCTTTATCCATATTGAGTAAAATATGATATTTTGCTTGTTAAAAAGTGTTTAAATTATTTCATGTTACACTTTTCAGTTCACTAAAGAATTTGCAAAATTTAGAACGACCCTTTAATTAGAAAGTTTGTCCATTCCTGTCGTGCATTTTACTTTAGTTCTGTTTGCAGTTATATAGCAGGTTGGATGCCTACCAACCGCTGTATTTTGCGCAGAGTGTTTTATAATCTTACCTGTAGTGTCAAACACGAGACCCTTCGTGTGAAAGGTCACGGTGGGGAGGCACTAAGACACAGCTTCGATAAACTGTTTAGGAATCCACATCCCAAACATAAAGATTTGCATGCATGTCACATTCTTAAAGCATACCTCAAAAAGAATCTTGGACACAAACTTGCATACAGTTGGTATGGAAGTTTGCATAACGTATTGAGGCTTACATAATGTGTGGAGTTTTAATTTTGAAAGCAAGAGAATCTGAAATTTGAGTTTCTTACAGTAATGAGTTTTTAGGCGCGTTCATGTCTGTCTGTCTGTCTGTCTGTCTGTCCTTCCATCCGCTTAGAATAACTCAGATCCCTCATGACGGATTTTTATTAAATTTGATATTTGAAAATTTTCCTAAAATCTATCGAAAAGATTTGAGTTTCATTAAAATCTGACAAGAATATCGGGTACCCTATGTGGATATCTGTGTACATTTATGATAATATCACGCTTATTTCTTCTTACAACAAAAATTTGTCAAGCAAAGTTTGTAGAGAATACTAAAACTCACAATTTGTGTTCAACTGTTTTCCGAAATCTTGTCATTTTTGTCGCAATGTGGGAAAATGTGGCAAGGTAAGGAGAATACCGTCAGTCACAAAAGTCTTAATAAACTTCCCTCAGATCAAATTTCACGGATGATCATCTAGTGGGGGTCGCACTGATACATTCGATCAGACCGACAGACAGTCGGGGAAACAGACTGACGAGAAGGCATGACAAAGGCAATAGGCGCTTTTCGCGAATATGTGTAGGTGCCTAAAATCCGTTGACACTGTGAGGGTAGACGAAGGTTTTTGTCTTCCTTCGCTGCTGAAAGTGTTATTTTTAGACTAGACACGGTGACAGACCAAACAAAATAAAACCTAGAAGACGGTGGCAGAGGAGCTTTTGTGTCAGTGGCGGACAGAAGGTAGACAAGGATTCAGATATTTCGTCAAAATGTCAGACGTTTAGGTGTTAATGTGCAGAATGTTCGCTTTTTTATTAACCCTTAGGAGCCTAACGTTGTATATATATGGAGCACCTATTCTTGATGTTTCTAGATCACACACAACGACGCAGCACAGTCGGTAGGA
>Ga0268261_10004821_pt1 | contig 10168 bp, 11 predicted proteins | sample TergutNc150P1_FD_190353 | JGI IMG/M metagenome (GOLD analysis project Ga0268261, IMG submission 190353) | Nasutitermes corniger P1 segment gut microbial community from laboratory colony in Florida, USA - Nc150 P1 (SPAdes) (version 2) | ecosystem: Host-associated > Arthropoda: Insects >... | reverse complement strand
AATGAACTGTCAGGTTCCATCCATGAAGGCAAGTGTTTGCTTGACCAACTGGGAAAGTAAGAAGTTTCAGAAGGGCCCTGCACCACAGAATTTGTGCAGCAGCTATTGCCTGCTCTTGTCATGTGCGGCACTGTATTACCAACAAATTGTGCACTTTACATCCTGTAATTTGTGTTCCTTATGCAAGTCACACGTTTTGAATTCCAGTCACAATGAAACCACACAGTAAAGTATGCCATATTTAAATACAGTCATATACTGCTAGCTGTGTGAGAGCAAACTGTTTAATAAATCTTGCAGCCTCTGTCCACCATGTGACTGAGCCAACTCGACGTCTTTACAGATGTCTTGTGGTACTATTATCCGTCCTGTTCTAATTCCTTCAAGAATATGATGTCTTGCATTAGCCAGAGATTTGGACCGCACCTGAAGTTCATTTGTTGGCAGACCGCTCTCTTTTCCTTGTCTCATCCTGTCCCCTATAAGTTTACGTAACATTACGTCAATCTGGTGGATCACGTTTGTTGAGCATATAATTCTTGACTCCTGACATGCATCAGAGTCATCTTCAGGCATCATAACAGGGTGTTCAGCAACACAGTTCAGAAAGTCACTAATCTCAGTTATCTTTGTGACAGTCCACATTTCGGAAGGAAGCGTGAGTGAAAATCTCTCCCACGGATTATTCTGTCTGTCTGGAGGTTGCAGTCTTTCAGCCATTCTTGTGATAACATTTTCTGGTACAGACATGCTCCAGTCACGGCTTGAATTACGATTCAAGGCATCAGTAACACTACACTGGACAAACAGTTGACAAAAGCTCAGATTGTACAGTCTGGCAAGTTGGTAATATTCATACCGCATGCTGCGATAGTACATGTTATCATCCACAATTATATACACTCTTGTTTGCTTCATGTTCATAACTGTTTTTATCATTTCTTCTCTGACAGACACTTCACCACTGTTTGCCATGCTGAATTCCTTCAATCCCACCAAACAAAGGATAAGATTTTTTACATGATTTACAACATCCCTACGAGCTTCCTTCCAGTGACTGATATTGTCATGATGTCTACATATATCAGCTGGTATCAGCTCATCATAACAAATGGGAATGACATGAGTTGTATTTGAACTTTTGAAAAATTCAACAAGGGCTCTACATAATGTAGTCTTACCACTTCCAGGCAAGCCTATCAACAATACAAGACAAATTTTGGTTCCTGACATCTTTGGCACTGATTATAACATACTACTTTAGATCAAATATAAAAGTCTTGTATAACAGGCACAGGAACATCAACCACTGCTCGCCTTGCTTTGTAGAGTTTCTTCTGAAGGCTGTTTCTGTTTCTCCAATGATTCCTGCAAAGAAGCCATTTCATCCATCCTCTTCTTTGTAATCTGTGGTTGTACCTCCATGTATACCTCCAGCACCTTCTTATTGACTTTCACATGTTTACCCGCACAGCGATCTACACAGATGGCCTGCAAAAAATTATATTCATATTTATGCAAGTTTTTACAATTTTCTTTTGACCCTTCAATGTAACTGTCACACTTAGAAATGCCTGTGGTTTGTGGAGTTGTGAACAACTGTCCATAAAACTAATGTTCACATTTTGTAAATCAATCAATCAATCAATCAATGTATTTATTTCCGTTGATCTTATATACAAGATATGGAAAATGTCATAGTAAATTGTCAAAGGGCCAGGCAAAATGGCTAATCTTACATTTACTACAAAAATCATGAGGTAAGCTAATATCAGTGATCATGGCTGATGGCTTATTTTAGGTAAATTATGTCATCAGTAAAAGCAAAGTCCAGGTATGCAAACATTTGTTTGACATGTTTACTATTAAGAATGGTTTGAAACAAGGAGATGCTTTATTGCCATTGCTCTTCAACTCTGCTTTAGAGTAAGCCATGAGGAGGGTTCAGGTAAACCAGGATGGCTTGAAATTAAATGGTACACATCAGCTACTGGTTTATGCTGATGATGTTAATATATTGGGTGGAAGCATACATACTGTAAAGAAAAACATAGAAGCCTTAATGGTTGTTAGTAAGGAGACTGGACAAGAAGTAAATGCTGGGAGAACTAACTACGTGGTCATGTCTCAAGATCAGAATGCAGGACGAAGTCACAAAACCAAGATTGATAACAATTCCTTTGAAAGGGTGGAAGAGTTCAAATATTTGGGAACAAACTTAACAAATCAGAATTCTATTTGGGAATAAATTAAGAGAAGATTGAAGTCAAGGAATACTTGCTATCATTTAGTGCATAATCTTTGTTCTTCCAGTTTGCTACCCAAAAATATAAAGACTAAGACACACAGACCTATTATTTTTTGTTATTTGTATGGGTGTGAAACTTGGTTGCTCACACTGAGAGAGAAATGTAGGCTGAGGGTGTTCGAGAATAGGGTGCTGAGGAGGACATTTGAGCCTAAGGGGGACAAGGCAATAGGGGAGTGGAGAAAACTACGTAATGAGGAGCTTAATCTATACTCCTCACCAAACATTATGTAAGTTATCAAATCCAGAAGGATGAGATGGTCGGGCACATAGCACGTACAGGGGAGAGAAGAGGTGCATACAGGGTTTTGGTGGGGAAACCTGAGGGCAAGTGACCACATGGAAGACCCAGGCATAGATGGAAGGATAATATTAAGATGGATCACAAGTAAAAGAAATGTTTACCTCTTCTTCTGTTAATGCTCTACTATTAAATGCTGTAACACATCTCAGGAAACAGGATTCGGATATCACATTGTAGAGTTGTAAGAAGTCTTTAAACTGAAAAGGAAAATATTCAAACTTAGGAAACGCTAAAACGTTACCTAAACATAACAGCAAGTATCGTCTTCGGGGACATGAGATATACAGTATTTAGGACACAACACACTGTCACATCCCATTAGACAGTAACATTCTCCGCCACCATCGCTAGAACTTCGAATCACACATAACCTCACTGTGTTATTACACTACGAAATTTAGCACAGTAACTATACATAAGGTGTGTTAAATTACGTTTCTCATTGATGATAAGTCAGCATGAGAGTCCATCGTGAAATTCCGTTGTTCAAAGGCCAAGCAGGTTTCATTAATAGTGTTTACACATATTCAATCGCATACACCTCACACACCAAATTTTCTTTTTTATATCCACATGTTCAGCTTGATCAATCACTGAGCAGAACGTTATTCCGTCGAACACATGACTACACACACTGCTTGGAATCTACTGCCGCCTGTGGTACAAATGATGAACCTTAGATTTGCGTGGCATGACGTCATCGGGCATTGCTGGTGGGTGTAGTTTTGTGTTGATATTATAATTGTAATTTTTGTTGGTGTTATGTATTCTGTGCGTATATTTAAGAAGATATTTTTATGCAGTTACTTCGTCTACGTGGTGTGGTATTGCCGTCTGTGTTCGTTATTTGCCCTCCTTTGTGTGTCAAACTAAAAGCTAGGTTAGGCTGTCAAAGTTCATTCTCTGTAACATTTGTAAACTAATTATGCCCAAATGTAATATACCTAATAGCGTTTATGATAAAAGGACATAACTGTTATGCAGTTCTGTTATTGTTAATGTTGTACTGTGATTGTTAAGTCTGTCATCAGTTTTCTTTACGAACTTCCTTTCAGAGTATAATATTGTGCGTGCCTAATCATGTCTCAAGCTGTCATATCAACTAGCCAGTCTCGTGATAGCCCAATTGTAGAAAGGAATATTCATGAAATGCTAAAGGACACTCCTGTTATGAACGATAGTAATAATGCTGTACACTCAGGTACTGCACCACCAACACCTCAGCGTGTAGGTTATATGTCACATCCCACTTCTTTGCCATTGGCCACAACCACAGGTTAGTAACATTTTAACTATCTTAATTTGTATTCAGTGCTCGAAACAGAGACATCAGTGCCGTATAATTCAGTGATTTTCAAACTGCGGGTGTAGGTTGGTTAATCTTTATTGTGCTTTATTTTATTTTTAATTTTTGTCGCAGGCATGGTAGTTGAGCTCGGACTTCTGAGTACTTTTAAGCTTCCATCTGCCTGGTTTTGTTAGCAGAAGCAAAAGGGTTCTATGAAATCCCAGCAGAATTGTAGTCCTTTTTAAATTGTTATTTATGTTTATAACCTTCTTTTGAAATGTACGTTTTAAAAGTATTTTATCTTTGTGCTATAAAATGTTGAAAATATTTCTGCTAAAATCTAATTTAGGAAAAACCATGGTAGGTTTTGTGATTTGGTTTGATGGAAGTGTAGTTTTTGTTTATTAGGTTTTTAACACAGTTTGAATGGACTGAACTCTCATTTCTGCAGAGTATGACAACTGACACATACAGGTCATGTGACGAACTAATGTGAGATGTTGACAATTCCTTAACACTGACCACTGACTGCTCATTTCAGAAATATTTATGTGTTTCTCCATTGTTACTACCTGCATGGTGTGTTCAAGCTAGGTTGTTTTTTGAGTGTGGGTGTAGAAGTGTATGAGATGTATGTTACTGAAATTTAGTATTGTCTCAGTTATTTTAAATTTTTAATCTTTAAAAATGGTAAAGTTTTTGTTGGATGATACGAGAAAAGCTGAAGGTGACCAACGTACTGGTGCTTCTGATGGAGTATGCTGTATGCCAGGTTGTTACACAGACATGAAGCTGTAATACACCAATAAGTTCGTTGTGCCATGTGGAGACTGCATGCTGTATGATTCATCGGAGAGCTCTCGTATTGGAGAAGGTGCTGTTAGCAAGGATAAATGTTGTGACATATATAAACTGGGCTTGTAAAGGCAAGGCTGTTGGCAAGGTTTTGTGAAGAGATGACTACCGAACACACTTTACTGTTTTGCTGTGAGTTGAGGTGGCCCTGTTTGGGCAGTATATTTCCGTGTTTATGAATGGAGAAATGAGCTTCACCAGGAAGACATATGTTTACCATCTGTGATTTGAACATGCCCTTAGCTATTTAAGTGATTTACTGGATGAGCTGAACGGTCTTGATACCTCACTGTGCAGTGGTGACAATAAGCTGTGACTCAGTGACAAATTGAAATTATTAATCAGTGAGGAATATCTGTGACAGAGTAAAATGGGAAATGCAAAGTTAGAATGTTGCATACTTTGAAACACTTTATTGAGAGCAGGAACATATGAATTCATGAAAGATGTCACAATTGGTGTTGCAAGTGGCCTTTATTCTCTGAAATATCTCTTTGAGAACTTTTCCCAAATGCAGAAGTCGAAACATTTAACTGGACCAGGAGCCTGTTCAATGCAAAATTGATACCTGGTACACTTGGTAATAATGAAGAGGAGCAAGTCGTCAATGTCTGTTCTGACGCTTTGGATCACTGTGCCAAATTAGTACAATTAATTGAGCAAGTAGGCTGACTGTGTGTGCTGCATCCTGTTTGTGTGGGTCTGTGTTTGCTGCTGTTATGGTTACAAAGAGAAAATGTTGATCAGAAATAAATGGCAGGCAAGAAATGAGAGAGTCTGTCTGGAAAATGAAACCCAGAAGTCAGGAATGATGCAAGTTGATCCGTCCCTTTGAAAATATGATGTTAATATGGATGCTGTTTTTGCGCATTGATTGGAACAGTTTTATTTTATAAACTTGTACTGTTTGTCCCAGTTATGATGTGCAGACTACAGTGTGGTCATTAAGAGTAAGTGGTGTATTCATTTCTTGTCCAACCCTAACTCCAAGGAATTATTAGTGTTATTTATTTTGTGATGGTTTGGGGGGGGGGGCAGGTTGTGAAATTCATTTGACTTTCTAGGGGGCCACATCATTACAGAGTTTGAGAATTCATGTCATAATCAGTTTTAGAACATTTTGCAAGTACTGTGCCTCTTATACCTGTACCTGGGTTTGTTCAGTTATGTTTATTAGTCCAAACAAAATCCAATCAAATGTGTCTCACCATCATAGCCAGTGTCTGAATTTGGATTTTTCTAGCCAACAGTATTTTGAAAACCAACCGTGTAAACTATCTTCTTGCAAGTGGTCTTCCTAGTCTGAGGATCTGTTATTTTTAAATTGGAAGTTTTATCTATACTAACCATGCTAGATGCTCTGCCCATCTCAAATGAAGGAGTAATTGGGTAGGATAAGTAGCATGCATGGGGCAGTTGTGAAATTCATACATAATTTTTGATGGAAAATCTTCTTAGAACTACTTAGAAGACAAGATATTGATGGAAGGATTACATTAAAAGTGGGTGATGTGAACTGGATGCATTAGGCTAAAGACAGGGAACAATGTGATGTGAACTGAATGCATTAGGCTAAAGACAGGGAACAATGTGATGTGAACTGGATGCATTAGGCTAAAGACAGGGAACAATGAAGCACTGATATGAACATGATAATGAACTTTCTTGTTGTATAATAGTTGAGGAATTACTGGAATAGCTGAGTGAAGACATATTGTGCTTTGTTGAATTTGGTCATTTTGGAACTGTAGTGCATGTTGTGTTTCAGCGCCGTCCACCGTCCCCTCAACACCGGTGAGCCCCACACAAAATGGGGACCCCACAGTAGTAAAGTCACAGCAGTCTAAGATTGAAACAATTAAGAACTGGAGTATCTCAACCTATAAGTGCACAAAGCAGCTGATGTTTGAGAAGCTGGGCAAGACATCACGGACAGTTGATACGGGTAAATAAAACTGTTCAGTTGATGAGCAATAAAGCCAGAACTCTGATTGCTGTCCCAGACATGTACTGACATTTTCTGGATGTTTCCAGGTGGGCAGTCACCCTCAATCATAACATAATATTCTTTATCTTCCATGTTAGAGGTCTTAAATCTTATGATATACAGATGTTTAGTGAACAGATTATGTCCTGCAGGGTTAATAAGTGTAGTAATCAAAGACTGCATTGTGCAGTCAAATGGACCATGCGTATTTGCTGTCAGAAAAGTGTGGCACATGGGCAGTATAGGATACATGTGACTGTCCACCTGATGCTTTTATTTGTTTATTCTGATATATGTGACTATCAACTGCTGATTTAGTGATCTAGAAACCTCAAGAATGAGGAGGTCATGACCCGCGTTGGGTCGCAGCGCCACAGAAAAAAAAAACTGCTGATTTATAACATCACAGAAGATGTGGTTGGATTATACATTAAATCCATACTAATTGCTTGCAAATTCTTCAAGCAATCGCACAAGTTAAGGATCAGGGAATGGCCTATACCCTCTGTGTATTTCTGGTGTACTCAACCACACATAAAATCCCTCTGATTGGGTATTGTCAAATGGTAGGATTTCCGGCCGCACTATGGCCCTGGGGTCAACTCAGCCTCTAACAGAAATGAGTACCAGGAATATTTCCTGGGGGTAAAGGCGGCCAGTACGTAAGGCTGACAACCTTACCACCTTCATGTGCCAATTGTCGTGAAATCTAGGAGCCTGAACCTCCTGGAACCCTCAGGGCTGGTTGATGAATAGTGAATTGGAAAGAATGTGAATGGCAGCATCCATGACCTGTGCAGATTTGAATTTCTCACATTGGTGTTGCAGAGGAGATGAGTCTTGTAGAATGTTATACTGTGTCACTGGGTGAGTGGGGTGAATGGTTCCTGACGTTTCAGCAGATTATATCGCCTTCATCATCAGGTTCAGGTAGTCTAAGAAGAAATGTATTTCAGCATGATCCTGAAGATGAAGCTACTCTGATCGTTTGAAACGCTGGCAGCATTCACCGTAGCAGCACAGTATAACTTTCCAGAAGGCTTAAATCTTCTAGTCATGATTTAATTTGAGGTACTGTTCTGACACCTCCTTTGAGGAACTGAGGAAGGACACAGAAGATCACAGGGTACCTGCTCTTACAATAACATAAGTATGAAGCAGGAATACAGTCATGTGCCGCATAACAACATTTTGGTCAACAACAGACCGCATATACGACCGTGGTCCCATAAGATTATAATATAATAGTACTTACCATTGTGTTACATTTGCTTACAGTATTCAGTACAGTAACATGCTGTACAGCTTTGTAGCCAAGGAGCAATAGGCTATGCCACAGAGCCTAGGTAGGTAGTAGGCTATGTTATCTAGGTTTGTGTAAGTACACTGTATGACGTTCGCACAATGATGAAATCACCTAATGACACATTTCTCAGAACATATCCCCGTCGTTAAGCGACGCGTGACTGTATCAACCAGTTAATCATGATATTTTTTGCCCTCCCATTTTCTGCTGTGGCGTGACAATATACTTCCTTGCGGTTAGGTGAATAAAGCTGTTGGGTTCCAGCATTTAGTATCTACTGTCTGGTATAGCCCAGTTGATGTAGTGAGGTGCTGGAATTTTACTTGAAAAAATAGAGCACCATTGTTTTTTCACAGTCTGTTTGTTCGGTACTTTATTGTATGCAACTGAGTAAGTGTCATTAATGAAAGTAAGAATTAATATGTATCACTGACAAATGTTGCAGAGCTAGAAGCACATATCGAGCAGCTGAGAGACACGCAGAGAAAATATTCCAATGTCCTGCGTCTCTCACGAGCCCTGGCTAGTCACTTCTTTCATGTTGTGCAAACTCAGGTGAGGGATGATATTTTTCACATATTTTATGCGGGTCTTCTAATAATGTAAGGGCTTTGGTGCCAGGCCATGTAGCTGTGACAGAGCAGACAGTGAGTGCTCACAGGAATTTGGTGGAGAAAATGGGATGGAATATGGATACTTGGAAGATGAGGAAGAAGATAGTAAGCTAGAATTAAACTAGCAGTGAGGTTTTAATGGCTTAGGCTAATGTTCATTGGTAGCTTTGGTATTAACAGTGAGTGTTAGAGCATCTGTTGAGACATCTCTGTTTGTAGATATATGGGCCATGTTGCCTTTTAGACTGCATGTTACATACTTGACGTTCATGAAACGGTGCATCGTGATACAATTATGCAAGTAACCGACAAGATGCAACTATACAGGTTACTTTATTGTTCCTAGTCAGCTCTACATGTTTCGGGCGATATTTTCGCCCATCATCAGGAGCACTTGACTGTATTTACAGTATCTGGTAGTATTCACCCAAGTAGCTGCCGGCTGGTGTCTTGGATGAGTTGGAACTTAACTATGTGGCTTGTGAGATACTGTAACTACAGTCAAGTGCTCCTGATGATGGGCGAAAACATCGCCCGAAACATGTAGAGCTGACTAGGAACAATAAAGTAACCTGTATAGTTGCATCTTGTTGGTTACTTGGATAGTTGCATGTTACATAGTTTATGGAAGCAGTGCAGTGTATGTTGCTGTGGTATCACTGACTGTTGCAAGTACAGACTGTTGTGAACTTGTTGATCAGTCAGTTGCATTTTTAGTTCTCTGTTCAGAATATGTTTGATGTCCTGTGTTTACAGCATGCACTGGGGGAGGCCTTCTCTGATTTAGCACAGAAGTCTCCAGAGCTGCAGGAGGAGTTTCTGTACAATGCAGAGACACAGCGAAACCTTACAAAGAATGGCGAGACTCTTCTGGGGGCACTCAATTTCTTTGTCTCTTCAGTCAATACACTATGTAATAAGACCATTGAAGATACGCTGCTCACCATTCGTCAGTATGAAACAGCCAGGTATGCAGGGGCCAGTATTTTGATCTGTCAGTTTGGAAAAACTTTCAGGATAATATAGTATGTACAGCACTCTGTTGTCTGTAATGATACCAGCTTCATAAAGTTAAAAGGTAAATTTTGCCCTGTAACAGGCCATGCAGACCCAGAGGATGAGCAGAGGTATAGCTCTACTCTTTCTTGAACCTTGGCACTAGATATGAGTGGTCGGTAAATGCCAAGATACCCAGCACCCTTTGTAGGGAAGGCTGGGTAGGCCCAAGAGCCAGTCTGGACTGGTGCAGAAAATCTTGCTCCCGCTGGGATTTGATCCCCAGACCTTCCATCCCCTTGCCAGTTGCTATATTGACCATGCTATCCTGGCCCTGATAGCAGCCTTGTACATGCAGTAACCAATATAGGACACAGAAAATGTATGTATTTATTTATTTTTGGTGTATTTAACCCTTAGGTGACTAATGTCATATATATATATGGAGCACCCATTCTTGATGTTTCTAGATCACACACAACGACGCAGCACAGTCGGTAGGACTCCTCT
>Ga0268261_10004820_pt1 | contig 10168 bp, 8 predicted proteins | sample TergutNc150P1_FD_190353 | JGI IMG/M metagenome (GOLD analysis project Ga0268261, IMG submission 190353) | Nasutitermes corniger P1 segment gut microbial community from laboratory colony in Florida, USA - Nc150 P1 (SPAdes) (version 2) | ecosystem: Host-associated > Arthropoda: Insects > Digestive... | reverse complement strand
TGCAATCTAGATAACTAAGACACACACTCAGAATATGTAATACTTAAAGCTTTTACACGGAAACAATGGCGACATGAACGCGTCTCAGTGTTACATTATGTGTGCATTGCCTCTTTTTTTTTTTTTTGAGCAAAAGCCAAACATACTTTTTTTGCCAAAATGTAACTTGCTGCTGTGCCAGACACAGACTGATTGCAGTCACTGCATTCGACATAGGTAACGCTGTGAAACAGCTACAGTATGAGACCCTTGGAAATTTAAATAATTTTGTAACAGTGATTGCGGTCCCATTTCAGCTCAAACTGTTGCTGAACTTGAAGGCATGATTCAGTCCCAGAACCAAGTGATGGAAAAACTGAAAGACGAATGTCACTCACTCACAGAGAAGCTGGAGGAATCCTCCACCAGACACAAGTAAGCAGTCCCTATATGTTCTGCAATGGTGGGCACTCCTCAGCTTCTGAACTCAGAATGGTGGTGGTGTTCTCTCTGTTGAAACAGTAAACTAATTGCATTTCTTTGGGTTAATGCTGCTGTTTAAGGGCTTTCACAAATATTTGTTGAGACGTGTTAATTTTTCTTTCCTTCATTCTTTCTGTTTCCTCTTTCCCTCTCTCAGTTTTTATTTGGTGTTACCATATTGTGGTAGGCTGGATTGACAACATTTCAGGAAAATCAGCAGTCACTAATCCTCCACTGAGTGCCTACAAGTGAACATACTCTTAATTGTACTGCTGGACTGTGAAACTGTCAAAGTTGTCCAATAAAACACAGTAATTTATTGACTTTCTTATGGTAGACTAGCTGCATTGTTCATAATTTCACCCTGAAAATGGAGACTTCCAAAACAATGGCACACCAGCTTAACTTGACATGGTACTTTCGTGCAAAAACACTAACACAAGTCTTAGATGCTGTTTTTATTTCTTTACAATGTTCATTCAAATCATACGTTCAGAAGCTGAGTATGGAACCCACTGCTTTGTTCTTATTTGGCTGTCTTAATGGTAATGATATTTAACTTTTTTTGGAATTGAGGACACTAAAATTTTAATAACACTTAGAAACAGACTGAGAAGGGGGAAGAGCATTTGTTTTCCTACAGAGCCAATGAAGAGAAGAGAACAAACCACACTGATGTCTCTTCATTTGAAATGTTCAGAGTGTAGGATGTTTCGTCTGTCAGTTGGACTGTGGAGTTCATGCTGTTATCTGTCTCATCTGTCCTTTGTTTGACGTGTGCTAATCACACCAGGGTTTTTGTTTTCCTGTTCATATTAAACCTTTTTATAAGATGGGCTCAGGGTAGACAGAAGTTTACAGCATCTCTGGTTTTAAATTTGGTTTCCATCTCATAATTATCTAGTAGCTAAACTTTGGCAAAATCATGATACATTATACTAAATTGGAATAATTAACTGTATTTGTGTTTTGAGAAGTTGGTTTTATAAATAGTTGAGTATGTGTAGTGAGGGAAAAGGATATGAGGGATAATTCTCCCTCTTACTTCCAAGCCTTGTTCTGCATTCTGTACAAAAATTGCCCTGTTTCTTAAAAATGTGGCAACTGTAGAAGAGTCGCTGCCCAAGTCAGGAAGTACACCAGACCTCTTTCATGGTTTGGATCACATGGTGAACCTCAAGTCCACCCTGAGAGTCATTGTCTGCAAATAGCAGGGCTGTCCGTAGGGTAGGACAAATGGGTTGGCAGCCCAGGACCCATTCATGAATGTCAAAAAATATGTAATATATGTTTTGCACCATCCTAGCTCTGAGGGTAGCAAAACTGCATCATAGTTCCTTGAAGTCCAGTTCTGAAGCTATTCATGCTGAATTAAAATTTCTGCCAAACTGAGTCTTCATCATTTTTAATACATGTTAATGCCATTAATGTTTGGAATGCTGTGTTCACCATGTGACACTGTGATAGGAGAATATAACATTGTTAGCAGCTAGGTCATTAAAGTCCATGTTATTGAAGTACATCCCATCTTGTTTTCATAAGATTAATCAGTGATTGCAGTGGTTCAGTACCCAGAGTCACATTTGGTAATAAAGCAGGGACATTCTCCCCCTCCTAGTGAACAGAAGTATTCTATTGAGCTGTTAGCAACAGATTCCTTCTGCCATATGTAACACTATAGTTAAAATAGGTGAGCTTGAGTGTACTTTATGCTTGAAATTACTGTTTGGTACATTACTTACTGTGTCATATGATTCTTTGATTTTCATTATTTATAAATTATTACTAATTAATGAGGGATCCAGAATACCATACTTGGTATAATAACTAGCTATGGGCTGGACGGTCCTGGATTTGAATGCCGGCTGGAGAAAGAGATTTTCTCTCCACTGAAACCAATCAGACTTGCTCTGGGACCAACCTACCCTTTAATTCAGTGGGTACTGAGGTTCTTTGTCATGGGAAAAGCAACTAGGGTGTAAAGTTGACCACTCACCTCCATCTAGTAGCGAGATTAAGAATGAGTGGAGCTTTAACTTTACTCCCCATATATGCCTTCATGGCGTAGACAGGGACAACTTTATGTTTTTACAATGTTAACAGTGTGTAAGACTTGATAATCCAAGATCTGAAATTAAAGACATAAGGTCGTGTGACAACATATGACAGTAGTGTGTGAGACTGCTGAAGCTTATTCACTTTGTACTGTGAATTAGTGAAGTATCTAGACTTTCATGGTGACGTTACATATTAGAATAAACCTTATCAACTACTGAAGGTAATTTTCCCATTACTGCTTGGATAGTCCAGTGCCTTCTGACCTGTATTTTATAATTAAAGAACATATTGTTTTCTGTGGGAAAACCATCATCATATATAAATTTTCTGATTACTTCAAGTGTATTTAGAGGCCTCTCACAATGTGTTACACTAAGCAATTTCTTACTTGTCTTGTGCCTAATTATGTCACAATAATTGATTGTGCTGCAGGGTACTAATTATGGAACAATGTGTGATCATACTGCTGGGTACTATGGCACAATGATCATGCTACAGGGTACTATAGCACAATGTGTGATCATACTGGAGGGTACCAAATATGGCACATTGTTATTATGCTGGAGGGTACTAACTATGGCACAGTGATCTTGCTGCATGGTACTATGGCACAATATGTGATCATGCTGGAGGATACCAACTATGGCACAATGTGTGATTGTGCTATTGGGCACTATGTCACAATGTGTGACCACACTGGAGTTCTCCTTGTCTGTGACCTCAAACGTTAGGTTTACTGCCAGCAGCAAACGTACCTGTTTGCATGTCTCACCTCCAGACTGAAGAACCTGGACATAATTGTGCTCTGTGATTTGTTCAGTTGCTTCAGTTAGCAGCAGCTGAAGTACTGAATGGTTCCTTCATCTCATGCTAGGGGCTGAGCAATGCAGAGCAGTCAAGAAAACATCTCAGAGCAACCCAGAACAAGTTAAAGTAGATGTTTCTATTAAAGTGTGTCCCAAAACTCGTAAGGTCAGTGAATTATTGTCGTGTGTTATGACCGTTTGCTGTGAGTCTTCAGTATCTGGTTGTTTAAAAATTCTTTCCTGACTGAAGGTAAATTTTCTGGAGAAGAATTTGTAAAAGAGTAAGAGTGTTAAAATTTTATTGATGGTAGTAGAATTTATTTGAGAGTTTAAAAAATGAATATGTATTGTGAATAAATTACTGTGTGGGAAATCAGAGACAAGGATAGACCAAATGATGTTAGATATAGAGAAAAGAGTAAGAAGATAGTGGTGATAAATAAGAGAGAATCTGGTATGGGAGGAAATAGAAGATCAGAGGATGATAATCAAACTGGGTGATGTCAGTGGCTGATGAGAATGATTCTGGGGTTGCTGCTTACAACATGTACTCTCCTGGAAATTTTTTGGAGAGTGAGAGGAAAACATGCAAATCTCCAATTAAAATAGGTGGCACCCAGGCACATCCTGGACACAAATGTGGAACATTACCATTTCCCCAAACTTCAATCAAAAGTAAATATTTCAATATTTAGAGAGGGCACATTTTACTTGCACCATGGTGTATCTGAATTTCCATTATAATAAGCCATATTGTTTATCAGACCTGAGAATTTAAATGAAGTTGTCACAGAAAGAGGGTTTATGTGCAGCTGCATTTACTGAATAAGACAAAATGTGGCAAAATGAGATTAGTGGGAAGAACAAATATGCATGCCAGTAAACATAATTTATTACTGTACGTATGGTAGGCAGGTAAATTTGTCTCTGTAGTAAAGCGTGTGCTATCAGAGCTGTGGCTTTCTGTTGTTCTTGTAACAGTTTAATATAAATAATAATTGTTTTATTTGATATTTTCTTTTATGTGTGATAACCTAGTATTTAAATAATATGGCAAACAGCTCATTTACATGGATTGTAGTGTGGTTAGAGTTAAACCAATTGCTATCAGTTTGTCTTCAGTACTCGTACAATTTTTACTGTCTGGTGTTGAAGAGGGTTAATTATACAAGAGGACTATTTTTCCAAATCAGAGGAACACTTACAACACTGAGGTTCAGGTGTAGCATATCACAGCACCATAACCTTGTAATGAGTGTCTGTCAGCATGATAAACTGACACAAGCTGTCTTGTCTATCCTAGTTCAGTTTATTCAGATTCCATGGATCCATTTTTGGTTACAGACACCACTGGATGTGGAATTTGACATCTTTTATTTGCAACAGCAGTAGTGTAGATTGTATGGAGTCAATATTGCTTGCAGGCGTGAGAGGGCCTGTTTAAGAGAGGAGAATGCGATGTTGATGGATAAGCTTGGGCAGCTATGGGAGATACAGAAGCAGCAGCAACAACAGCATCACCTTCTTGTAGCAAGTAGTGAACAGGCACCGCGTGAGCAGGTCAGCACCGGCAATGTCTGTGGCAGCAGGTGGCTCTGTGCTTGGGCTTCTCACATTGTTTGAACTTAAAATTGTGTTCATTTTAGTACAAAGAATGGTGAGAGAGGCACACTTCCCAGAACAATAAAAACTGATGGAATAAGTTGTGGGAAGAACAACATTTACTGTCTATAGAATTCTTCAGTCTATAATTCATGGCTGTGATGACAATTTCTCATAAATCATTTGAAAGTTGGTATGTCTGTTGTAGTTGTCTACATTGTGACGATGTGTTGTAAGCTAGTAGGTGGGTACCAGCATTTTGGAGGAACATTTGCAGCCATGTTTAGGGCTTTAACCTCCAAAACTTTGGTACCCATGTACTGGACTGCAGCATGGAGTCATAACTTGCAAGACAACAATGAATTTTTACCACCATGACAACCACAAATCTTAAAGAAATTGAGTGTGATTGAGAACAGACTGGTGGGATGAATATTTTGAACAAAGAGGTAGAAGCTTACAGAAAGGTGGAGGAGGCAGCATTATAAGAAGCTTCCCGATTTGTACTCTTCACCAGATATTATTAGGATGATGAAATTAAAGAGATACTGGGCATGTAGCACACAGGAGAGACGAAAAATGCATACAAAGGCTGGATTAGAAAACCTGAATGGAAGAGACAACTTGTTATGTGGGAGGGTAATATTAAAGTGGATCTTAAAGAAATTGTGGGAGTGGGCATAGTCTGGATTAATCTGGCTGAGTATAGGTTCCCATTGGAAACCTTTGTGAACATGGTGATGAACATTTCAATTCCATAAGAATATGCACCCACTGGGAGGCTGTTGTCAAAACAGATTCAGGAAATTACTGAACTAGCTGAGCAATAATTGGCTTGTCAAGAAGGACTCAGCTATGGGGATTTAGTTGCTGAGAACTCTGTGATCCATTTCTGTGCATAGTTTTCACTAGTGTAGTATATATCGAGCTGGGATAGCATAGTTGGTATAATGACTAGGATACAGGCTGTAGTACCAAGGAATTGTGGTTCAATTCATGACAGGGCAGTTTTTTTTCTCCCCTCTTGAAAGTGTACAGGCCAGCTTTGGGTTCCACGAAACCTCCTATTCAGTGGGTACCAGGAGCTGTTTCTCCCAGGGTAAATTAGCCAATGTTGATCACTCAACTCCATCGAATACTTACTTAGTTATTTACTTACTTACTTCCTTATGTATTTACTTACTCCATGGAGCAGAGTCCTTCTTGAGAAGCTAACGTGTTCTCAGCTAGTCAAGCAATTCCCTGCATTTTATGGAACCCGAAATAGTTCATTACTGCATTTACAAGAGCCTGCCACCTGTCCCTGTTCTAAGCTAGACAAATCCAGTCCATTCCTCCCATTCCACTTATTGAAGATGCATTTTGATATTACAGTCCCATCTATGCCTGGGTCTTCCAAGTAGTCTCTTTCCCTCATGTTTCCCCACCTAAACTTTGTATGCATCTCTCCTCTTCCCCATACATGCTACATGTCCCACCCATATTGTTCTTCTCCATTTGCTCACCTGAATAATATTTGGTGAGGAGTACATATCATTAAGCTCCTCATTATATAGTTTTCTCCACTCCCCTGTTACCTCGTTACTCATAGGCCCAAATATTCTCCTCAGGTTCTTATTCTCAAACACCCTCAGCCTACATTCTTCCCTTATTGTGAGCAACCAAGTTTCACACCCATACAAAATGACAGGCAAAGTTACAGGTCTGTATAACTTAATCTTTATATTTTTGGATAGCAAACTGGAAGACAAAAGATTCTGTGCCAAATATCAGAGACTTGTATAGAGGCATGAGTGACTTTATGAAGGGTTACTAGCGTAGAACTAATATAGGAAAAGGATGAGAAGGGTGATTTAGCTACAGACTCCCACAGTATTTTGGCTAGGTGGAGGAACCATTTCTCCCAGCTATTGAATGTACACGGGGTTGGTGATGGTAGGCAGACAGAAATACATACAGCAGAGCCATTAACTCTTGAGACCAGTGCCCTTGAGGTTGGGATGGCAACTCCATCTAATGCCAAGGTTAAGAAAGATTGGAGCTATACCTCTACTTCCCCATATGCATTAATGCCCCCAAAGAGAGAATTATACTTGCTTTTTACAGATTATGTTGACATTCATGATAGTGAATGTTCCAGTTTCATAAGAATAGGGAATTTCTTGACCAGCTGAATATCAGCTTTTGGAAGGAGACTTCAGTAGGTGTAGTGAAATATGTGGAATCACACAGATGCCCTTACATGTTGTAGAACACAGTTTAGGAGTCTGTTGTTGGATAATTTATATTTTATTGATACTGATTTCAGCATATGATAAAAGTCTATTACTGGAACAGAATTTAATTGCCATGTGTACACCAGTACTCCTTAACGCCATACACTGATATGACAACCGTAGAGCCAAATTGTATTGGGAAGTGTGTTCATTCATCATTGTTTCGGTCTGAGCAGCACAGAGTCAACTGCAGACCACATATTGTGTGACATTTTTGGTGCATTAACACTCTCCTTCTGTCTTTCAGGGAAGAAATGGCTGGGCTACAAAGTAACATAGATTTCTTAAGTAACAAACTTGAAGCCTCATTTGAGGCTCAGGAGTGGAAAGGTAACTCATAACTCTGCACCACTAATCACAGGCTTCTGGCTTCCACACTGCATATTTTAATCACATGATGATCACTCCAAAAGTTTTATCCTTTATTTCACCTCTGGTGTGGATCATTTCCACTGTATGGCTTCATCTGGTGCAGACGGTGTTCACTGTTGTGGCTAGCAGGATAGAATACAGAGTGCATCATATAGGCATTCTTGGGTAGTGATATTGTGTTGTGAAGAACGATTATGCCAGGAACCTGGTGCCGTCCTTCTTCAAGAAGAAATGACTGAACTGTTGCCTGAGGCAGTTTGACTGCTGGATGTGTGTCTAGTAGGGAGTATATTGGACTTCTGCTTTTTTATGTTTCATCCAACTGTCTCACACCCTCGTTTCATAAGAAATTTGAGAAAATTGACCCTGAAGAGGAACAAAAAGTTCTGTTGAGCTTCCATGTGGGCCGCAAATATTCCAGTAGGAGCGCAGATTTCTCCACTGCCTCATGGTGTAGAATTATAAATATTCCTTCCATATCACTGTTTAGTCATTTCAGCTGGAAGATGAGACAACCAGTTCCCCCATTGTTGGCAAACCAGCCACCATAGCACAGTATCATCACCAAAGAATGGAAACAAAAATAAAAAAGATGATCTCATGGAATTTGATGCCATGTAGGTTGGCAGATGGGTACTGATATTTTGAAGGAACCTGCAGCCTTCATCTCCAGGTTAGAAGTCATCAGGCTGTAGGTTACTCCAAACGTTTGCTACCTGTTTGCCACACTCCACAGAATCATGGTCCAAAAGATTGCAGTGTGATTACTCACTACCCTCAGAACTTCTGATTTCAAAATTGTTTGTTTCAAAAATTTGGAAATCTGTACATTCCATTCCCCATTTTTTAGCCACAGTTCATCATCAAGTTTGCATGTTGTTAGTGCACTTAACATGTGACTTTCCATTTGTTATATATACACCCATTTTGGCAAAGATGGAAATGTGTGAACTTGGCTTTTGTTTTGTTATTGCTTCACAGAACTAGTGCAAGGTTTTAGGTAGAAAAAATGGGAGGTAGTAATAATGGAGTTGGGGCAGGGGATGTCACGTGTATAATTGTTGTCAAATGTGCTGGCTGTGTCACATGTTTAAAGACTGAGCATCAGCTGGAAAGGGGCATGCACAGTGTGGTTCATGATTGCAGTAATATTGCCTCTTATGTACACGGCTCTGATAAACCCATGGTCTGTAAATCTGTATGTGATTTTTCATTGTTTATTCACAATTGCACATTTCCACAAATGTGGATATATGTGAACTGTGCCATCCTTCTTTTCTTGTCTCCATTGAGCAGTACAAGTGTTGGGGAGGGAAAATGAGGTCGATCTAGTGCTCATTGTGGAAACAGGGCAGGGTAATGCTGCAGGTTGAATTCCAGTGTCATTACACTGATGTGTTGATCATTCTGGTAGTGAAGGGGGCAGGTGGAATGTACCTTATCGATATGAAGTTCGTACCCACCAGTGCCATAACCATAATACAACCTAGGAATAAAGTGTAATTGTGTCATTGAAATGGCACTGCTAGGCTGACCTTCTTAGACCTGCTGTCAGTGAAAGGACATTGCTAAGCCAGCCTTCTTAGAATTGCTATCAGTGAAATGACACTGCTAAGCTGATCTTCTTAGACCTGCTGTGAGTGAAATGACATTGCTAAGTTGACCTTCTTAGACCTCCTGTCAGTGAAATGACATTGCTAAGTTGACCTTCTTAGACCTGCTGTCAGTGAAATGACATTGCTAAGTTGACCTTCTTAGACCTGCTGTCAGTGAAATGACATTGCTAAGTTGACCTTCTTAGACCTGCTGTCAGTGAAATGACATTGCTAAGCTGATATTCTTAGACCTGCTATCAGTGAAATGACATTGCTAAGTTGACCTTCTTAGATCTGCTGTCAGTGAAATGACATTGCTAAGTTGGCTGTCTTAGAAATGATGTTAGTGAACTGACATCACTACAATGACATTCTTTGAACAGTTGTTGAGGAAGGTCATGATACAACATTTTGGAAGATTCCACATTCAGTGTGTCTCAGATCTGGCCATTAGTGAAACCAGTAGCACATATTGTGTCATGAAAGAACATTCTTCCCTATTTGGATGATGATTTTCAGGGTTTCTCCAAGGAATCGGTATATAACCTTGAAATTACTGATCTGGTGAATATTTTGAAATGTTTGAAAATGTTCATGAAGAAAACTTTGAGGATTGGCTGCAAAGTCAAACATTTGAATCTGGATTCCTTTAATAACTGATACAAATATCATCATTGCTGCCATAGAACATTTGAAGTCTACGGAAGCAAAACATTTTTGTACCATTGAAGCAACTGTATATACAACACTTGAAAGAATTAACCTTTAACAGATTAACATAGTCCCATTAAATGTACATATTCCTTGTCCAAAAGGGAGAATGTTGTGCCATAGTGGGCATTTAAATTGAATAGTGCTTTGGCCACAGCAGGTACCTGGCATTTAAAAGGCCATACACAAAAGGTTAAGATGGCAGTGATGTACCTGGACTTACTGTCAAAGAGGATACTTGACATTGATTTTTATATATATATATATATATATATATATATATATA
>Ga0268261_10004819_pt1 | contig 10169 bp, 4 predicted proteins | sample TergutNc150P1_FD_190353 | JGI IMG/M metagenome (GOLD analysis project Ga0268261, IMG submission 190353) | Nasutitermes corniger P1 segment gut microbial community from laboratory colony in Florida, USA - Nc150 P1 (SPAdes) (version 2) | ecosystem: Host-associated > Arthropoda: Insects > Digestive... | reverse complement strand
TATATGACATTAGTAGCCTAAAGGTTAATAATTTAACCCTTATCCTGCTAACGTGGAGAAAATGGTGAGCTCCTAATAATGCCAGCAAATAGCAGATGGGATTTAATTCGGGGTTCAAAGGGTTAACACGGACAACAACAATGACAACAATACCAACATTGACAACATTTCTGGCAGCAGATACCAAAGTTTCACCAGCACCATTAGTACGAAACTCTGCCACCATCCTCAGCCATTTCTATATTCCTTCCATCCTCACAACCCCACTTCAAGCTAATATTTCTTGCGCTTATCCGCCTTCCCCATTCCAGCTACGTTCCCAGCCAACTGAAGCCTCCTACATTTCACTATAGTAAATCAACAGTGACTGCGCTTTACAAGCCACCAAGTTCACCGTTTTTCGATATCCTCAGTAGTAAACTTAGATTATCTTTCTTAGATCCAAAGGTTAATGCCAGCAATTCGTTCGAAAACGCATGCAAGTTATGTTCATATTTCGAAAATTAACAAACATTTATGGACAACGTTAGTTGCAAAATAAGTAACGGCAATTCTGCGTGGAGTCCACAAAAATATATTTCCCGACAATTTGTGACATTTGGACAGGAGTTCGAGTGCATACAGCTGTAGTTTAAGTGCTGTTTGTCAATGACAGTAGCCAGGCAATTCCAACCGTCTAAGAATATCGATAAGGAAGACGTACTTTTTAAAATGGAATGCGACAGGGAGACATTTAATATACTGCATCAATAAGCACTTCCAATTTTATGTGCAATAAGGTTATCAGCACATAGGGGACAAATAGAATAACGATATTTAAAATGTAGTTTTCTATCCCAGTTTGGAGCATAGCTTTATATGGTGCTGAAAGTTGGACGCTTCGGGCAGTAGATCAGAAACACCTGGAAAGTTTTGAAATGTGGTGCTGGAGGAGGATGGAAAAGATCAGTTGGACTGATCATGTGAGAAATGTAGATGTATTGCTTAGAGTCAAGAAATAGAGGAATATCCTACATGAAATATGTAAACGGAAGGCGAACTGGATTGGTCACATTTTGCGTCGAAACTGCCTTCTACAACGGGTTATTGAAGGAAAGATACAAGGGGGGATAGAAATGACAGGAAGACAAGGAAGAAGACGTATGAAACTATTGGATAACCTTAAGGAAAGGAGAGGATACTCTCATTTGAAAGAGAAAGCTCTGGATCGCACTATGTGGAGAGCTCGCATTGGAAGAGACTTTGGACCTGTCGTAAGACAGACTACTAAATGAATGAATTTTCGAAAATTATCCAAATATAAAATTACATGAAAATCTGTCGGGCGGGAGCCAGGTTGTTCCATGCGGACGGACCTATGGACAGACAGACAGACAGATATGAAGAATTAACAGTTTTTCGTACTTTTGCGAAACCGCCACAAAAGTTTGAACACCTATCACTGACATTGTTTGTGATTTTATTATTTCAAATGTTGCTCCGCCAAATTCCGTATTGTATTGCATTACACTGAATTCAAATTCGATCACTCATTCCCCAACCCACTTCACTAAATACCAATTACACACGGAAATTTTATAATTTGCTCATTTATCTTTTTGTGCATTGTGCAATTATATTACATTAGAAAACTTAACTCTTGTATATACTCACACTTTCCAGGAAATTAGGCTACACCCCCTTGAATCACATAATCCCCTAACCTATGAATCCTAGCCACGATTCTGTGTTTCTGTGAAAGCTACGCGGACAAAGGACAAGACAGACTATCCTGTACATATGAAGATATTCCCAGTTAGGTCAAGCAGTCGACGCAATATGCAGCACTAGATGAAAATCATAAGTTGGCAGTTACTATCTAATAGAAATGCTACGTGAAGATCAGAGTTAGGACACCTACTAATAGGATTCTCTCGGGGAGCGACTGCTCGGAATTCACATACCCCGCACTATTATTATTTAATTAATATTATGTACACGTAAAGTAATCCCACTTCAGGCCTGGACAGGCCCTTACGGCTCCAGGAGATTGAAGTTCCCCTATTTCACAACAATCGGCATATACATGTGGTAAGTCTGTCAACCCTACGCCCCGGCTACCTTTACCACTAGGATATATTCCTGGTACTTATTTCTGTTAGAGGCCGAGTCGACCCCAGCGTCATAGTGCGGCCGGAAGGATTATGCTAATAAAAAATTCCAGTGACTGCCTCCTAAAACAAGTTGTTTAAGGGAAGGTAGAGGGAAGGATTGAAGTGACGGGAAAATTAGGAGGAAGACGTATGCAGATATTGGGTGATGTTAAAGAGAAGAGAGGATACTGGAAATTGAAAGAGGAAGCACTAGATCACACTTTGTGGAGAACTGGATTTGGAAAGGGCTATGAAATTGGCGTAAGACAGAGCAGGGGAGGAATGGCATGAATGTATAACGTAGATCCTGAATCTAACTACAAAAATTTCAACTCGGCTGTCTTGCAGTTCGGTATAGTTTAGCTCTTGCACCCGTATAGGAGCGTCAGTGCCACCATGAGTGGAAATATTAATTAGTGTAGTTATCTCCCTGATAATGGTCGATGACTTAGACACGTATGCGTATTAACAAAAGGGTTGCCATTTGTACCCATGAGTGTAACTTGATGGTTACTATTTAAATTACAGTGCATGAGGCACGAGGCGATATAATCAGTCAGGTTAAGGTCACATGGAGAATCTTCGCTAAAACAAACCCCTAAGCTTTCTTCACAGCTAAAGCTAAAATCCATCTGAGAGAGCCTCCACATTTTTGCCTCACGTTTCCAATTCCGCTCCTTTGAAATATTTACTCTTTCTGTTAGTAATCTAGTTTTCACACAGCTCTCCGTAAATTTTCCTCTAAAGTGACACAACATAAATTCTGTTTCTTCCTCTGCTCCATTCTTTAGGGACGGTTTTTATTGGAGACGGAATAATTTCTGTACCGGGAGACATTCAGAAGCGTTTGGTGCTCAGTGCTACTTATTGAGAAATGGATATTCCAGAAGTACCAGTAATGCAGGCTTGGGCTTCGAAACTACGGATTCTTCAGAAAAAAAGTAATAAAATAAACAAACTAAATATAGTATAAAACAATAGAAAAGAGGACAATTATACTGAAGTCTGCAGAAAGTAATTCAGCTAAGCAATACCGATAGATGATGTAAACTCACGCCTTCTGGTGGGGTATGGACTGCGTAGAGTTGATCCAGGAAGACTCTCTGCGAACTCTGCAACACACGAGGCAAACTACAGTAAGCTGCAATGCATAATTACTATGAGACATAGACCACTTATTCTGTCAACAACACTTGCTTGTTTATAACGCTCAAAATGAGGTTACTTCAGCTTGCTATCAATTAATCTCATTTTCTGTCAGTAACAGACTACAAGCCTACATGTCTATGTGGCGCTAATTAATTACGTACATGTACTTATGATGAGACAAGTTAATTGTGTACAGGTGTATAAGGAACCAGCTAATTGTTTATAAGGGACCAGTTAGTTGTGTATAGGTGTATAAGGAACCAGCTAATTCTGTATAGTTGTATAAGGGACCAATTAGTTGGTATAGGTGTATAAGAGACCCGTTAATTGTGTGCAGGTGTATAAGAAACCAGCTAATTGTGTATAAGGGACCAGTTAGTTGTGTATATTTATATATGGGATTAGTTAATTGTGTGTAGGTGAATAAGGAACTAGTTAATTATAAGTTAAAAAAGTATGTCTATATGACTTTACTGAATTATTTTGGGCTCCATATGACACTAGTTAATGACGCACGGTTCCATTTGACACTAATAAATGATGTATAGTTTTATATGGCACTAGTTAATGACATAAGTTCTGTACGTCACTAAGTAAAAAATGGCACTATTTAATAACATATAGGTAGGTCCATATGATACTAATTAATGGTGTATGAGTCTATATGTCACTAAATATAGTGTATAGGTATATATGGTACGATTAGTGACATATAGTTTTAAATGACACTAGTTAAAAATATATGGGTCTCTGTGGCCTTAGTCAATTATGTATAGGTGTTTATGGGGCTAGTTAATTATGTTTTATTTATATAGAAACAGTTAAAGATGTATACGTCTACATGTAGCAGTTACATAATTATCCCTATGGAGAAATTTTTAAAGGAAGCTCAGGATCCTAACAAACAGAACTCCACGTCATTCGACTTTAGTAAGACGTGGAGTTCCATTTCCAGAAGCGTCGCTAATATTCTGACTACATAACATCAGCACCTAAATTCAGCAGTATTCATTCATTTCCACGAAAACCTAAAATGTTGCGTACATCCAAAAGAATTGCTTTCCTAATATCACTTGAAGATAAGAAAATAATTAGGCTTTTCTGTACTTAGCCAGTGTACAGGAGGAGTTTGAAGCAGACTTAATCTGAAAATTATACTGACCAGAGAGAAAGAGTTTCACATTCCGGCTCTTTTAAGCCCTTAAAAAAATACCCAATAACTTTGTATTCGTTTCAGAATTTTAGGGACGAGATAGTGAAAAGAAAATTTCAAACCCTGAAATTCTAACTGTACTCCACCTCTTGGTCACTCTCAATGTAGCTGATTTGGTACATTTACTAGGTTATGTGTAGAAGACAGAGAAAGCAGGATTTATTCACGGCAGAGACACGAAAGCTTGATATTCCCCAAAGAGCCAACGGGCTTTGTAGCCCACTCGGCTCCTGTTCATTGTGTACTGGATTTTTTCTCGCAGGACGCCTGAAGTTAACGCTCGCCTCCATTTAGTACCGGATTAAAAATTCGTGTAACTACACTTGAACTCGTGATTAATTAACTATGGAGACAGATTTACATTTAAATCCACCTTTAGCATAGATTTACTCCCTTGTATTTTTATTGTCTAACACAAAATTCGCGGCCACAGTTAGGTGTGTTTTAGAAGTTACCTTCAGCACTTCTCCATCAACGGCGCCACTAAGGTACCAACCAACACCTCAATCCTCTACTGAAAAAAAAACGGTGATATAAAAAAATCTGGCTTATGTTTCTTTCAGCAGGAAGTAAGTCACGATATTTCCTGTTTCATGCTGTTGACGTGGTCGATTATTTTTTATCAATTTTGTTTCCGTAAGCACAAGTTCTGAATAACACTTCTTAACTTCTTATTTATTGATCCTGTACCACGTGTTAAGAGTCATGTTTTCTTTCTCTTAATATTCTTATAAATATAAACACTTTTTGGGGTACGCGGTGGTGCAGTTGGTTGAAGCACTGCGCTACAAGTCGGAAGGTACCTGCTTTTATTCTAGGTGGGGATAGCATTTGTTCCTTCCGAGAATTGCTGTACCATTCCTTATTTTCTCCAGAATTTCCGGAACCTCTCTGATATAGACGAAACCCCAGATTCTTCTCAACCAACAGCCCATAATTCAGTGCTATATAACCTGAACCGGCGGTACGCGGTGGTACAGTTGGTTGAGGCACTGCCCAACAAGGCAGAAGATTGTGGGATCTATTCCCGATGGGGATCAATAGATTTTTTTGACAAATTCCTTCCAGCCGCACGATGGCCCTGGGGTCGACTCAGCCTCTAACAGAAATGAGAGTTTGGTAAAGGCGACAGGTGCGTACGGCTGATAAAATTAACACCTTCATGTGCCGACGGTCTTGAAATCTGGAAACTTCAGCATCCTAGAAACCTCTGGGCTTGTCCAGGCCTATAACGGGGTTGCTTTTCTTTATAAACACATTTATGTATATACAAGTTTCATGTGACGACCCTCCACGTTTATGTTATTAATATTACAGATTAAACTTTGGTATTATTTTATATTTACTTACAATTAGAGCTCAATATGAAGAAGAAAATAGGAAGGACAAAACATCCAGGCCTAAAATACATTATACAATTTCAAAAGTGTATTGGTACACCTACTGTAAAACAACGTAATTTGCAGCATGACACTGTGTGTTCGCGACACTGCGTTACTGCTACGAACTTAGTTCGAATATTTATCCATACACGATTTCGTTTTGGGTCATCCAGTTAAGCCTAGGAATAAGACACTCGGGACACTGGGAAACAAGAATATGGAACCATAGTGTTACGCATGGGCCTGCATATGGCATTAATACAAAAACTATTTTAAGTCTTTCGAAAATTGTATCTGAGGTGTATATAATTTGGGAGCTTAAACTGCCGTATATACACGTACAAAAGTTCGGCCTCCTGGAGATTTCGAAATGAGCAAAAGTGCCACTTGTCCTAGTCCGGGTTGTAGTAGTGTAAAGAACAAACGCAAGTATCATCAGTCCCAGTGGAAGCAGTGCAAATAACAGGAGGCACAGTTAGTCCCCGCAATAAAAATGTAAGGAACAACAAAATGTACCACTATCCCCATGTTAATAATGTTAGGAGCAACGAGAAGTGTCATTAGCCACCATGAAATTAGAGCTAGGAAGAACCAAATGTGTCATTTGATCCAATTACATTAGTGCAAGAAACATAAAAAAGTGTCATTAGTCCCAATCATATATGTGAAAGGAACAACAAAAATGGTCATTATTCGGCATCAATTTAGTGACAGGAACAACCAAAAGTGTCATTAATCCCCATCATATTAGAGAAACGAACACCGAAAGGGTCAATAGTCCCCATAAAATTGTTAGAAAGAACAATCAAATTGCCATTAGCCACCATGATATTAGTGCGAGGAACAACCAAAAGTGTCATTAGTCCCCATCATATTTGTGCAAAGAAAAACTAAAAGTGTCATTAGGTCCCCATTATGTTAGTGCAATAAACAATTAAAATTGTCATTATATCCCATATATTTTAGTGCAAGGAAAATCCAAAAGTGTCGTTAGTCCACATCATATCCGTGCAATGAACAACAAAAGTGTCATTAGTCCCCATCAAATTAGTGCAATGAACAATCAAAAGAGTCATAAGTTCTCATTCATAAAAGTGCAAGGAAAAATCAAAAGTGTCGTTAGTCCTCATCATATACGTGCAATAAACAACAAAAGTGTCATGAGTCCCCATCATATTAGTGCAAGGAACAAACAAAAGTGCCATTATTCCCCATCATATTAGAGCAATGAACAAACAAAAGAGTCATTAGTATCCATCATATGAGTGCAATGAACAAACAAAAGTGTCATTAGTCCCCAACATACTAGTGATATGAACAAGCAAAAGAGTAATTAGTCCCCATCATATAAGATCAAGGAACAAACAAAAGTGTCCTTAGTCCCCATCCTATTATTGCAAGGAACAAAAATGTGTCATTAGTCTCCAACAAATTGGTGCAAAGAACAAACAAAAGTGTCAATAGTACCCATCAAATTAGTGCAAGGAACAACATAAAATGTGTCAGTAGTTCCCATCATATTAGTGCAAGGAAAAAAGTGTCATTAGTACCCATCATATTAGTGCAAGGAACAACAAAAAGTGTCATTTGTCCCCACCATATTAGTGCAAGGAAAAACGAAAGGTGTCATTTTTCCGCATCATATTAGCGCAATGGACAACAAAAAGTGACATTAGTCCCCATCATATTAGTGCAAGGAACAACAAAAAGTGTCAATATTATCCATCATATTAGAGGAAGGAAAAACTAATGTGTCATTATTCCCCATCATATTAGTGGAATGAACAACTAAAAGTGTCATCAGTCCCCATCATATTAGTGCAAGGAAAAAAGTGTCATTAGTCCCCATCAAATTAGTGCAATGAACAATCAAAGGGTCATAAGTTCTCATTCATAAAAGTGCAAGGAAAAATCGAAAGTGTCATTAGTCCTCATCATATAAGCGCAATGAACAACAAAAGTGTCATGAGTCCCCATCATATTAGTGCAATGAACAAACAAAAGTGCCATTAGTCCCCATCATATTAGAGCAATGAACAAACAAAAGAGTCATTAGTACCCATCATATGAGAGCAATGAACAAACAAAAGTGTCATTAGTCCCCAACATAATAGTGATATGAACAAGCAAAAGAGTAATTAGTCCCCATCATATAAGATCAAGGAACAAACAAAAGTGTCCTTAGTCCCCATCCTATTAATGCAAGGAACAAAAAAGTGTCATTAGTATCCAACAAATTAGTGCAAAGACCAAACAAATGTGTCAATAGTACCCATCAAATTAGTGCAAGGAACAACATAAAATGTGTCAATAGTCCCCATCATATTAGTGTAAGGAAAAAAGTGTCATTAGTCCCCATCATATCAGTACAAGGAAAAAAGTGTCACTAGTCCCCATCATATTAGTGCAAGGAACAACAAAAAGTGTCATTTTTCCCCACCATATTAGTGCAAGGAAAAACCAAAAGTGTCATTTTTCCGCATCATATTAGCGCAATGGACAACAAAAAGTGACATTAGTCCCCATCATATTAGTGCAAGGAACAACAAAAAGTGTCAATATTACCCATCATATTAGAGGAAGGAAAAATTTAAAGTGTCATGATTCCCCCTCTAAAGAGTGGAACGAACAACTAAAAGTGTCATTATTCCCCATCATATTATTGGGAGGAAAAACTAAAGTGTCATTATTCCCCATCATATTAGTGCAATGAATAACTAAAAGTGTCATTATACCCCTCCATATTAGTGCAATGAACAACTAAAAGTGTCATTAGCCCCTTCATATTAGTGGGATGAACAACCAAAAGTGTCATTATTCCTGATCAAATTAGTGGAATGAACAACTAAAAGTGTCATTAGTCCCCATTATATTAGTGCAACGAACAACTAAAAGTGTCATTATTCCACATTATATTAGTGGAATTAACAACTAAAATTGTCAAATATTCCACATCATTCTAGTGGAATGAACAAATAAAAGTGTCATTATTCCACAATATATTAATGGAATTAACAACTAAAATTGTCATTATTCCCCATCATATTAGTGGAATGACCAACCAGAAGTGTCATTATTCCCCAAAATATTAGTGGATTGAACAACTAAAAATTTTATTATTACACATATTAGTGAAATGAAAAATTAAAAGCGTCATTATTAGCCATCATATTAGTGGAATTAACAACTATATGTGTCATTACTTCCCATCATATTAGTGCAATGAACAACTAATGTTGTCATTAGTCCCCATCATAATACAGAAGTGAACAATTAAATGTCATTATTCCCCATAATATTAGTGCAATGAACAACTAAATGTGTCATTATTCCTCATCATATTAGTGGAATGAACAACTAAAATTGTCATTATTCCCAATCATATTAGTGGAAGGAACAAATGAAGTGTCATTATTCCCCATCAATATTAATGCAATGAACAACTAAATGTGTCATTATTAACCATCTTATAAGTGGAATGAACAACAAAAACTGTCATTAGACCCCATCATGTTAGTGCAATGAACAAATAAAAGTGTCATTATTCCCAATCATACTAGAGCAATAAGCAACTGCAAGTGTCATTAACCCCATCATTTTAGTTTAACGAACAACTGAAAGTGTCATTCTTTCCCATCATATTAGTGGAATGAACAAACAAAAGTATCATTATTCCACACCATATTAGTGGATAGAACAACTAAAATTGTCATTATGTACCTTCATATTAATGAAATGAACAAATAAATGGGTCAGTATTCCCCAGAGTGTTAGTGGAATGAACAACTAAAAGTGCCAATATTCCCCGTCTTATTAGTGAAATTAACAACTAAAGGTGTCATTATTCCCCATTATATTAATGGAATGAACAAATAAAAGTGTCATTTTTCCCCACCATATTAGTGGAAAAAAGGACAAAATTGAGGAGTCATTGATCTCCATAGCCTCTGAATCGCCCCTCTTGATCTGCTTATCTGAACACCACTTAAAATACAATGAAATTGATGCTGTCAATATTCCAAATTATAGGCTAGGTGGTAAATATTGCAGATCTTCCATAAAATGTGGAGGATTCTCTATATATATCCATAAAGACATGGAATATTCAAATATTAGTCTATTCAAATATTGTAAAGAACAGGACCTAGAAATTGTAGCAGTCAAACTCAAATTAGTTGCCAAGAATTTAATTGTATTCTGCGCATACAGAGCCCCGGGGGGCAATCTTGAATATTTTTTCAAACAAGTAGATAATATATTCAATACATTGGATAATTCAAATACAGAATACAT
>Ga0268261_10004818_pt1 | contig 10169 bp, 12 predicted proteins | sample TergutNc150P1_FD_190353 | JGI IMG/M metagenome (GOLD analysis project Ga0268261, IMG submission 190353) | Nasutitermes corniger P1 segment gut microbial community from laboratory colony in Florida, USA - Nc150 P1 (SPAdes) (version 2) | ecosystem: Host-associated > Arthropoda: Insects >... | reverse complement strand
CGCGCGCGCGCGCGCGCGCACACACACACACACACACACACACACACAGCCATCCATCCATCCATCCATCCATCCATCCATCCATCCATCCATCCATCCATCCATCCATCCATCCATCCATCCATATGCATGAAAGTCACACTTTCATGGCCTGTAGCTTAACATCATAAGTACATGTAATCATGCTGTCTGTGTAAAATGACTGATACTGTTGTCACACTGAATGGGAGTTTATTTGCACAGATCTTCATGTGCTGCTACTGCTACATAAGATTTCTCATAAATGTTGTCTTGTGTGAAATTTATATACCAATTTTTTTAACCCTCTTTGACTCAACACCTACTGTTATTTACAGGATGATATCATGTACCAGTGCATAAGCACTACACCATGTCTGCAAGTGCGAAATGAAGTTAAAACTTGGTATATTCTGTCTTGTCTGTTCATAGAGATGAGTGGCCATCTTTGTTTGATCCATTCTAATGCTAGGAAAAGTTGTTCCAGCCTTTACTTGGTAGGAGATTGGGTGGACTTCAGAGCATTTTGGGATGCAGTGGCAACATGAAAATTACTGCTTATGCTAGGAGTCAACTCTGGTTCCATGGCCCATTGCCATTTAGTTAATTGGGACCTTCAAATAACTGATGTCATAATAAGAAATTTTGCATCTGATGTCTTGAAATGATAAGTGTGAAGGCTATTGAGAGCTATTTAAGAGCATTTACTGTTAAACAGTACACGGGTATTAGTCTGTTCCATTTCTCTTAGAATTTGTGCTCCTGATGTTTGGTTCTTGTTTGGAACATTTGGTCATTTCAGCTACAACTAATGAGACATATGCTTGTATAATTAATCAAAATAAGTCTGTGTAATTCATTTTCGCTTATACGTTACAATAGTCTGCTGCTGAAAAAGTGTTCCATTTTCTGCCATTCTATCTGAAAATTCATATGTTTACATAAATAATGCTCTGTATCATTACTTTTGAAATAAGAAAGAACCCTAGTGTTTAATCAGCATTATTTCATTCTTGTATTGCAGATTATGTACTTCCTGATAAAGAATAGTTGCAAGTTCTGACAGTAAGGTGTAATCATTTTTTATTGTATACTTCACCAGTTTTCTTGGTAACTGCAGAACTGTAGGTTAGAATACATCATTTGTGTGTTTTTTTTAAATCCCCAAAACTTGATGAACTTAAATATTAACTTTTATCAAGTGTAGAGTGAAAAACATATGAGTGCATTGGGCTGCTTTGTTCTGGAATGCGATCCTGTGTGATGTGATGTGATTCCCTGTAATCTGGTAGTTTGTTACCAGCATTTCAGAAGAACCTGTTGCCTCCTCCTTCAGGGTAAGGGAAATTGTAATGTTACTACTTTGAGTCTTTTGCAAGCACACAGCCAGGCAAGAGTGATGGTTACTCCTCCTGTCAAATCATGTTAACCCCTACTGAATAAATTCACTTCATGGAAGTAGTACATAGAAGACTAACTATATAAGTTTTCAGAAGTCAAAATGAAATATATAACTTATTTTATTTCAATGGGCCCATATAAATGCTGTTTGTTGTCAGTAAACCAGTGGTTGCAACTTATATAGGGAGATGTATTTTTTCTTTTTCCATGTCTGTGCAGTGTAGACATATTATTGGTAAGTCCACAAGATTTTTAGATTACATTATTGTTTGAAAATTAAAATACTATAGTGTTTGTGGTAGAGCAATGGACTGCTCTTGTAATGACTGTATATTCATTGCCTAATATTCTGCCTTTCCATACTGGAATTTTTGGAAATAACTCTTGAACTTTGTTTTATCTGTTTATGCATGACATTTATCTACATTGCAAATTGCAAAATACCTTGCATAAGGCTGATTATAATTGGCCTTATGTTTTTCAGTGAAAAGGACAAATAATGATCCCTTGCCTCACCATTGCAAAACTTTACTTTCAAGTGGCAATTTATTAACTGTTCTTTCAGGTCATATTATGACATATTTATGCCTAAATACATTTTTGTTCTTTGTGTAGAATCACTCCCACACCACTTGGAGAAGGCAAAAGTACAACAACAATTGGTCTTGTCCAGGCCCTAAGTGCACACAAGAACAAGAACTCCTTTGCATGTGTGCGGCAGCCATCCCATGGTCCTACATTTGGGATTAAAGGTATGATTTGCGTTTTATTCTTGAACATTTCATTTATATGTGGACTTAAGAATACAGGTAATACTTGGATTTCATATGTATGAATTGTGTTAAGACAGGAGCAGTGCAAGTCACAAACGTTATTAATTGGACCATATACAGGATGTTTCAGGAGGAATCTGCTTTACTTCAGGAGAACATTCCTTAGGTGAAATTACATTGACATAACTGAAAATACCTATCCGAAGTTGAACCGTTACACAGGTAATGGTGAGGTAAATTTTACAGAATCAAAATTTATGTTCATTTATTGATTGACAGACACATATTAAAAAGGGGGGGAGTTTGTAGTTCCTGTAACGTTAATGCCTGCATTTATCATCTAATTAACATCTGAGTGACATAAAGACATTAATTTAACTAGCAAAACTTGCAGTATTTTCATAAAAATTGTCCTTAGGTTCCCAGGTACTTTATGTAGCACACTCACCTCCAGAGGGCTTGCGTTTCCTATCGGTTCAAGGACAGACTTGCAAAGTGTACAGAAAACCAACCATGTTAGGTAGTTACAGTATGTGGAACTGCAAAAAGATGACATTTTTATTCTGCCCTTATCTCTGTAACCATTGAACTTCAGGTGTAGGTGTGTTTGGTTATACGAATGGCAGACTTCTTCTGAAACACTCAGAATAGTGAGTCCCTAAAGTACTAAAAAATTAAGGTAGACTGAACACAAATATTCAGTGGCTTAGTAATGATCATTTTTACATTGAAGCTATTAAAACATGTTAACCAAATTTTTTTTTAATTTTATCTCCCAAAATGTTGCAGTCTGTCCGAAGACATTCAGCAATTGTGTTGACAGTCACTATTAATGGCACATAAGAGATACATCCGGTGATTTATCTCCTATTTAATCTCAATCACGATTGATTATGGTCACTGGGGATTTTGCGGAGTACTAGTTTAAAATCTGGTTGGTAGATCTGCAGGGTAATGCCGCTTAAGCCTACGATTGTAATTTGTTCTTTGAAATAGAGATTTTGCCAGGCTGTTGGGGTGGTTGTCAATCCTTCGTCGGTAGGTGACACTGTAGTTTTGCATTTCTTGTCTAACCGATAGCACTTGTAAGTCGCGTTTTATCACCGCATTCGGCACATACCATGGTGTGTCCATAATTATCCATAACACTTTCGACTGGAATCTTTCCAGGATCTCTGGATTAGAGTCTGATACTGTTCCCCACAATTGTACACCATAGGTCCAAATAGGTTTCAGGATGCCTTTGTAGACGAGCAGCTTGTTGTCCAGTGATAGCTGCGATGTTAACCAAATGAAGGAACATTTTGTTATAAACAGTATCTGCAATTTTAATTGATTTAAAGTAGCTGACTTTGACAGTTGGACTGCTGGTTAACGTATGTGAGAACCGGTGGAAGTAATCGTTTTGCCTTTAAATATCCTAATGTTATGTAAAATTGTTTTAATATGCATCTATTTGAATGGTACATTTGAGTAACTGCAGGAACAAAACCTTTCTCAACTGGACCATAGTAGTTCTCTTTCATGTATGTTAGTTACTGCTTGGTATTTGGTTTTTCTGATCAATAAAACCTCACATTTTATGTACAGAATTTTATTTGAATGCTTGAGAGAAGAGAACACAAGTAATTTTCCAACCCTTGATGTATTACATGTATGCAAGATTTTAGTTTCTCGTAGTGGTGTTGCTGAAGTTTCAGGTCGTATCATTTGTCATGCCATGTTGATTAGTATATAGGAAATAGTTATTGATATTTTGAATGTACTACATTCCTTCAACCTTTGGTAAGTAATTGCCAGTGGACATGGCATAATATCTTACAGGATATGAATAACTGATTACATGTGTGCTGAATGATATGACTTTATCGTATGCTAACTGGGGCTACACAGCTTGCCAGAATGTTCTTTAAGAACTATTATTTCAACTGTTGATGAGGTTGTTAAGGATGTTGACATTTTTCATTAATTTAAGTATGAATAATGTACTTCGGTACTAGTTTCACAATTTTTGTGGAGACTACATTTATGTTATTTCACTCTAGAAGCACAGAGCCCTAACATATTTCACTCTAGAAGCACAGAGCACTAACATATTTCACTCTAGAAGCACAGAGCACTAACATATTTCACTCTAGAAGCACAGAACACTAACATATTTCACTCTAGAAGCATAGAGCACTAACATATTTCACTCTAGAAGCACAGAGCACTAGCATATTTCACTCTAGAAGCACAGAGCACTAACATATTTCACTCTAGAAGCACAGAGTACTAACATATTTCACTGTGCTTATACATGGTGTGATCTAATAGATACTGGAGTGACCATGAGGTGACACTACTGCTGCTACACATCTGCTGCTAATTGTAGATAAGTCTGCTGAGTCACTTCCTGCTTGGAATAAGGCGGTATCTTATTTGATTGTTGAGTAATGTCATGTTGAAAGAAAAGCATGTAATTTCTTTTGTGATGTTGGCATACCTAGAAAATGGCAGACTTGAAAGAAGGGCATGTTGGCATAAAAGTTTACTTCAAACTGGGTAAAATGTTTACAGAAACTTTTAATGTGTTGAAAGTAGCTTTTGTAGAGCAGACAGTGGGAAGGACACAAGTCTTTGACTGGCTTTCCAAGTTCAAAAGCGATGTGATGTCTGTTGAAGATGTTGATGGATTAAGGGAAGGAACTTATTCTAAAAAAAATATGTATATATATATATATATACACACACACACATACTATCCATGAAGTTGATAATTCTCAAAAACAGAAGAATTACTACCCATGAAGTTGCCAGTTCTCAAAAACAGACGAATTACTATCCATGAAGTTGATAATTCTAAAAAACAGAAGAATTACTACCCATGAAGTTGCTAATTCTCAAAAGCAGAAGAATCACTATCCATGAAGTTGATAATTCTCAAAAACAGAAGAATTACTGCCCATGAAGTTGCCAGCTCTCAAAAACAGAATTACTATCCATGAAGTTCATAATTCTCAAAAACAGAAGAATTACTACCCATGAAGTTGGTGACATATTTCTTTCAACCCAGAGCAGCTTGAAAGAAAATCTGAACTTGATGCCAAATTTGTCTCCCACCTGCTTTGTCTATGTATGAATTTCTGGCTAAAAACAAAATGACTCATTCCACACTCTCCATACTCGCCATGTTTAGTACAGTGTGACTTCCTTCTTTTTTCAAAACTCAAGATGGCATTAAAGGGAAGGGGGTTTAGTTTTGTCATGATGATCTAAGCAAAATCATGGGATGCATTTGCTGAGCTACAAACAGTGCACTTCACAAAATGCTTTAAATGTGGTCTGATTGCTGGGATCACTGTATGACGTCTGAAAGAGACTGCTTAGAAGGGGCAACATTGATTGGAACATGGTGTTGTTGTTATAGAGCAAGAGATCCAGTCCAGAAACTGTTTGATTGCACCACATATGTCATAGATAGCCTCTTCTTTCTAGTAAATTTGGGGCACGCGGTGGCACAGTTGGTTGAAGCACTGAGCTACAAGCCAGAAGGTCGCGGGTTTGATTCCCGATGGTGTCACTGGAATTTTTCATTGACATAATCCTACCAGTCGCACTATGGCCCTGGGGTTGACTCAGCCCCTACCAGAGATGAGTACCAGGAATATTTCCTGGGGGTAAAGGTGGCCAGTGCATTTGGCTGACAACCTTACCTTCTTCATGTGCCAGTTGTCTTGAAATATGGGAGCCTCAACCTCCTGGAATCCTCAGGGCCTGTCCAGGCCTGTAATGGGATTGCTTTACCTTTACCTTTACTCAGTGCCACACCCCAGCCACTTTACTCCTGGGAAAGAAACCTGGTACCCATTGTACAGGAGGCTGGGTGGGCCCCAGGGCCGCTGTGGACGGGTGCAGAAAATCTCGCCCCCACTACATTTCAATCCCTGGACTTTCCAGTCTGTAGCAAGTTGCTCTACCGATTATGCTGCCCCAGCCCATCCTCTGTATATAAGATATACCAGATTAGACACACAGACACACCTACAGTGGTGCGTAAGTTCTTGCAATCAAATTAAACAAAAAATGTAACAAAACATCCTTAGAAATCTGCATATTTGTTTTTAGATCTGTTGCCACCAAATTTTCAGAGTCCTGTGCTAAATGGTGCCAAATGTTGGCCCCACTTACGGTGTTGTCTCAGCCACAGTGTTGGTGTTGTGGTGGCAGGGAATTATACAGCTTGAAATTGGAGTGATCTGCAGTGGAATTAAATTTATACCAGGTGTAATGAAAAGTGGTACATTCAGTCAGAAGATGAATGATGATAATACACATATCTATGTATGTAGATGATGGTAGTGTAAACCTGTTTTGCTCTGTAGACTATGTTCATCCACTGTTGTCATTATTTTGTACTGTTTTTTTCTTTATCTTCCATGTATTCTCTTCCTCTTTACCTGTACCACTGAGAGACTGTGACATTGAACTTCACTGACAGTGTTTATGCTGGGTATTTCAGGTGGTGGTTCAGGTGGAGGGTATTCACTGGTGATTCCTATGGAGGAGTTTAATCTTCACCTGACAGGTGACATCCATGCTGTAACAGCAGCCAACAACCTTCTGGCAGCTCAGCTTGATGCTAGAGTTTTCCATGAAAATACTCTAAGTGATAAATCACTTTATGATAGGCTTGTACCTATTGTATATGGGAAGAGAAGTTTCTCCAAGATTCAGGTTAGAATGCTAGCTAGTAAAAGACCAGTATCTTGTAAGGTAGAATAGTGCTGAAGACTCATGTCTTCTTGGATGGTATGCTGTTGCATACATTTTGGAGGAATGTGATGCCTACATCTTCAGGGTCAGTCATTTCCAGAAGACTTGTTTTACTGCTTGGATGGTTCTGATGAAACATAGAGTTTTCTGGGATGTTACGGCATGTTGATTGGTGATTGGTTGCCAAAGTTTCAGAGCCATTATGCTCCTCTGAATCTTCATTAACTTAGCCGTAACAGCATAACGTTTGAGAAAGCTTGAATCTTTGTCAGCAGCACTGCAGGCCTCAGATCTCACGTAGGTTAGTGCTAATAGGAATGCTAACTACCGTATACTCTCGGATCTAATCTGCACTTTTTTTTTTTTTTTTTTTACAGTTTTAGAGGGCTAAAAAAATCAGATGCGGATTACAATCGCGTGCGTATTAGATTCACGGTCGAGAGCTGGATTTTGGAAAAATGATGGAGCCGCTGTGTGTGCCGTAAGAACAATACAATACAATAATTTGTTATTTTATTTATTACTTATAATTTATTATTCATCAGATTCGCCGTCGTCACTCATAACTGAATCGTTATCCGTGCTCAGACAAGATTGCGCATGCTTTTTGAGAAAGACCCGCTTCATGGTACCGGTATGACTCATCGGCCCCAGGCGTAGCGTCGATAACGTCCGATATTATTCAATCAATCGCCCTGTGGGCAAAGGGCAGTTGAAGGAAAGGTGCAGATTAGAATCGCAAACTAACTTTTTTCTGTTTAAGAAATCGCCAAAACTTAGTGCGGATTAGATTCGAGAATATACGGTAATATGTATTTCTTTGTGTCACAGTAATTAACGTAATAGTGTCTAAGGCATGGTTCATCCTGTTACACTTAATGTATCGTCACCTCAGAAATTGCCCTTTTCTTTACTGTAACTGTACCGTTTTTGTAGTACCTGTAGTTGTTATTGAAGTCTACTTCGGTTTATTGCAGTTGAAGAGGTTGGAGAAACTTGGTATTAACAAGACTGATCCTGAGGCTCTTACACCAGATGAACAGAAGGCTTTTGCTAGACTTAATATTAATGTGAACACAATTACTTGGTACCGTGGTGAGTTTTGTTTTATTTCTTATTTTCTTTCTTCACACCTACTCAGCTACATTATCACTGAGTATAGAAGACAACGATGAATTTGGAAGAAGCAGTTATGACCAAATTTAGAGTACCATTCAAACATTTTCTTGAAGGTACTGAGGTTAATCGGGATAAAAACCAGTGAAGGTAGCCACCATTTGAGCTTTGAATCAAACCTGGAACATCCCAAATGAAAGCAAGATTATTAACCTCTGTCTTGACATTTATTGTCAATCATGTTAATATATTCTTATTAAGATGTTTTTATGTAGTAAGACACAGCCAAATCTTACGTAAGAGTACATACAAAGGGGAAAAAAATTGGGCTGTAGCTCTGCATGCCATTGTTTTAAGGGAGCAGACAAAGGGATAAGTGTTCATGTGTATGGATTTTTCTGTTATTATTCTGTGCTTTGTTTTGTTAACAGTTGTTGATACAAATGATAGATTTTTGAGAAAAATTACCATCGGCCAGTCACCAACTGAGAAAGGTTACACCAGAGAAAGTGGATTTATAATGTCTGTAGCTAGTGAAATAATGGCCATTCTTGCTCTGTCCAAAAATATGGGAGACATGAAGGAGCGTTTGGGTAGAATTGTTGTGGCTGAAGACACTGAGGGCAAACCTGTTACTGCAGATGATTTGGTGAGCTTATCTTTTGTATATAACCTGTTTTGGGCTATTTTTATTGTATGTTTACATAATTTATGTTCTTTATATTTAGAGGAGATTAACGAAATGCTACAAAATATGGCAGCTCACATATCATGACAAGAGAATGTACATAATAGGTGATAGTCAAGAAAAGGAAAGTAATAAGGAGAATTTACAAAATAGAAACTTGATAAATGGAGGAGTTTGATTGTGAGACTACTGTTATTACATTATTATTATATTTAAACATTTATTCCTCCCTTTAAAAGAAAACCCAGACTTGTTGAATTACTTAGGCCCTTGTAGAGAGCAAAAATAACAGCAGAGTGTAACTGCAGTTTGTATTCTTTGAATATGATAGCATGAAGAACTTGCTCTCTCTCTCTCTCTCTCTCTGTGTGCGTGCGAGAGAGAGAGAGAGAGGGGGGGGGGGGGGGGGGGGGGGCGGGCAAGGAATACATTTGATATAGAACAAAATAACAATTTTCATTTTCTGTTGCAGCAGTAACATTGAGATTTGCAACGGGACATACCATTTGGTATTTGAAGTTTGTTTATATTTCCATGTAGCAGTAAAATTAATGGGGTGTTCAGTTAGTTAGAAAAAAAACATTTGAAGTTCTCACAGCAGTGACTCTTATGATCAGCTCATGTTGTCTGGTAAGTGGTATACTGATATTACAGAGGATCCTGCTGCCTTCATCATCAGGGCAGATTTCATGTACCAGACTACATGGCATCACATCCTAGAAGATATAATTCTTCAAGTAATGTGTAATTTCAGGGTGCCACAGGTGCTATGTCTATACTTCTGAAGGATGCTATCAAACCAACATTGATGCAGACCCTGGAAGGAACCCCTGTCCTGGTGCATGCTGGTCCATTTGCTGATATTGCGCATGGCTGTTCTTCCATTGTAGCTGATGACATTGCACTCAAACTTGTTGGTCCAGATGGCTATGTTGTCACTGAAGCTGGTTTTGGCTCTGATATAGGTCAGATGTTTGGTTTAATGTAAACCATTTTGTCAGCAGTATGCATAATTGACTTAGATAGCAGTAGTAGATCTCCTGATCATGTGACTCTCATTCCCATTTTTTTTATATGGGAATAATTTTTACAGCTTTGTCATTATTTATCAGATGTACAGTACATGGAACTGTAGCTCAAGTTTTAATAGTATCCCCACATCTAGGCTTAGGTCTTTGAATAGGTCCCTTCTCTTCAGGTTTCCCTGTCAGAATTTTGTACACATTTGCCATTACTACTACTACTACTACTACTACTACTACTACCACCACCACCACCACCACCACCACTACTACTACTACTAATACTACTACTATTACCACCACTACTACTACTACTACTACTACTACTACTACCACCAGCACCACCACTACTACTACTACTACTACTACTACTACTACTACCACCACCACCACCAC
>Ga0268261_10004817_pt1 | contig 10170 bp, 10 predicted proteins | sample TergutNc150P1_FD_190353 | JGI IMG/M metagenome (GOLD analysis project Ga0268261, IMG submission 190353) | Nasutitermes corniger P1 segment gut microbial community from laboratory colony in Florida, USA - Nc150 P1 (SPAdes) (version 2) | ecosystem: Host-associated > Arthropoda: Insects >... | reverse complement strand
CACACACACACACATGCTATAAACTCATTACATTCTCAGTGTCAAGATTCATCAAATCTGTATACTAGTACCAGAGACGAAAAGTCGAGAGAGAGAAGCCCATATTCAACGTAACATAAATTTATTTTTCCACTATGTGCATTAAATTCATGAAGTGATATAAACTGTGGGGTTAAAACCTACAATTGCAATTACAGACACTTTTCATGCATGCAGTAACACCTATACAGGCCTACTTACCTACTGGATTACATTCTCGAACACTTCCCAAGGCAAAAAAATTATCCAACAAGCCAGAAATAATTAGCCTTATCCCACTTTCCCATCCTTCATCTAGTCCACAAGTAATTCTTTTCTCTCTCCAGGTACCCTGTAACATTGTTGATCATTTCATAACATAACCCATACGCACACCACTGCAATCTTTTAATCATACAGCTTACGATATATAGCATAAAAATTAATGAACTATGAAGTTCCAGGCTTGTCACTCTCTCTCTCTGTAATACTGGTTGCTTCAGAAGTTATTTCAAAATTTCTGTAAGCATTTAGTTTACTGTAGACAGTAACGTTAACAGTCCAATAGAACAGCACACAACCTGGAAGGTTGAAAATACATCTTTTCTGTTACAAACATAACATGAGCCCTGTTTGACTGTATTGTGCTGAGAAACTGATGTACATCCTCTAATCTTTATGCCTTCTCCAAGAAGGTTTTGAAGTTTTTCAATATGTTTAGGTAATAGGCATCATTTTTATTACTATGATTATATTAAGCACTAGCAGTGGTACCTGGCGTTGCCCGGTACGACCAATGGCTAAACAGGATGGCAATTTGGTGTATTATATGACAAAAAACGGGGGCGGAATTAATTATGGAAATGTATCAGAGTGAAATATGCGCCATGTTACGAAAGGGTCCACTACTTACGCAAAAGCACACACGTGCAAGAAGAAGGCAGCATCGTGAATGAATACAATGTCTTGTTCGACAATTAATAGGAAAGCAAAGACATGTAACGAAATTGGAATGTTACCGTCTGTTTGAAATATCACGGAAGTTCTTTGTTTTCCCTTCAGGAGCCGGAAAGTAAAAGTTTGTAGGGTTTCCGACCCTCGAGCATTTAACATATAGTTGCCAATGTGAGAAGCGTGGATCACAGTGTTGCCATGCCGTTCGTGAAACATTTCCCAGAAAGGACGAAACAGGTTGAGAAGGTCGAAGAAAGTATCATATAAACACAGGGGCTTCCGACACAGACACACGTGACTCTCAGGGTTGGCAGCAGTGTTGTGATCCCGTTAGCGAAACATCTCGCTGGAACGACGGGAAGGGTTGAGAAGGTGAAAAATGTGTTGTCCGTAGACAGGGTACGGAAGAAGGACGGACGAAGGTTTTACATTATCATTTGTATAAATGCAATGCAATTGCAAGTGCAATTCATTAGTCACTTCTCGTCTTATCAAGGTTTCCATTTTCACACATGCATTCCGTTCACTTCTCCACGTTTTCAATGCATAAATCACCGTGCACGTCACGTCCGTGACGTCACACCAGCATGCGCCGCATCACGGATAAAACGCAGTAGCGGGGCAGTGTGGCGCCGGCAGCTACCTTCTGCGTATTATTGGCACTCACTCCCAACAAAATGGGTCGAAAAGGTGGGAAAGGTGAAATATTGTGGGCCCATACATACCCTACAGTCTCTTCCAGACCACGGGGGAGATGTGTGCAAAGTTTGGTTCCGATCGGTTCAGAAGTGTGGATTTGTATAAGGTGCAAACAAAATTATATTCATCTTTATATATAAGACTGCAACATACATTCTGTACAGTCCACGGGTAAGAACAAACAAATCAAGATTCAAGTCTTCTGTGATGTTCCAACCTGTCCCACTTTAAACTGTTACTGATGTTTAAAAAACCGAACAGCCAGCGTTCTTAGAATCAAGCACATAAGAAGATCTATATCCATGTTTTCCAGTGTCTCTACCCTGTCATTTTTCCTCTTGCATAATTTACCAAAAGCAGGACCTGTAAACCCTGCAGTTTTTTTTTTCAATTATTTTCTCTCCCTAAATAAATTAAGTAAAAGTGAGTGTCTAAAATAGAACTAACCTCACTGGTTTCCAGATATCCCACCATGGTGCTTACACGGCTGTCATTATACTCAATATAAAGCCCTGCTGTGTTGGATTCTCTTCTTGCATTTGTATGAGTGTAATAATGAAGAATCACACAGAGCTGTTTTGACTGCGGATAAAACTGTGGACTTCTCAGCTTAACATTCTTATTCACCAATGCAAATGTGTCTGGATAGAAAAGCAATTAAGATACTAAATATTCAGCAACGATAAATGAGTTTGGATAATATGAAATAACGTACAATATTCACTGCAACATTTGAGGTCCTCCTATCAGAGACTACACTAAGATATGACACCATTTTTGCTGCATCCTTCTGGAGAGTAGAATTTACATGTGTTGGCTCCAACTTTGGGGTGGAAACCTGATCCCAAACACAGAGACAGCAGTTTCCTCTGCAATACTGGCATACACATATTAAGCAACATGGCACCACATGTCTCAAGGAAGCAGTCAACATAATGTGATTGTATCTCATCAAACCTGAAACCTGCTCTCTTTCTTGCATATACATAAGGCATGGTTCAGCCCCATAATGCATTATGCCTTGTTTGTTTTATTTATTTCCTTGGTTTATAAACACAAGAACCAATCAGTAATACACACTAATGAACTGGCAGCTGTGCACTAATTAAGAACATGGGTCATGACTGCTGAACATTATCATTAAATTAGATCACCCCTACTATTATGTAAAGAATATGTGTTAGCTTTATCACCAGTACCAACTTATAACAATAACCAATTTAATAGACAATATTAACATTTATGTTTCAATAATATTGGTCAGGACACGACTCAGGCTTTTAGTTAATTTGATCACAGGCTAGTCCCCACTGGATCTGTGGTCACTTTATTTTGACAGGGATCCCCAGTACCTATTGAAAGAAGGTTGGCATGATATGAATGCTACACACTAGGTCAGCCTGATATTTTATGAGGTACAGACTACTCTGGAAAAATTCGGTCTGCACTTGGGAAACATTAAATTCACTACCAGAATAAAACATAAATAAGTATACATATTATTATGCATGCAGTTTTACCTGTGTGTATTTCTATACATCATGTGTAATAAAAATATATTGACAGTAACAGGAAAATTAATAAAAAATGCAATTTAAAACACAGCTAGGTTGTCCCTATATTTAGTACATTTTCATGACATGAATTAGTAACAGATTGTGCAGCTCCATAAATTAACAGTGTACAATCTTTCAAAATTGCTTTGCCATTCTATCTAGGCTTTGCCAGGAAAGGGGTTAACAGATGTCTTCTCATTTTAAATACCTTTGCAGGCAACATGACACTTATGTTACTCATCAGCTTTAAGTTCAGTGGGCCTGCTCTAGAGTCAGGTTGCACTGTTCAGAACTGAACTATACTGTGGGAAACTTGAGGTTGTCATAGGAGTGCCACAGAAGATTCAGTTCATATCAGATACCCTGCCATAATGTCTCTGACATTTTGGATGATCATAATACCTGTATCCTCAGGATCAAACAGTATAGGGCAAGTGATTATAATAGGCTATGTGAGATTTGAGGTTCTAATGGCAGTGAACCTTCCATGCTACATAGCACCACACACAGTATCCTTGTAATCAGGGTTAAACACTTCCAAGACACAGCCAAATTGCCAAATTGTGTTACATTTAACAAAATTTTTTTATCTCTTATCAAAGAATACCTTCGGAATTTAGTCAGCCAATCGGGCACTCCTGTATATTGATGTGTCATTGTTACTGCTTGATCCTGTAGATAAGGCAAATAATCTAAACAACTATTATGCTTCTGTCTTCAGCTGCAAGGGGGACATCCTGGATATAAATTCAGCTCACTCGGATAAACCCTTCAAAATTAAAATTAGCATTATTAGGAAGCTGTTAGCAATGATTGGGAGAAACAAATCAGTAGGACCTGACAGCATTCCTGGCGCCATACTGAAAATTGGTGGGAAAGCCATGATTCCGTACCTGGCACAATTGCTAGACATAACGATTAACAATGGTACTATACTAAGGAATTGGAAAAAAAAACCATAATTATACCTATTCACAAGGGAGGCGATCGTTCGGTAGTCAAAAATGATAGGCCGGTCAGTTTAACCTCAGTGGTATGCAAACAAATGGAACACGTCATAGCAGGTTATATACGACAAATGTGGGAAGATAAGGATTGGTTATACAAGGTACAACATGGCTTCAGACCGGCATACTCGTGGAGAGTCAAATAATTATAGTCTGTCAGGACATATCAGACTCCCAGGATGAAGCAATCAGGGTGGATGCGATAATAATAGATTATTCGAAAGCTTTTCATCTAGTTCGTCATGACCGGCTACTTAAAAAAATTGCAGCCACGGGCGTGGGTGCAAGGGTGGTCGTATGGATTTGGAAATTTCTGATAGGTCGTTCTCAGAGAGTTTAGAGTAGGGAGGCATTATTCAGAGGAAGTTAGAGTGACGTCAGGCGTAACTCAAGGGAGCGTTCTGGGCCCACTTTTGTTCCTAGCTTACGTAAACAATATTTGGAGGAACATCGAATAAAAAATTAGACTATTTGCAGATGATTGTATAATTTATAGGAAAATATTAAGTATCAAGGATGTAAAAAAATTACAGACAGATCTGGATAGATTGGGGGATTGGGCGGAAAGAAATTAAATAAAAATAAATCCGAAAAAAGTAAGGCACTAAGCTTCACGGGAGCCGGGGTGAAGGATCAGCTAAATTATTCCCTTGGGGACCAAAAGATTCCTGAAGCTAGCTGTTGCAAATATTTAGAAATCATCGTACGAAATGATTTAAGATTGGCTGATCAGGTAAATTATGCGGTTCAAAAAGCCTGAAGGGTACTACATTTCGTAATGCGTATTGTTAAAAAGGGAAATAAAAATACAAAAAGTTTAGCCTATATGTCACAAGTACATCCCATTCTCAAATATGGGGCGGCGTGCTGGGATCCAAATAAGGAATGTCAGATAAGTGCTTCAGACCGTATACAAAACAAAGCTGCTAAATTTGCGCATCATTTGGGAAGCTCAGACTGAGAATCTTTGGCGCAGCGTAGGAAGATAGCACGCATGTGTGCACTCTACAAAGCGTATACCGGTGAGAAGGCGTGGAAAGCGGTAGGGAATAGGTTACAGGCTTCAAGCTACTTAAGTATGGTCGATCATTATTGGAAAATCAGAGCCAGAAAACAAAGAACAGACATTGGGAAATACTCCTTTGTGAATGGGTCCATTACTGACAGGAAGCAGCTCCCTAAGAGGGCGATTGGGGCTTCCCACGGTAAAACGCATATTTTCAAAACGAGGGTTAGGAAAGCGAGAACCAGTGAGGGGAAGAGAAGGCGATAAAAAGTGAAGTGAAGGGAAGTGAAGTGAAGGGAAGTGAAGTGAAGGGAAGTGAAGTGAAGGGAAGTGAAGTGAAGGGAAGTGAAGTGAAGGGAAGTGAGTTGTAGATATGTATAGCAGAGTAAAGTGAAGTGAAGGGCTGATAGAATGAGTGAAAAAAAAAGTGAAGCAAAGTGAAATGGCGAGAGGTTCTTTAGGGCACTCAAGGGGTTCATTATGTTGGAAATAAGTTTGGAGATGGGAGAACTGTATTGTGTCTAGTATAGTGATGTGAGGTGAAGTAGAGCGGTAGGAAACATAAATGGGTTAAGCTAAATGAGAGGGTAGTGAAGTGTAAATGTGAGGGAGTGAAGTGTCGATAAGTGTAGTGAAGTGTAGTTGGGTAAAGTGTGGTGAAGTGTTGCAGTTTAGTGATGTTCCTTTGGTTTTTTTTATCGTTTTGTATATGGTTGTATGTTTTGTATACTTTTGTCTAATTCTGTAAGTTATGTATTCTTATTGTTATGTTTACCTCTCTACCCTGACTAAGGCTTTTCTGTGCTTCTCCTCAGTTGTAAGGCAAATGCCAGGGTGTACCTCGCAAAGATGGTCACGGTCCGCACTCTTCCTTATCAGTGAATTGTGTTGTTCTGTGTATTGTTTGTGTCTATTGTGTTGATCTATGTGGTATGTGTTGTTTCTGTGTAAATTGTACTGTGCTATTGCGACCGAGTGGTAACCCAATTGCAGTTAAATATACCATATCATATATCGTATGCTATGATACCCATTACCAGCACTTTTTTCTATAAAACATTTAAGTGGCCTGGAAACAGAATTACAGTCACCAATTTGTGGACCACCACTACATTCCTTGTCAGAAACAAAATCACCATTTTTGTAGCTACGGTCAGTAATAAAAACTATCCAGTATGAAGTAAATTCTCCTAGAGAAACAGAAATTTCATGAATCCAGTTAAATACTGATATTGTGGTGCTGACTTACGTACAATTCTGGATTCGAAAGTAAGCAGGAACGTTTTGTCCGCTACGAACATTCAGGAATTCTGGACGCAGGGGATCCTCATCCTTATATTGCAGGAATAGTATATCCTTACCATCAAACTTTACTTGCAGCTCTTGACTTTTTTTTGATATCGTCACAGGAACCCATCTGCCACTGGTCACATTACAATTCTGAAGACAGAATGATGTGCAATTTGAACAGTGGCAAAAGAAATGAAGTGAAGGATTTGTGAATACACCTACATAAATTAATCCACTCTTTGTTCTTCTCTGTGACACACTGCATAGTACTCCCTTTTTTCCATCACCACATTCATATACTCTTGAACTTTGTGTCTAAAATATCTGAATTTACAAAAGAACAAGGAAATGTAATCTCTTTCCAAACGTTATGTGAGAGAAATAGCTTGGAAGATAAGAAGAGTAAAGCACTTGAAATAATGAAACACGTATCTCAATCAACATGTCCCAACTTATGAAGGTTAAGTCCTTGACTCCTATTAGCTCCAGCAATACTGTACTTCTGTACAGACATAACCCTGTCAAGTAAAGGTTAGCAAAGAAATGTACTGCTTTAATATTACAATACAATATCATTTTAAAACAGCTATCATCATTATCATCATCATCAAGAATGCTAGGATAGTAAAGTTTGTTTGCGACATCATGATCTACGGAACTACTGAACGGATTTTTTTACAGACAGACATTCTTAGATAGCATATGATTCAGCACTGATGGCAACCTCCCCTGATTTTATTAACTCATTCCAAAAAAAATCAAGCCATTTTCAAAAGAATACCGAACTTTTTCTATAAAAACTTTATTACTCATTTTACAGCATTTTAAGCACTGTCCCCTTCAAAGTAGTCCCCTCTACTGGCGATACACCATTCCCAACATTTCTTCCATTGTTGGAATGCTTCCTGAAACGCACTTTCTGTGATGGCACACAGATCTCTTATCGCATTTTCCTTAATCTCCTCTATGGTTAGGAAACGATGTCCTTCCAAAGTGATTTTAAGTATGGGAAACAGGAAAAAGTCTGCTGGGGCTAAGTCCGGAGAATAGGGTGGATGGGGCACAACTGATGTCTGATGTTTTGCCAGATAACCGCAGATGAGGAACGATGCGTGATCCGGGGCATCGTCCAGCAAACTGGAAGACAAATGATTCTGCTCCGAAAGAGAGCAAGCATTCCCTGATTTCAATCTGATCTTAGTTTTTTCCCGAATACAATTTTGATTTGTTAAAGACATTACCAAATACTTAAACACTTCCACCCTTTCAAATGAAGTATTATCAGTCTATATACTGTGACTTCATCCTGCATCCTGATCTCGAGACATGATCATGTACTTCGTTTTATCAGCATTCATGTTTAGTTCAGTCTCCTTACTAGCAACTACTAGAGCTTCTGCGTTTTTCTTTATAGTATGTACGCTTCTGCCCAATATATTAACATCATGAGCATTAACCAGAAGCTGATGTGACCATTTAACTTCAGCCAAACTGGTTTACCTAAGCCCTCTTACTGGTGTATTCTATGACAAATTTCAAAAGCAAAGGCGATGAAGTATTCCCTTGTTTCAACCATTCCCAATAGTAAATGATGTCAGACAAATTCTTGCCTATTCGGACTCTGTTATAGTCTTCACTCAGACACATTTTTATTAGCTTTACCAGGTTCATGGGAATACCAAAGTCAGTGAGAATACTATACAAGACCTCACTCCTAACTGAATTATAAGCTTTCTTAAAGTCTATAAAGAACTGATATTCTGCTTTAATTTATTCCCATTTTTTATCAAGTATATGATGAATGCAGAATATATGATCAGTAGTTGACCTGTTGTGTCTAAAACCACACTGATGATCCCCAATGATATCCTCTGCTTATGGAGTTAACCTTGACAGCAGGAAGTTGGATAAAATTTTTCATAGTTGGCAAAAGTTATATGCCTCTATAATTACTAATAAAATCTGTTTTATCACCCTTCTTATAGATAGGTACAATGATTGACTCCTTCCGCTCCTCAGGCAATTCCTCCTTATTCCAAATAGAATTAATAAGTTTATGGATCTCAGAGTCCTGCTTTAATCATTTCTGCTGGGATTTGATCAATACCTGGCGATTTGTGTCTTTTTAGTTTTACAATAGCCATTTCAACCTAAAATGAACTGAACTCAGGCACTAGTGGCTCAGCTGTATGTATTTCTGCCTGCCTAATAACATTAACCCCACATGCATTCAATAGCTGAGAGAAATGGTTCCTCTACCTAGCGAAAAATACTGTGGGAGTCTGTAATCCAATCACCTTTCTCATCCTTTACTACATTAGTTCTAGGCTGGTAACCCTTCTTCAAATCACTGATGACCATATACAAGTCTGTGATATTTTTTATCTTACTGTTAGTTTCAAATTCATCAACGCAAAAATTAAAATAGCCAGTCTAATAAAGGAACACTTTTCCTGAAACCAATTTAAGAGATCTTACATTTCCATTAAAGAAAAGTCCAGCTGAATCTAGTTACTTGAATTTCTATTGAAAGAATGCATTTTGTGCCACCTGTGTAACCCTAAAATTGTCAAGACTCAAAAAAAGCGATAAAACACCATCAGAATGATTAAATTATTCTTGATGTCTTAACACAATTTCCACATGTCAGTACTTTGGAAAACAACAAGTGAACGCCTTTCTTTTCTGCACCGCAGACCACTAACTGAGATCCACAAATCTTGAGCTCCACACCGCTTCTCAGTTACATTGCCTTCAGATTAAGAATTACTTTGCTATTAAACTGTAATTACAAATCCTGTCTCTGTTTCCTGGAACGTTTTGTCGTCAGTAATTACCAGTATCCTATTCTGAAAAATTCGTTCCAAGGGCAGTAACTGTCTGGAGATATTTTGATAAAGAAACAAAACTGCGGTCTGTCTGTTATGACGCTGTGTAGTCCAGTAACTGAGTATCAAAACATCAAAGTGAAATACTGTCTCATTCTGGAGGGCAGGTTAAATTGCTGACTGATTAAATGGAAACCCTCAAACTATACTAATTGAAATACAACAGTTTCAAAGAGTCTTGGTTAAATAATGGCTACAATTACTATGTCAATAGGCCTACTCTTAATTGCAACTTGACAAAACAAGAACATGAGAGTTACCAGTATTAGTTATGTTAGGGTATGGTTACAATGGATGGACTCACACATCTACACAAATACTTTGCAGTGACATGTTACATCTAACAACAACAACAACAACATTCTTCACAAACCGGTCTACTTACATACGGGTACTTATACTCAGCTGACTTCATGACCCTATTATTTTGCTAAAATCAGTGTAGAATGACAGAACATTTATTAAAAGAAATGTATAAACACCGAAATGGCAATTGCTTAAATTGCAATACTGTCCAGTCCATTGGTTGGCATGGCTGAGGAAAACCATGAAAACCTTGTCATGGTCTGTTTTCACATGAGATTTGAATCTGGCAGTGACTTCACAGCGCTTGGCTCACTGTACATTGTCACTTCTCTTTCACTGCAACATTTTAAGCAGCGCCTCATCAACATCACTTCGTTCAGGCTTACGATATCCTTTTATTCTCGATCCTTTCTGTTCAAACACACTAACAATCTTGGTTCTGGTTT
>Ga0268261_10004816_pt1 | contig 10170 bp, 6 predicted proteins | sample TergutNc150P1_FD_190353 | JGI IMG/M metagenome (GOLD analysis project Ga0268261, IMG submission 190353) | Nasutitermes corniger P1 segment gut microbial community from laboratory colony in Florida, USA - Nc150 P1 (SPAdes) (version 2) | ecosystem: Host-associated > Arthropoda: Insects > Digestive... | reverse complement strand
ATAAGCTTTTAAGTTTTTATTTGCAATGATTATAAGTAGGGTCCATATAAACAACACATGCAATTTTATGTTCTGTTGACCATGCATCTCAGTATAATCTTTGTAAATAACCAACTTGACGCACAATTCTTTTTCATGTATGTTTATTTCTATTCTCTACATGTTTCAGACAGCCATGTGCCCATCATCAGGAGAATTAATTGTATCAATATGGCATCTGGTATATGTCACTCTGTATAGATGACCGTTTGGTATGCAGGTGCAAACCTGCACACCAAATGGTCATCTGTACACGGTGACATATACCAGATGCCATATTGATACAATTAATTCTCCTGATGATGGGCACATGGCTGTCTGAAACACGTAGAGAATAGAAATAAACATATGTGAAAAAGAATTGTACGTCAAGTTGGTTATTTATAAAGAGCACATGCAACGTTTATATATATATATATTTCTTTCCCCTCCCCCCCATAAGACACATCAGAATTTTGTGGGCACACAAGCCCCATGGTGTACAGTCTTGACCCTAAAGGTGCAGGCACTACCATCCTTCAGAATTATTCAGTAATTATTTGCTATGTGACACCATGTGATATCCCAGAAAACTCGAATCTTCAAGCACCATTTACTTTTCAAGAATGATACACAGGCTTTAGAGAACCAACAAAATCACTCTCTACGCTATGACACGCATCTCAACTGAACACATTACAGAACCTCAAGAATCAAGCTTGGCTTCATGAAGGGGCATATTCATTCTACTAGTTGAAGCATAAAAAAAATTCAGCAACAAATTCATGCACAATAACTCTACTTTTCTTGGGACATATACAGTCAGACTTATTATTACACATGTTTTGTGAATTTTGGAAATACAGTAGTCATTTCAGTGATTTGGAAAGTGAAAATTAAAGTAAAATTTAACTCACCCACACGAAGTGATATGTACACAGATCTGGAGACCCATATTACAAGAATCTGGTTACACCACACAACTCTGACTTGGTCCAGCAGTGACGACTGAACCAGATTACTGTTCATCTCCTAAAGCAAGAAAGAGATGGTCTGAAAACTGGTAGTCTGAATGGGATGTGACACCATGTGCTTTCATAGATGGGTACCAATGTTTAGGAGGAAACCATTCTCCAATATTCGGAGCAGAATAGTTGTAAAAACTACCCTGAAAGTGTTGACAGCAAGTTATTCCAAAACTTGGTATCCATCCACCAAACTACATGATGCCATATCCCAGAAGATCCTAATCTTAGGGTGATCCCCTTCTTATGTACCAATAAGCACACTCACCCAAAAATTTGGTCCCTGTGATCTACACGGATGTAATAAAGCAGAAATGCAATTTCCACTAACCATAAACTCTACAAGCCTATAATTCTTTACAGAACACTAAAACATATTTCATTATCATAAACTTACCAAAACTTCCCAGTCATCTGCTGTTACAACAGATACATTTATCCTGGTGACTGAACAAACACTGGAGCAGGCCGAAACTGTGACCTTTTCTTTATCTTTCAACCCCAACTTCTGGGCATAAGTAGCACTTATACCAACAATATTATTATTATCATCATCATCATTACTATTACTTCTACTACTATGTAACTCTGGGCTGCAAGAAAAATAACCACACTTCTTCATTCCATACTCCAGTTTCAGCACTTGTGACTGTAATAAAAAAACAAACAAGGATTAAATTCAGTTTTCAGACATAGAAATTTTGTAACTAGGAAGTTATTACAGTTTTTATTTTCATATACACCATTAAGAACACTGCAACCCCATTATAAGAAGGTAACAGATTCCACATCAAACAGTGGCATTAACGTAGCAATCACATTGCTGCTACATTTTTAATAGCACCAAACAGTACCTGGATTAATGCATAGACGTAAATTAATAAATGTATTATATATATATATATACACACACACACACACACATATAATTTGGTATTTTATATATATATATATATATATATATATATATATATATATATATATATATATATTATAAAAACAATACAATTAATAAACTAATGAGTAAATCAAATGTACAATGTTGAAGTGAGACAATATTTCCATGAGAAGGCACAATCAAAAACCACAAACAATGATATTAAAAAAAAAACTGTACCTCATAAAGATGGCACAGAATTTCTGAAAGCCTTATAATTAATGTTGTACATCAAACTATGAGACTCCAAAATAATACAGTATGTGTTGCAACACCTAAAAACAGGATGACTGGGCCTGATATTTGCAGTATCATCATCATCAGAATCAGCAGCAGAAGCAGCATTGTTGTTGGAAGATTAGTTAAATTCTTTACAAAGTAAATTATAATGCAGAAGAAAAACAGAACTAAAAGGCAATATTTAAAAACACACACATATTTAGTTACTTTACACTTCTTGTCCATTTGAAATGTCTATCCTGTCATCCCGCACCTTGTTATTACTTGAACTGACATACCTAGGTGCTCTCATGTCTCTAGCTTAAATGACACACCCTTGCCCATGTCTAAAGGCATCCTGTTCTATAAGCATTTCAGACCACCTTCAAGTTGCTCAGTAGCAGAAAAGTGAATAAAATTTTAATAGTACAGTGGTACAAGTTTAGCCTGTACAAGCAACAAATGAGACATCTGAAAAATATGAGTCCTATACCACATTATGACAGGAAACTCTGAAAACTTCTCAAACATTCAGTACAAAACAAATAAATTTGATTTTCAATTTGTGGTCCTCTGGGTTGTGACACCATGTAACTCTGTACAAAGGATGTAACATCGGAAGCAGCCTGTCCCTCCAAATTTTGTTATCCACCTACAAGGTTACAGTGTCACAATCCAAACTACTGCAGCCTGAACACTCAACACTTTAAAACAAAAAAATCATACACAACTGACCTAAAGATGGAGGCATCAATGTCCTCTCAAACACTGGTAACTATTTATCACTTGACATGGGATAATGTCCCAAAAGACCTTAATCATCATCAACACAGCTGTGACAACCTCAGATCACTCAAGGTTTCATATATGATTGCAGACACATTGATTCAGTACTGACAAAACAACAGTATACATAACAAAAAACCACAAGAATATAATGGTAGAATCAGTTTCTACCAGGTGACTTCAGAAAAAAATAATACTCATTAATATTCAACTAAAAAGCCTCAAATTTTCATTTAATTCAGAATTTTAATATGTCACAAACACCAATAATCCTACTCTACCTATGATCCAAACATCCCAGCTACACTGGTCACAGCAAAATCAACACTGAGTCTCATTCTGCTGGTTACTTAAAAGGTTTTTATTAAGTAATTCAAGCCCCAGTTGGCAGGGCTCTTTCAGCAGGTCACTCAAACTGTATATTAAAGGATGCTCAATGTATTAGCACATAAACGTCAAAGAACATATGCCATATTTCATTGCACCTGTCCAAAGCAAAGCACATTGATTTTGCATCCAGCAAAGCCAACCCCATAAATTGATTTTACTACAAAAACATTCTGGATCAAATCATAAAAAGAACGTATTAAAACAATGAGAAATAGCGAGCGATTAGAATATAGGCCCAACTACAGCCCAAGTTAGTAGTATTTAAAATGTGTGTCATTTATACAGTAGGCGTAACTAGATTTTCAGGGCATGTACACACGACAGAAATTCAGCACTTAACCGACCTACAGGACAGTGCCAAACAGAATTTACGATAAACGCCATGAAATGGGTCAATTATTGGGTACGATATAGTTTGTTATTCGTTAGGTTCAAGCCTGATGCTTTCCTCCTGCCTAGAAGAGTTCCAGCAATTTAACAACACCATAGTAAAAGTAAATTTCCTTTCACACTACACAGCACTATCGCCAGACCCACGATTCTTACACAGCATCGTTTAGCGATAGCAAATTCATGGCTAGTTATTGCAACAAAACTGTATGTTTGTCTGGGAAACTCACCATGTTGTTTGTATTCTTGAACTTTTCGAGCCACCTCTCCGAAAAGTGCAAGAAGCAATTATGTACTGATATATATTTGACAAAAAATGTCTCAGGCCTCATTTTCTAATGTTTACATTTACGAGTCGATTAAATAACACGCCTGCAACTCACATGTTTTCCAACCATCAGCTGATCGGAGGGTGGAAAGAGACGAAAAATTAATTTCGTGCAACGAACAGTGTATATATGTTAAATGAATTATATATAATGGTAATTTAACACTATTACTTGCGTAAGTAAAACTTTAATGTTATGCCCATAATAAATAATGACTATAACGTTGCGTGCATTATTTTGTTTGAAATTTGTCAAAAGTTGCTCATGATGAGTGGCGTTTCTCGTGTTTCATTCGATTACTCGCACCAGTTCACCAATAAGCATTCAGCCCAACTTACAACTCCACTCTGTAGCCAATAGCACGGATTGGTAGTGAAGTTTGAAAGATCGTTACAGTTAATGTTAGGACTTCTGCGACTTGTGTTTTGTAGGAACAAGAAGGTCTGTAACCGATATCTTCACCTTTTTGTCAATTTCTAAACGGGATATAAAGTTAGTATCACACTTTAGTATAAATCACTTTTATTTTCTACTTTCTTAGGTATTTAAAAAGAAACCGGAAAACTGTGCCATTTAAACCACAGGTGCTAACGGCTTTTTGTGTAAAGTGAACACAGTATAGTTTGTTTTATATGTACCACGTTCCGTGCATTAACCAGATGTATAAATTTTTTAAAAAGACCAACAAACATGTCGGTGGTTGCTATGTAATAAGATTACGTTCATACACTCAAGTGCATTTGTTGGTCTTTTTAAAGATGTTATACGATATAATTTATTTACTTTAAATTCAGCCGTCATAGTACTAAGCTATGTATATAGAACATGTCGTGATCAAATACAATACCTATTTCAAATACAAATAAGTATTCATAATCCACTAAAATTTGCTGATGCCATTATTACAATAATTTATTCCTGTAGTAAATGTTTTAATTTCAGTTATGCGACCTCAGAAAGTGAACCAGCAGGTCACCACAACGGTGTTGAAGAAGGGCATTATTACTCGAAGTAAGAAAGTCGCAAATACAACTATGAATGAAGGGAAGGAACGTGAGGTACCGAAGAGAAAAGCTGAACGCTCTCCAGCTAAACATAGTCTTAAAAGATCTGCATTCGGAGATATTACAAATGTGAGTAATATTTCACCTTATATGAACTAATGTAGTTCTGACAATTTTATACCAGTATGAACATATATGCAATATAATTTAAGGAAAAGTTCATATGTACCTTACACAGATTTAATTTTCTTTGTGTAACTTTTAGTACTAAGTGGTGCCAAATATACTGAAAATACATTGTGGCAGAAGAGGCAAGACCTTGCAATTTACTCACATTAGATAGAATGTAACCAAAATTAAAATGAAGCAATACATGTTGCTACATGTCAGGGTCAATGTAGTTTGCTTTCTTCATTTGAAAGTGACAGTGGTTTATGTGCATTCCAGAAGGTTTCTCTGTAATTATATATGTACTGAAAGGAAGGAGTGCTTTCAGAATAAGGGCCCAGAAATCCTGATGATAGAAAATATTGCGTCTATATTTTGCTAACAAATTAAACTTGATCAAAGAAATATATAACATTTCTCCCTGAAGTTCAGAATATTGATAACATATTGTAACCCTTTATTCAGAAGAGTATTCCTTTTTAAAACATACAATTTATTTAGTGAAGAATACTGTCATCTGGGTTGTGATGCCATGCAGTTGGTTAGAAATTTCCCATTTTGGAGGAACCTTCTCTCTCCAAGATATTCCTCTGTCGTCTAAATGGAGGCAGCAGGTTCCTCTGAAATGGAAAATTTGAACCAGACTGGATGGCATGACATCCAAAAAAACACTTATTGTAGTCACTGCCATCCTAACCTCAAGTATGACAAGTTATATATTATTAGTTTATTTTATCAATAAAATGTTTCATATAAATTACACAGTAATGAAGGATAAATGTGATTAATAATGACTTCCATTTGTAGGCACTTGGAAATAAGATCACATCTCAAAACATTAAGAAATTACCAAAGAGAGTTACTGCATCGAAGCCTGTTCGTACAGACAAAGGTGTTGTGACAGCAGTAGCTGTAGCATCTAAAAGCACAGCTGTTCAACCAGTGCAAAAAACATACAGAACTCTAAAGAAGTCATCTGTTCCTACAAACCACAAAGGAACAGCAACACAAAAGAGTGAAGAAATTAATACAGAGTTGAGCACATCTTCAGTAACAGCAAAAGAAATTAAAGTGGATGTTTGTGAAGTTTCTGAACCGCAGCAGAATATCTCATCAGGCAGAGATAGCAGCAGTGATGGTTCATTGTATGTATCAGCCTTAGAAGACATGTAAGTTACTGTGTGGAATTCTATACTTAAGTGCAGAGTAAAAGCTGCAATATGGAGAATCTGACATAAAATATTCTTTCTTTCAGTCCCAGTGATGGATCAAGCGGTCAGGGTGAACCACACGTGCCTGCATTGCCAGTACCAGAATGCAAACCATCTCTAGAATTTCCTGTGCCCACAAAAAACACTGTTTCTGGATTGCCTGAGAATGTTGACGACTTTGACGGTGAAACCTTAAATGACCCCTTCCAAGTTTCTTTGTATGCTATGGACATCTTCAACTACCTCAAGGAGCAGGAAGTGAGCCATTCTTAAATCTGGATGGAAACTTAACAATTTGGAAGTAACATAAATAACCAGACTTTAAAGTTTCTTGACAAAAGTATAACATAATGCAAAATTTAAAGATCTGACAGCAGTGTTGCTGACAATAATCAATCTCACAGGATGTGACGCTTGTAGAAAGAGTAGTTCCCAGCATTCTGAAGGCATTAATATCCTTTGAAACACCAAATACTACTAGTCTTATGATAAAGTGCCACATCCCACAAGACTGGAATCTTCATTTAACATGTTGGTTAAGAACATTATTTTGGACTTTGTCCATAACCAAGGGTGTATGGCAGTTTATGAATCAAGACAAGTTTGGTTGTATGCTTTCTTCTGGGTAATACCCCAGCGTCTGAATTTTATATGCCGATGTTTTGGAACACTGTCTGTTCCATCTTCATAGTCAGGTAGGTATGAAGAATGACTGGGTTTGAGAAATGTTGGGGTATGTATATGGGAAAAGGTTTGGCTCAGGCTATTTTCGAGCCAAACCTTTTCCCGTATACATACCCCAACATTTCTGAACCCTAGTCATTCTTCATACCTGCCTGCCTCTGAAGATGGAACAGACAGAGTGTTCCGAAACGTCAGCATATAAAATTCAGACGCCGGGGAATTACCCAGAAGAAAGCATACAACATTCAGAACATGGCGAAAGTTTGAAATCAAGAAGACATGTTTTGTCCCCTACAGTCCTTCATTTCAACTTGCCTTGATGTTATCCGGCTTTCTGTTTAATGTAACTGCAGCTTTTGCATTTAGCTGATTGAAATTTTGTTAAATTTTTTCAGGTGCTGTTTAAAGTTGACAATTATATGGAAAAACAGCCATCAATTTCTGAGTGGATGCGATCACTCCTTGTTGACTGGATGGTGGAGGTCCAGGAGAGTTTTGAGCTTAACCATGAAACACTGTACTTAGCAGTCAAATTAGTTGACCTTTACTTAATGAAAGTTGTAGCCAGCAAAGAGACACTTCAATTGATTGGAGCAGCGGCTATGTTTATTGCTTGCAAATATGATGTAAGTGGTAACTAATTGCATCGGGAGAAACTGAATATTTCATAAGTAACCGTTATTTACCTAACCCTGCAGAGCAAATTCCTCCTGCAAAAACTGATGTTTGTTCATCCAGTCAAGAAATTCATTGTATTTTATGCAGTCTGAATAGCCATTGCCATATTCAAAAGAACCCACCACCAATCCTTGTTCTGAGCCAAATAATTGAGTGCGCACATCCTATTTAAGATCCATTTTAATGCAGTCCTCCCATTGATCTATACTGACTAAGTCTTCATGAATGCATGTGTGTGTGAGACACATGCCCCACTCAGACACTGTAGTGAGAATAACATTTACAAGATGAATTATGTAAGATACATTACTGGGGTATTTCCTAGTTCATGTGATTTAATGCTTGGTCACGAGTATTACTAATGTTTTGTGTGGAACGTTTAATTCCAGGAACGCATCCCTCCCCTTGTGGAAGACTTCCTTTATATATGCGACGGTGCATATACTCAGCGTGAACTAATAAAGATGGAAACCAATGTTTTAAAGGTCATCGACTTTAAACTTGGGATTCCTCTGTCATACCGGTTTCTACGTCGATATGCAAGAGTAAGAATTTCACTGTGGTTGTCTCATTATATACTAAAGCCTGTTTCAAAACATGATACTTGTCATTTTAAAGCTTTTTTTATCCATACGTTTTCATATGAAGTCTTTTGGTTTGCTTGTTACAGTGTGCTAAACTTTCCCTGCAAACACTGACATTCGCACGATACATTCTGGAGTTGTCGCTTATAGAATACAACTTTGTGTCAGAGTCAAGCTCCAAGATAGCAGCCGCAGCATTACTGTTAGCAGTGAAAACCAAACTTCTGGGTGGCTGGACACCTACACTGCAATATTATACAGGTGTGACCTTTGTTCTTTCCTATTAAAATACCATATGTAATGAACTCTGCTGAATATGTGATGGTATTTGACATTCATGGGACCATGCATCATAATATATTTCTATAGTAAAACCAACTAGATGCACAATTTTTGGAGTTTACTGAATATCACTCTACATGTTTCGGATGGTCTTTCCGTCCATCAGGAGTTCAAGACTGTACATACAGCATCACGTATATGTCATACAGGTTCATTGACTGCATGTTAGCAGGCATGAGAAGAAACACATTCCATCTCATGCCCGCTAGCATGCATTCAACGAACCTGTATGACATATACCTGATGCTGTATGTACAGTCTTCAACTCCTGATGATGGACGGAAAGACCATCTGAAACATGTAGAGTGATATTCAATAAACTTGAAAAATTGTGCACCTAGTTAGTTTTACTACTGAAATGTGATGGTATGTTTATAGTGGCCAGTAACAGGAAAATGTTGCTCACAGAACTGGTAGTTATGCAGTGAATCATTTCAGGAGTACAGCTCGGTTCCGATATGTCGTGCTTTTTTAAACAAAATGAGGATCGAACATGTCTAGTATGTGTATCTCACGTTTCCAGTGCGGTGCAATACAAATAAAATATGTATATGTTATTTCTGCCAACAAACGCCATGCTTCCCTGAATGGTGACTGAAGTGTGAATAGGCCAAATTGTTGCAACAGTTCTTTTTGCTACAGCAAATCATACGACGGCCATCTCAAAAGAAATGCACAGAACGCAATACCTACAGAATAGAACACCAGATGTGCGGTAAAGTGTTATAGTCCTTCAGTGTAGTCCCCCTTCTGCCGAATGACTGCATCCCAACATTTTGGAAGGTCCATGATACCCGTCAGGTCTCTAGAACAGTTGAGCTGTCTGACGCATCGGGTAACGGAAGCAGAAAGGTCCTCCAGCGTAGAGAAACGCACACCAAGCATGTTGATTTTCAATTTTGGAAACAGGTCGAAGTCCAGGGGACTCATGTCGGGGTTCTAGGGCGGATGGGTTAGCACCTCTCAGCTGTATCCGTCCAACAATTCACGGACATCCTTACCAAGGTGGGGCCGAGCGTTGTCATGCAAAATCAAGACGCTGTTTTCCAGCAAGTCTGGTCTGTTCGCGTGCATCTTACGCCTCAGTTTTTACAAAAATTGACAGTAGTAAGCCGCAGTTACAGTCGTACCACTCGGTACCCTGTCTGTCATGATCACACCTTTACAATCGTACATGAAAATCATCATTTGTTTCACGATCGACTGGGGCCTCTTGAATTTTTTCGGTCTCGAGGAACCTTTGCCTCTCCACTCACTGGATTGAGATTTCAATTCAGGCTCGAAATCCCGGATCCAGGTTTCGTCAATAGCAACCACATTTTGCAGAAATTCGTTCCCTTCTTCACGAAATCTGTGCAACAACTGTTGTGCAATTTCCAAACGTCGACACTTTTGTTCCTCACTG
>Ga0268261_10004815_pt1 | contig 10170 bp, 8 predicted proteins | sample TergutNc150P1_FD_190353 | JGI IMG/M metagenome (GOLD analysis project Ga0268261, IMG submission 190353) | Nasutitermes corniger P1 segment gut microbial community from laboratory colony in Florida, USA - Nc150 P1 (SPAdes) (version 2) | ecosystem: Host-associated > Arthropoda: Insects > Digestive... | reverse complement strand
CCCCCCCACCCAATGAACATTAGTGTTAAAAAAGATGTTTGTTAAAGGTCTGGACAGAGAGGGGCAAGCTGTCACATATGTGAAAAACAAGTTCCCCATACTGAGTGAGGCTATAGTGAAAAAGGGAATCATTAGTGGTACATAGATATGAGAGGTTATGCAGGATCTGGACTTTCGCAGCACTTTGAGTGATAATGAAAAGGCAGCACGGAATGCTTTCAGGTCAGTGTGCACTAACTTTCCTGGGAATCACAAAACTGAGAACTATACAGAAATTGTTAGTGAACTGTTAAAGTGTTTCCAAGTTATGAAGTGCAACATGTCACTAAAGCTACATTTCCTCGATTCTCATCTGGATTTTCTGCCTCAAAACTTGGAGGAATTTAGCGATTAACGTGGCGAAAGATTTCACTGAGACATTTCCATCATGGAAAAAACGGTCTGCGAAAATTCTGTGTATATTACGAGCTGTGCATCTTGGAAACGATATGTGATAGAACATTTTTATTTGCAGTTCCTGATTCAGCTCCTTAAGAACAGCCAAAATTATATTGTTTTATTCAGAGGGCAGAAAAAATGTTTAAATTTGTTGTACAGTGTTATAATTAACGCAACAATAATAAAAACATGGTAATAACCAAAATTATGGCAAACTGTCCATCCACCTATGTCAGGAAATAAATAAATGTAGGTTTGGTGTAATTAAGCTTTCAAACCAATGGTTAATGTCAAAAAATAACTTTATTGTTGAAATAATTACAAGTTTTCCAATTACAAGAGCTTGTGACAAATCAGAATAATCCTATTTGAACACTTACAGCATACATTTACAAAATCAAAACAACTAGTACTTTGTTTTGTTATTATACACTTAAGCATAAGGACCCAGGGGCATAGCTGAGGGTGGGGGGCAAGAGGTATATCCACCCTGGGTGGCATACAGCCTAAGGGGCAGCAAAATAAATGTTTTAAATGGAAAAAGACAATAACATTCTGAAGCAAACAATTTTGAAATACCGGGCCAAGTAAAAGCAAATCCAATAACCAGTTGTGATTTTTTTAAGGTCATAAGTACTGTTATGGGTAGCCACTGTGATTACACACCCCAGGTGTCAAGAAACATAGCTATGCCACTGTAAGAACAAATCCAGATAAAACTTCAACGCATACACTGCCAACAAAACTTGGTAATCTTCATTCAGCACAGTACAGCGATTAACAAATAAATTATTTAACTACACCACTTAAAAACTTCTCCAGAATCTGACTCAATAAGTTTAAGAAAAAATGCAATGGAAATACATGACAAATCACAGCAAAGTAAACACACTGGTAATAACACTGAGAGCCACTTCATATGAAAGACATGTAAAGAATTAGCAACAAGAACCAATACATATGAAACATTACCATGTTCTGTGTGCAATACAAGGGCAAATACCTGTGTAACAGTGGCTGAAGTAATGCCTAATATTATACTGCACAAAACACGAAAATTAAATAGCAAGTCCTTAATTAACTACAATCATTAAATTATTCAAAACACTTTTACAGCAATTATGAATGTTATCTCCCAAGATTCTGAGGTTTTCTGTGGCTGTCCCTGTAACAACTGTAACTTCATTTTACATCATTTGAAGTTTCTGTGGCAGGTAAATTCAATGAAGTCTTCTCAGGCAGACTGCCATGTCAAAGATTAAATGGAAATCTACTGTCTTAGCATGACTGACTGCTTGTGACCCCTTCTTTACAATTTACTTGTTAACAGTCAAGTATGAACATAAAACACATTAAGAAAGAAGTCCTCTGTTAGGTTTGTATCATTTATCTGTGGCCCTGATGTACAAGAACTTCATATGAGCCTAGTGTTACTTACAGTTTACAAGAACAGCTGTCCATTAAGGCTGCATGACGTACATGATGTGAAAACAATACTTAATGTGCGTCATCCTGTTGTGTTTTATGTACAAAATATGAGGTACTACTAACTGAATATCCTGAATAGAACTATTTATTAAAATCAAACATAACTGTAGTTGTGATGTTTGAGTTTAATAAACAGTTGTGTGGACAATTCTTCTTTAGTAACATTGACAGTAAGCAATATACTGGGTAGGTCTGGACCCTCTAATAAAATTAATCTGTTCCACTGTACAATAATTTGATAAGAGAAATTCTGGACGTAAATGGTATGTTTTTTGATAGCAAAGAGCTGCAAGCATGAGAAATGTTGGTAACATACATTGTTTTCTGATGTTGTTATTAAAAGGAGCAGGCAGAATGATGCATGTTTGTTATAACATGTTACACTGCAACAGGGCAAAATTAACTTTGTCACTGACATGAATGACTCACAAACTGACAAAACCAGTTCTTGCAAGCCAGTGGCAAGGTTCAAAGGCAGTGAAAGTGCATGCAGTTGCATATGTTGCAAGTATGGTCACCATTTCACTGTTCTACTGTTCTGAGAAGGGCTGACTGGTACAGGATGGCACCAAACTGGATACAATTCTGGATATATCAGTAGATGTATTCTTTTTGGAAGCGTTAAGGCAGCAGTGAAGAAATGTTAACATGTTTCCTTACCAAGTGCATGCCATGCATCAACTGTGGCAACCACAATATGCAAACTGTGAAAACATGAAGCCATGGGCATCACACCTTGCCTAATTCTCAGATGAGACATGATGTCATATTTAGAGCATGTTAATTTCTTAGAATATTCTCATACAGTCAGAGCAATGGAAATTGTGGATACCACACGTGACATTCTGCTACATCTTGTGAAAAGTGTGGTGTCCCAAATTGTTGAACTCATCTATTGCACACGAACACAATAAAATACCGTGATAAATGATTCATTCTACCAACTGATAGAGCAACAAAGAATTTCAACAGTATGGTGGCCTTATGAACACCACCTCTATTCCTATCAGACTGCTTCTAGGGGGTTATGTCAAGGACAATAAAAATACACTGTAGTTCAGAACAATCATCATGCAATCAACACAGCCACAAAGTGTTCATCTGCAATAATAATTATGCCAATTTATGGTTCAACATATTAGTTCTAAGGTGAAATACAAACACAAATGTGGAACCACACTCACACTGATGTTCTCTCATCTCTTGCTGTTGCAAAGGAACCAAGAAACACAAATTTTAATTTGAAAAAGTCAGACACCTTCTCACTATCAATTTAAGAATCTCCTTTACACAATAAATGATCCGTTTCTTTAGCAAAGAGTTTTACTGTGTAAGAGTGTACCATAGAAAGTTTAATAATTATTAATAATTTCCAAATTTTATTCATGTAATAAACCTTGTAGTTCCTACCTTAATAGAATATATCCCATTCTGTTTTCAGAAAAACATTCAACACTATATTCAAGTCAGTCTAACACAACAGTGTTTTTATTTGCAAGCTACATGTTTTGGTCCAGATATTGCTCAACATCAGGCTAAAAATACACCTTCACAAAAAGGAAGGTAAAAAATGCAATATACAGAACATCATCATGTTTTACATGGGATCCCACAGTTTTATGATAGTTTTGTTTTGCAATAAAATAGTAAAATTATATGTCATTGACAGCTGAACAGGAATAGTGGTTATATAATATAAATATTTTTTTTTTTTATAAGCTTGTCAAAAGAAGTTGGTGAAGGGGTTAATGTAATTATTTATACACATTAAAATATTAAAACAGTTGGAGTCTTAGGTGTTGGATGCAGGAAGTAGACTGGTTGATTTCTCATATATGCCACACTGAGTTTGGAAAGTATGTGGCAGAATGTTCTGTAAAGAGAAGAGATATTACAGATAGTGAGAATGTAAATTATTTGAGGAGCAAATTTTGATTTTTTGAAAGTATGAAATAAACATTTGTTTTTTACGTATGCATTTTTAGTCCTTGTCACTCAATGGAAAACTGACAAAACACAAGTGACACAACAACTGAAAATATGTATGTAAAAAACAAGCACATATTTCATACTTTTAAAAATCAAAATTTGCTCATCAAATAATTTACTTACATTCTCAATATATATAATATCTCTTATCTTTACAGAACATTCTGCCATGTACTTTCCAAATGCAGCGCGTCACATGAGATATCAACCAGTCTACTTTCGTAAACCAACACCTAGCTGTTTTAATATTTTAACCCTTTAAAGACAAAGTGCAGACGGTTCTATTTAAAGACCTAGTCCGTACCGCGCTGTAAACACTTTTCATCGTGGTTATAAAAACCAATCAGTTTATGCTTGTAAGCGGCACAAGTCGCTGTTTGTTCTCAGATAAATACAAAACACATAAATACAGTGTTGGCAGAGCATACAGTTGTTGAATGTTAAATTGGTGGTGCATCACGTAACCAGTAGGCTTTAAAAGGTTAATATCTATAAATATTACATTAACCCCTTCAACTGCATGTTTTCACAAGCTAATAACAAAAAAAATTATTAATATTATAAAACCACTATTCCTGTTCAGCTACAATCAACCACATATAACTTTACTATAATACAGCAACATAAAACGCTGTAAAACTGTGGGATCCCAAATAAAGGATGATAATCATCTGTATATTGCAATTTTTACCTACCCTTTAATGATTGTATACTTTTTTAGTCTGAGGATGGTTGATATTTGGATCAAAACTTGCAGCTATTAAATAAAAACACAGCTGCGTGAGACTAACTATTAAATATTGGTTTGAATACTTGTAGTTTCTGTTGCATTCACGAAACTGCAATACTATCATTATGCCATGGCCAATACTAAGGCTCTTGAAATTTATGACTGACCCTGACTTCCTCCATGGCACACAGTTTGGTGTCCAAATTGACAATTTCAAAACCTTCTGTAAAATGAATTAGGTATTTTCCAATGAACAATGCACATTACTAATTTTTATGATTGCCACTCTATCCAATCTAAAGTTTTTACTGTAACTTTGCCACAATTCTTACTAAAAACAGCAATTCCATAGCAAATATAAAACATTTGAAAAACTGATAATGCAAGCAAATCATCTATATAATGTATGTATTGTCCCTTATTTCTACACATTTTATGACAAAGTATTGTTAGGTCATCTATTGCCGTACCAACATTGGCATGAAATATACACACACAATGTCAAAATGTACCAGTAAACCTTCACAAGAAAGGCCAATGAAACTGGCACTCAAACCTGATTCACAAACCATACTTGTCACATGAACACTTTCAGGCTTTTGTAAAAGTATCACCCTGTAAAGATTACTTTGATGTTACTTAGAACAAATTAAACTGTCATATTAGAATGGAGACAGGACATTCAATGCCATTAAATGAACGTGACAGTTAATAAGGGGTGAACTCAGTTACTGCTTTAACAATTAATACTTCGGAATGACTGACCTGAGAGTGAGCCATATGTGAAGCAACCCAAGAAAGAAAAATCACCATCCTTGACAACATGCTACACACAAAACAAGACAGAAAATCTTTTATAGTAACCAGCCATGTTTAGAAATCATATGTCGCCTGACATGGCGTATTCTGCTCAGAACAGCACTGCACACAGGACACTGAGTTTTTCCACTGTGAACATTCTTATGTTCACAGAGAGAATTGCGGTTCTGAAATACCTTGCCACAGATGTTGCACTGCAGACGTTCACTGACCAGGGGACCCCTCTGAGGACCCCCCACCCACAGCTGCTGGGGATCTACAAACAGACAGAAAGGGACTGAACTTGATATCAAGAAACAAACAAGATAGTGCATATTTCCTCTCAAACAAAGCTTGAATCAAATACAGAAACATATGCACACCATCAAGTTTTTACATTGTGTTGCTCACGTATGACTCCTGTTTTAAAAGTCCAATTTCTTGACAAAAGGAAGCCCACACAGGCTTTCTTCTGCTTCACAAAAGGAGTATCTGTATCAAATTATGGATGTTCATATCAACCAGTCCATGGAGTACCAAGTTCTCAACTGCTGTACTTCCACAACCTGCATATGCCCAACCTACCAAATAAATAAATTTAAAAACAAGGACAAAACAGTTTTACAGTATTTTACAAAACTGACCAGCCATGTTTTGTTTTCATATGGGCTTTCATATTCAGAGTTCGACTGAAGACCACCTGACAAACTGGGCATCTTGTCTTCCCCTTGTGTACATCCTTGTGTTTATACAGAGAACCCTGGTTTAGGAACTTCTTCCCGCAGATCTTGCACTGATGCCTGTCCATGAGGGGAACAATGTTCACTCCAGCAATGCCCTGCCAGTCCCCAGCATCCCCCACCCACAGACACTCTACAAATAAAAAAGAGATCAAAATCAATTGTTGCTATTTTTCTCTATAGCAATCCATGTTTTGCTACCATGTGGCGCTTCATGTGGTCAATGCGGCTAAGGAGAACCTGGCAGATCGGGCAGCGTGTCTTCCCTTTGTGTACATTATTGTGCTTGTAAAGAGACCCCATGTTTGCAAAAGTCTTCCCGCAAGTCTTGCACCGATGTCCATTTTCATGCTGAATACTTCCCTGCCATTCCCCAGGATACCCCACCAATAGAAACTCTACAAACAGAAAAAAAAAAAACGAATTTTAGAAACCATAAAAAATACACTTTTCATCAATCTGGGTTGCCTCACTATATGGATTATTTATGTCAAACGTAATGTTTTGTTGCAAAGTGCCATTTCATTTGATGTATTTGGCTAAACATGACTTGACAAACAGGTCAACATTGTTGTGAAGGTAAAGAGAAATACTATTCCAAAAAGTCCCACACTTTTTGCACTGATGAATGTTGGCAACATTTCCTCTGGCTAAGCCTTGCCACTCTTCTTGGTTCACAACCCACAGAGACTCTAAGAACAGAGAGATGATGACTGAAGCAAACATAATTTTGAATATTATGTTGACCAACCATGTTTCGATACCATATGCCGTCTCATGTTGCCAGTTCGACTTAGTACTGCTTGGCAAATGGGACACTGTGTCATCCCTTTATGTATATTCTTATGCTTATAAAGTGAGTCACGGACAAGAAATGTCTTGCCACAAATGGTGCACTGATGGCTTGAACCTGATGCATCAGGGAAATTGCGTCCCTGTACCCGCCAAGACCCAGGAACCCCCACCCTTTTCAGCTCTAGAGCAAAAGAAAATAATAAATATTATTATACAAATATGCACTCAAAACCCTAGAGTCGAGGTAAGGTGGCGAATGTTTCAGGACTATGTGTCTCCATGCATAAATATACAAAACATTCCAGGCAACTGATGTGAAGGCATTTGGCAAAGGATAAAATGAATACTGAAAACATTATAAGAACTCATACAGCTGAAGCAATTATATTTATTTGCAAAATAAGCTTATGAACAAAGTTTCACATCTAGTTTCAGCTGGCAGTTTAGGCATCTACACACACATTAGTTTAGACATAAAAAGTACCAATCATTCACAAAATTTAATCAAACACAAATTAACATTTGTGAATTATCTTTAAATGTCTCCAGAGATTGGATTTGCGACTCAGAACTGTGTTACAGATGGGGCAACGTGTACTGCCTTTATGAAGGCTTTTATGTGCAGACAGTGAGCACTGCTGCTGGAACACCTTGCCACACACCCCACAGCTGTAGCGAGGTTTCTTCCATCTCCATCCCATGTAATGCACAGGCTCTAGGCAAAAAAAAAAAAAAAAACTTCCATATACTACACTACTGCATACATTCCAGTGGCAACAGAGAATAATTTTTTATGACATCTCACACTCCCAATTTAATTAATGATGTTCACATTATACACTGTTCAATTATATTACTATCAATCAACTGGAAGCACATGAAGGAAGTGGTCGTAGCCAAATTAAATATACTGTTCTGGTATATGCTAGGAGGACTGCATAAGACCGTTATCATGACAACCCATCTCCAGACTGGCATTTGAATTTGAATTCCTAATTAAGAAGCAGGAGTGTTAACCACTTGACCATAAAATTTAGCACAATACCTTCCAACATGGGTACAATTAAACAAGAAAGGTAAAACACTGTTTATATAAATTATACACGGAGGATTTTAAATGAAATACTTAATATTAGAAACTAATGGGTACATTCAAAGACAGAAGTAAACCGAGCTTCAGGACACATCTCCCTGATTAAACCCAGGAAGATATAACTGTATACATAGCATTAAGATAAGAGTATCCTACAATTCATCAGTAAAGTGCAGTATGAATTCTTCACAATAAGGTGTTCCATGGAATATACAACGTCTATGCATCGACATTCAACACGCCAACAGATAATGGTTGTTAGCCAGACTGCAGAAGACATCATGAACTCCCTTAAGCAAAGACAGTGAACACATCCACTGGAACACTATACCACATAATTCACACCAATTAAAGAGGCTACATGACCAATTTTTCTGCCTCCAACTCAGAAGAACAAATGAATCTACAAAACAGAATATCTAAAAGTAATTATATCTCACCTTGTCTAATCATCAGTAAACCAAAATCACTGAATTCTTTGTTTTCAGTTTATAACCAAACTGCTTATGTGTCTACTTGCAAACAAAATGAAAAACTCTACAAGATCAAGCCATCCATGGCAGTGGGCACTCAGACTAAGTTTTCCAGGATCAAATGCTAACAGTATGGTAACTTGTGACATGGTTATCATCTACCATTTACCAGAATATGATGCATCCTTTTCCAGAAGCTATTTACTGAACTTGATAGACAAGCGGAGAAATTATACACATGCAAAACACATAAAACTGGCCAAAAAATACTTCTACCCCATCTCTATCAGTCACAACAAAACCACAATCAACAACTATTTACCTCATATGGCACTAAATAACCTGCAGTAGATGTTCGCAAATAACCCATGAAATATTGAAACTGCACATCAGATTCCTGGATAGGCCATAAACAAGTGCATAATTTCAATAAAACTTTTGATCTGGTTTATGTTACCATACGGTATACTGTATGTGAACAAGTAAGTGTGATGTAATTGTTAACATTCTCAGCCCTGGGTTGACGCCATGATGACATCAAAGTCCTATGTCAAGATCTAATCAGTTCATTTCCACAAGTGATTTCATTCTTGGGGTTCAGACAAAATTTTGGAGTCTGCTCATTTCGTACTTGAATTTGTCAACGGAAAACATCTGTGTGTTTGTGCAGTAAAGGTGTGAAATGAAAACTTGAACAATGGTAACCAAGCAACAAACAAGCCACTCATCATGTCTGTCTAGTTATTTTGCCCACAGCTTAGGTAGCAGAAGATGCCAAGAAAACTGGCAGCTGACAATACAACCATGCAGTAAACACAGCAATTACCAGGTCGACTGAATTCATGAATCTGAATGCAATCAAACAGCACATGGCAGTAAATCCACTTCCTTAAAAACGAAAACTGCTGGTGAGCCATTTCAATGTTGGGTGATTGTGAACACGACACTGTGTGAATACTAGTGTAACATGATTGAGATCGCAACTTGAATAATCAGTAATTAAGCTGTACATATTACCATTTAATTCTTACACACAGTCTGATGATGGCCTGATCATCGGCCAAAACGCACACATGGAGCTGATTTCCAGACTATTAAAAATGTACTTGTGTTTGAAAGATAAGTGATTGGCATCACTGTAACCCATCATTATTGGCACTATTTTCACCAATTCTCATATGAAGCCAACATTCAGTTATTTAATGACACCTATGACACATCTTCAACCCCCAATATTACAAAGTAAACAGGCACGAACTTTGCATCTTTAACTAAATGCACCATGGTGATACAGGGAACCATGTTAAGGTAGTTTCTGCCTACTGTAGAGGTACTGGCAGCAAATTTAAAAAAAATGCTGCTCACTGTACTTTCATACTTAATTTACGGAAAGTTAACATATGCCGCCTCAAGCTAAACACACAACTAAACACCAAATTTTTTCCCACAGAGCTTGCAGACAAACTTGTGAGCATCAGCTGAGGCAGTGAGGACTGGCAAACCCCTCGACCAATCACGGATGTCTTGCACTGCCCAACTGGCCACTAAAGGAAGAAAAATATTACAGTGTAAATACACTTAAGAACAAATTAAACTAAGCAGAAACTGGTGTCAGGAAGTTACTAA
>Ga0268261_10004814_pt1 | contig 10173 bp, 4 predicted proteins | sample TergutNc150P1_FD_190353 | JGI IMG/M metagenome (GOLD analysis project Ga0268261, IMG submission 190353) | Nasutitermes corniger P1 segment gut microbial community from laboratory colony in Florida, USA - Nc150 P1 (SPAdes) (version 2) | ecosystem: Host-associated > Arthropoda: Insects > Digestive... | reverse complement strand
GAACGACGTTTCCACAGATGGGACCAGACTAAATCATTCGCTTCACAACTATGCAGTCGAGGCATCGAAGGACTATGTACTTGCGTCTATGACGCCTCTCACCAACCCCCTCGCGACAAAGCCCCTCGATGCCTGCGAGGGCCCTTCTATGCCTCTCAAAAACTTGTAATAATGCCAACACACGAGCTCAAAATCATGGAGGACCATGCCGTCTTTAACATGTGCGACTGTAAAATCACATCCGCGCCTACAGAGCGCTTAACATGGTAACTGACCACTCTTTCATCCTTTGCAGATGGCCGCCATCATGAACGACCTCTGCAACATGTCTGAACTAGTAGGCTTCGACTCTCTCATCAAGGGTGCCACCTACCGCGTCCTAAACGCCGACAAATGTATGTCGCCCCAAGACATACGATTATTTCTAAAACTAAGAACACACCCACACAACATTTTCGTCAAACTGCCACACTACTGTGTTAACATCTTTACAATCTCTGACATTGACAAAATCAACCAACACCAACTTCTTCTCAACTTCTCCTATTGGGGCAAACTGCCTAACGGCGATCCCATCTTTATTATTCGCCACAAAGGCGTACGAATGCCTACCTTCGCACAAATGCGGGCTATTGGGCTCCTCGGTCATTGATGTATCATAAAATAATGCCAATAATGTAAATAAAAACACTGTATTCACTTTGTACACCCTTTTCATCTTACTAGTATCCTACCTACCACGCCCCGCCCACATTCCTATACATAACTTCCGCCATATTTGCACATGACTATAATGTCCTCACGCCTTCCCAGCTAAACGCCAACTCACCTACTACAACCAGTCAGTAAGCGCGCGACCTTCAACACAATCCTACAGATAAGTTGCGCCATATTTCCACATGATTATGATGTCATCACGCCTTCCCAGCTAAACGCCAACTCACCCACTACAACGAGTCAGTAAGCGCGCGACCTTCAACACTATTACATCAACGCTGCTGCTGCTGCTGCTGCACCGGCGCCATCTTTAATCTACCAGACTACACGGCGGCATCACGGTAACCTGTATTATTACAACCCATCCTTTCCCCACGCCCTCATACACCAATCAAGCTCAAGAACGAGTTCCGCTGCACCAGCGCCATCTTTAATCTACCAAACTACACGGCCGCATCACGGTAACCTACATTATTACAACCCATCCTTTCCCCACAAGTCATCCAGCCTTACCTCCACGCCCCCATACACCAATCAAGCTAAACAACGGCTTCACTTGCACCGGCGCCATCTTTAATCTACCAAACTACACGGCCGCACACCATATGATTAAAAACCACACCCTGTGGCTCGCGAGCGAGCGAGCGAGCAACCCTGCCCCAAACACGCCTACCGATCCCCCACACAGGGGACCACCCGCACCTCCACCGCCACCCATACTCCACCCTGACAAAATACCTACTAAAAAGTCGAAACCCAAGAGCGACGCAAAGGGCTTGCTAACTACTTATGTAATAATGTTTTTTCAATGGCAACAATGGTTACACGAAGGCATCTCAATCTTACGTTATATCTACACTGCCTGTCAGTGCCATGGAATTTCTTGTTATAAGTAAGACATTCTTGAAGCCTGTGCTTTCGGATTGAAACTGTGATGTTTTATCTAAACTTCGTCACTTTCTAGTTATCGACTGTTGCATTGTGGTCGTTATAATAGGAGATGAATGTGGCCTGCATGTGCAGGCTAAGGAGTACTTCACTGTGCTTGCAGAACATCTCATGAAGACACCGCGTCAGAGATTAGAATCCACAAGGACACGTAATGACATTGAACCTTAAATTCTAATGTTTTTGTATCTGTGGATCAGATTTAAATTTTTTATAACATAGTAAAAGGGAGGCCTCATGCATTGGCGATGTTTAACAACACGATTTTAATAATATTGAGGACGTTCTTAAATTGTTGAACTCTTTATGCCTAGTGGCTTATATATACACCACACGGCTTAACACTAAAAATTTCTATTATCTGCCTAAGCAGTGAATTTTTGTGTACTTATAATTCTTAGAGTCACTATTCTACTCGGCACACTGTGGGGCTGTATTGGGTCCCTGGACAGGCTGGAGTACGACGAAATTAAATCGTTGAATAGGTCGCAAGAGACGGCTCTTTTCAAATATTTATAGAAACTGAACCGTCCTTGGGGGTCTGTAAGCAGAATATAAGAAAGATAAAATGCTGGATGCATAACAAGCATATGGCAAAATGGAGGGGTCTTATCAGTACCAAGAGACAGGCTCGAAAACTTGTTTCGGGGTCTAGTCCGAACTGCAAAAACCAGACTTCTGTCCTTTAACAGGACACAATCCGGGGTCGTTATTGGCCTTCTTACCAGACGTAATAACCTAAGGAGACATCTTCACCTATGAGGGCTGACCAATATTAAGAGGTGTGGAGCGGAGGAAGAAACCTCAGCCCACACTCTGAGTGTGAAGCTTTGGTTTAACTCATACATGTATATATGGGTTCCTTTTCCTTGGATCCAGAGGATATTAAGAGTTTATGTCTGGAAGCCATCTGGAACTTCAGCAAAAGAACAGGGCTCCCCTGAACTGATATCAGATTATGGGGCATGAAGGGTACGTTTTTGATGCCTGGGTGCATTGGGACCGAAAATGCTTGAATACATTCACGTATATAATCTGATCTGATGTAATCTAGTCTAATCTAACCTAATCTATTCTAACCTAATTTAATCTAATCTAATGTAGATTCAACAGCGACTGTTTCCCTGTACTGTACAACGTTAACTGTTCGGTTTCATACCTAGAATACTAGTAGGCGTGCTGACTGCGCGGTGCACAACACTTAATATTAAACAATTTATATTAAAAAGAGGAAAAGGCGATCATTAACAGCTATACGTTGTCTTGTTTTACGTTGTGCGACGTGTTTGGGTTCTAGATAAAAGCCATCATCAGCTATTATAAAAATACCTTTGGAAAGAGAACGTTTGTACCACAAGATAAATTATTAAGTGAATTAGATCTCAGCCATGCAATATGTTGTGTTTTGTAAAGGCCGAAAATTAAATAATAAAAACTACGTTACCCGTGCCTATAATTCGCATGTAGAAACAATAAAGTATTTAATCAACCAAGATTTATTTGTATAATCGAAACTTTCAAGCACTTCTTTACATACAGTACTTTTCATCAGTGTAGCACTTTCTATACTTTGTCTATGCCCTTCAGTATTTTCAGCAGCGACGTAGCCAAATAGAAAGGTTCGGGAAAATGCCACATAGAGTTGGGCATGTGGATACAAGGAGGCGATGTTGGATATATTGCAAAACGTTTAAGTGTCTGACCTTGAAATTTATTAAATGTAACAAACACTATTTTGATCATAAATTTGTCACGCTGTAATGTTTTCAATTGTTGCAAAATGAAGAATATGAGAATAGTGATAATTTTAAGATGTAGAATATGGGGTGGTAGACCTGATGCTGACAAACTGTTCGGAAATAAAACAAGATAGAGCCTTTCGCTCGACTTGACTTCACATTCAACGGCGACTGAAAAATAGTAAGTCCTGGAATGGTCTTGGATTAAAGTAATCACGATCTGGCTATTTAATTCAGTAGTCTTCGCCCTCTGGATGGACCGGCATAGCTCAGTCGCTAATGCGACTTGCTACGGGATGGAAGGTCCCGGGGTCGAATTCCGTTGGGTGGCGAGATTTCCCGCACACGTCCAAACTGGCCCTGCAGCCCACTCAGCTCCTGTACCGTGTTTCTTCCCAGGGACTAATAAGGCCGGGCTTGGCGTTGACAACCCAACTCCATTTAGAGTTAAGGTTGAAAAAAATAGAAGAGTTATGCATCTAATCTACTTCTGGTGCTGCATGTCCTGGTTTTTTGGGCTCAAAATTACAATGCTGCCTGTGGCTTGTGTACTAATGAAGTCTGTTTGGAACTCAACAGTGGCACGTCAAGCTGATGCGAAGGAAATTACAGGGAGTAAGTTAGTTTCACTTGGTCTCCGAATAAAGCAGCACTGACACTTTAACGTTAAATCGAAACAGTTATCAGGTGCGTTCATAAAATTGCGAAACGCGGCTCTTAGCTGCGTCATGTGTGTTCGTTATTCTGTCCATCTGTCTGTTCGCATGGAATAACTCGGCTCCGAATAGAAGGATTTCATAAAATTTTATATTTCAAGATTTTTCGAAAATCTGTTGTTAAAATTCAAGTTTCATTAAAATATGACAAAAATAACGAGTACTTGACATGAACACCTAGGTACATTTATGATAATATCTCGCTGAATTCTTCTTTGAATGAAAAATATTTCAGACATAATTTGTAGGGAAAATAAAAAGCCATTTAATGTTCAATGAAATTTTTCTGAAAATTGTGCCGTTTATGAAAATGTGGAAAAATTTTGTAGAGCCGAACAGGTAACAGATAACAATAGGGCGCATGCGCTTTGCGGGCTGGGTAATTAAGCCTACTCACACAAATTATGTAACAATTTATTTGTTCCATTGCAACAATGGTTACGCGAACGCTCTTCAATATTGCGTTTAGACATGCATTACGTTTCCTATACAAGAAGGAGCTAATTAAACGAAAGAGGACTACCATCAGTACAAAATCATATATGTATACATTAGAAATATTATGCAGTATTTTATTTAAGGGAAAAGATGATTCTTCTGTATTATGTAGGCCTCTTATGGACAGAAATTTCGTGGCTATTGTTAAGTACAATGTGGTAAATTGGAACTTCGTTGGCGTTTATTTAATTGACGTGCCTCTACATTTCTAGCTCATCTGTAGTCAAATAAGCATAAAAAAACCGGAACGTATTCCTCACAAAATCTGAGAAGAAACTTTTAATTTTTGTGTAGGAAAAGTATTGTAAGGTACCGCTATCAGAATTGTGACGTCGCACATATTTAGAAAATATTCTCAAATATATTGTTATACACAGCTGCTTATGATTTTATCTGTGATCGTATAAAATTTGACGCGTGTCGCAGACATCATGATAATCGGAATTCGATATTTGTATGTCTCTAGTTGAGAAAAACAACCCTTAATATTTCATAAGTTTCAAATACCTACATTCCTCCCACATCTTATTCGGGTTTAGCATTTATTGAAATGTATCTATTTTACCTGAAGGAAAGAGATCATTCGGGAGCTTTGGATGTAGATAGAAGTGCAACATGAAAAGTTAGATAAAGGACTATAGTAGGTCCTGGCTCAGAACAGAGTGTAGTAGCGGTGTGTAATGGACCTCATGAACTCCATGTTCAGAATGTGTCGAATGCGGCAAGCAACCAACTTCTCTGCCTGAACATTGCCATGAATTCTACTGTTTAAAAAAATATGTAGGCCTATCCACGGGCCCATAACTTTCCGTTAAACTCCACGTTTTTGAAAGGCCATAATATTTTTCTCAGGCTGTACTCTACTGAGTTCATAGAGAATCCTTAAAAACCCTGCATACGACTTCTTTACGCCCAAAATCTTTTATTTTATAAGAGGCTCTGGACATTCTTTTAGAGAGAGAGAGAGAGATAGAGTGATGGTTGTTACAGTATTGTTGTATAGTTCACAAATCAACAAAGCACCACAAAAGCATGACGTTCTGGCTTGCATAAAAAGAGAGAGAAACTAAACATTTTAATTTTTGCCACACAGCGACAATAGCTGTATGGCCTCTGTATGGATATTGATCATTCACATGAAACAACAATTAGTAAACCCCGAATATCTGAGCCTAGCCTACATAAACAGACCAGCCGCCACTGATATTCTCGTTATGTGTCTACAAACAAATGGCGGCCTTGACCGGCCTCAATTATACATAAACCTGGTGCCCGCTGAAATCAATCGACTCCTTATAGTCCGCTGTAAGCAACCCGCTTCGTACCGAATTTCAAGTTGCTGAAAGAAACGTTTTAAACGGAAACTGATATTGCGAGGGAGTTAAGTGTTATGCGAAACGGAAGGAAAAATAAGAAGTACGGAATACATCCGCAAAAAATTAAAATGTGGTTTAGTGAAATAAAAGTTGTCTAATTGCATCAGAATAAGAGTATAATTCCTCATGAAGAAACAACACAATAATCATGAAAGGTGGCAGAAACAAGTATTTGAAAGACTCATTCGGTGATTAATCGTAATTTCAGATGAGTTCTGGTAAACAGTTTGATGATTACCATCCCGCTGTCCTTTCACTATCGTTAAATACATTTCAAGGACAGTTTAAAAACAACTCTAATTGTATATCGAATTTTCAGTAGCTGCACGATGAACATTATTAAGCAGAAATTACAAATTTCGTATTATTATGAACTATATATTATAAGATGTCATACTTGACAGTTATTTGATTCTAAATTTCCCTTTTTGAAAGAAGAGTTACATTAGCTTTGTAGTGCAATTTATTTTGTTTCATTTCCATATAAATCTATTGTTATTCGGTCCTCGTTGCATGTTATCTGTTCAATAATTAACTGGATGACACGAGATGTCTGGGGCATTCAACTGTTGGATTATTGTACCAGTTGTTCTGGCTGCACTGCCTTGTATTTTATATTATCTTCTAGATGTCTCATTCGTTATGTTGTTCTTGTTTCGGAACTAATATCTTCCGAGTTGGTTAAGAAATATTTGGTATGTCCCTCAAGGTTTCATAATGTTTCATACACCTCTCTTTGTCTTAAAAATCGCTAAACTAGATATAAAAAGAATAGAGACTAAACGGGGTTTTAATGCAGAATAACTCGAGTAAGAAATGGAAATAAACAACATAAAGACTTACGGAAAAATATACTAACAAATGAATAACTCTCTAATAAAGGTTAAATTAATACTACAGATCGAAATACTGAAAAAATATTTCACATGTGATAATAAAAGACAAAACACTTTAAGCACCTAGATAAGTGTGTAGTGTGTGACTGATTATGAGTGTATGTTTATCAGCGCGTGTTTGAATGCATGCGTGAAATAGTTTTTAGTGCGTTGTGTGAGAGTGCTGGGTTTTTATGTGTGAATGTGAAAAACTGAGTGTGAGTGTAAGTGTAGGGCGATAGTGCGAGTCACAGTGTTACTGAATAATATAACCGTAGGGCGATAGTGCGAGTCACAGTATCTCTGAATAGTGACGCCCTGAATTTGGAAATTTCAACTTGGTAGACGTTAACGAAAAAGTGCGAAGCTGCAATGCCGACAAAATTTTAGTTGGAAAAATCGGATTATATTTGGGGCGGTATAACTCATATATGTCTTGTGACCGCTGCAAATTTTTTAGGTTTTACCTTTACCTTTCCATATAATTATGGCTGTCGTATGCAGGTGCGTGTATGTCGTCTTTCGGTGCGTAGGAATGTGGTGTCTTCGGCTATTGTAACAGAGTAACAATTGAAATTACCTGAACTACAATTTTCTGCTCTCTGTGGCCGAAGAGCTGGATATGACACTCTGAGAATGGAATACAAATAATGTACGTCTGTATAAAACCTGAGCTAATTTCCAGTTTGATAGAAAGTGCCAGGCGGTTGAAGAAATTTTAATAATGTAGACGTCAGAATTTGATATTCACTTTCAAATGCTGGACATATTAGGGCGAGAAAATTGAAACTAATGAGTGCAGGAGACCATGTGTTTTGCATGGGGACGTGAGAAATGTACACAAAATTTAGTTAGGAAACCTGAGGTCAAAAACAGCATGGAGAAACCTGTCGAAGATTAGCTGTTAACACTGAAGTCGACCTCAACTGAGTAGAGCGGTTTTATCTGGCCCAGGATTGGTCCAGTTTAGGGTTGTTACGATGACAGAATTTACCTTTCCTTTTCTTAAATCGCCAGTATTGTCATTACTACATTACCCTGTGTTTGCTTCTTAATATGTCTTCCTCCCTGGAATTAACCAAACTAAATTTCCTTGCCCGGGGATTAGCATAAGTTGTATTGAAGTAACAATCGTATTTATCTATTTTATCCTTCTAGTGAGCCGCTGTTATTGGCCGCGCAGTCAAAATCATGGGTCTGCGGCCGCTTGGTTACTGGGATTGCGGGTTCGAATCCCTTCGGCGAAAAGCATTTGTCTCTTGTAATTGTGTGTTGTCAGGTAGAGGTCTCTGCGTTGGGCTGATCACTTGTCCAGAGAAGCCTTACCAAATGTGGTGTATCTGAAAGTGACCGTGAAACCTCGATAATGAGGAGGCCCTGGCCCTCTGGGGGCTGTTGCGCCATCGAAACAGAAATCCTTCTAGTGAATACATATCTCTGTTTGGCATGAAAAATTACCTCACCTGGTTTAGAATTTCCAGCTGATTTGGTTTAGAATATGGTATATTTTATTTATGTAGTCAATTTTTAAAATTTTTTCTTAAACAGTACTTTATAAAACGCTACATGTGTCTGTACGACGTTACCATTAGCAAGTGTTATTGTTTAGTTACACAGATCTAACTAAGGTATTAGGATATTAAAAACGTTAAATTTAAAAAAAAATTTAATATACAATATTTACGTCACAAAAAATTTAAATATATATATATATAACAAAAACTGAGGAAGGTAAAACTTTCTTATAAATCAAGGAATATTACTGAACTGAAATTTAAGCGCTCCGAGTCTAAAAATCATATAAACTTACTCATGTGATTCCATACAAATTGATGTTTTAGTTCTGATGCCAGTTTCCGTTTAGTTGATCACCGGCGGTGATGTTGCTGACTTGGTGACGCGTTGGTAGCCATGCCCGAATAAGAATCGATTATATAATTGTCACAAATTAGAATAGAGAAATGCACATTGTTTTTTAAGTTTTAATTTACAAAATTCTGAAACATTTTGGGCCTCACTGGCTTATCGTAAGGGAGTGCACCTGTACGAAACCATCCCTAGGCAATATTATCCTCTTCACTATACGGAACTCTGGTGAGATCTTCAATGTATGATATAATAACCAGCGTCAGCTTATCAGTCTTTTCGCCTGTCCTAATCTCAGGGAATCTAAGTGTTCTAAGTAGCAAAACGGTAATTTCATAAATAACTGGTTACCATAAAGTATTCTTTGTACTGTTTCACCTAATTATTAAAGTTTACAGTTTTTTGCGTGTATGATGCTCCGTTAAAAATCTATATACTGCTAACCTCAGTGTAAATTAAACACAACTTAATACATCCTGGATAAAATACTGACTACTCGCTTACATTGTTTTCAAAATTGCACACTTTCAAGTCCACCCCTTTGAACTCATCCTACTGTTCCCACTTCGCTAACTGTTAAAATTCCCTACTCCGCAATAGAATCAACAGTAAAATTTTAAGAACTTTATTTCTATTGGCTGTCACTTAGCTAATGCTGTTTCCCGTGTCTCCAATTGTGTAAACTTCTGCACGCGTCCTACTGGTTCTGTCTCTGTCCTCTCTAAGCTGCTATTCAGACTTGTTACAATTCCTTTCCACCCACAACTAAATTACTAATTTGAAACAAAACTGTTCCATCTATCACATGTGTAATTTGACATCTAATAAAAATATAAACTACATATGACCGTTATAAATTTCCCTGATTGAAAATTTATAACTTCGGCGAAGTTACAGTGATAACTCTTTTCAATGCCGCGTCCATTTACATTACTTATCACGCAAATAAATTCTTAATCAACACTTTTGAAGGCCTAGGCAGTCTGTTAAATTCTCTTCTGCTTAGGCAGCCTGGGTTATAAAATCTTCACACTCTGCTGCCTTTTTTGTCTCTCAAACTATTACACCATGAAACAAGCAGTTAATTTTATTATCTACGAGGTCTGTAAATAAAGTAATGAGACTGCCTGCGTATCGCAAGATCTGGCAATACTGCGGGCTTGCCCTTCACATGAAGGTTAGATAAGAGTCCCATAGACTTCTAGTATGAGTTTCAACGTGCTAACGTCAACACGCTAATTTTAGTGCGGTTTCTTGTGAAGCAGTTTTTGTGTGTGTGTCACGGAAATAGAAGAGCGCAATTTCGAGCAACGACGTGCAATCAAGTTTTGTGTCAAACTTGGGGAAACCGGCATTGAAACTTTCAATAAACTGAAACAGGCCTATGGGGAGCATACTTTGTCGAGATCACAAGTGTTCAAGTGGTATAAGGCATTTT
>Ga0268261_10004813_pt1 | contig 10173 bp, 7 predicted proteins | sample TergutNc150P1_FD_190353 | JGI IMG/M metagenome (GOLD analysis project Ga0268261, IMG submission 190353) | Nasutitermes corniger P1 segment gut microbial community from laboratory colony in Florida, USA - Nc150 P1 (SPAdes) (version 2) | ecosystem: Host-associated > Arthropoda: Insects > Digestive... | reverse complement strand
AACATACGTTCACACACTGAATTTAGTTTGCTTTCTTCGACAGTTTACGAGTTATAAATTGTAAAGTCAGTTTTCTTTCTTTAATGTCGCACCGTGCATGTTGCCACACTTGTTATACAATCCAACTCATGCACTATTCACACTTTAAAACACAGTCACTTCAACATTTAAAACCAATAAAATGTTAAATCTTGTTTGTAAGTATAAACCCCCTACATGTTTCGGTCTTTCTTCACGACCATCTTCAGGGGTCCTTGTTTGGTGTTCTTGTTTGTTGGTGATCTGCTTGTGAACAAGCAGATCACCAACAAACAAGAAAACCAAACACGCACAGATGGCGTACACATGCGACCACATACTGCGTAATAATACAAACTCAAGGAACGCAAATTGGCGGGAGAAATAGTAACGGCACAAAGCACAGCGGAGGACCCCCTGAAGATGGTCGTGAAAAAATACCGAAACATATAGGGGTTTTATACTTACAATCATGTTTTTAACATTTTATTGGTTTTAAATGTTAAAGTGAGTGTGTTTCAAAGTGTGAATAGTGCATGAATTGGATTGTATAACAAGTCAGTTTTCTTTATTCGTAATGGATGGCGGAAATGAACAAAGAGTTGTCATAAAATTTTGTTTGAAAGCCGGTCTGTCTGCCACAGAAACACTAGAATTGGTGCGAAAGGCTTATGTAAACAAGCAGTGAACCGATCAAATGTTTTTAGGTGGTATTCTCGATTTTGTGCCGGAAGGGAACAGGTAGAAAGCGAGGAGAGATATGGTCGTCCAAAATTGACCCGAACTGAGGTACATTTAATTAAGAATTATCCTAACTTTAAATTCAGAACTTCCAATAAAAAATATCATTACCTACCCTAATAATACCACATATTATTATCATACATTATCATTACTCTTTCCAAAATTAGAACTACGTTAAACTGTGTGACGGGGTTGCCCTCTTAAATTGACCTCATCATTCGTGGATAAGTAAATTCGGACGGTGCATAAAGGGCGTATTTACAAACTGATTCAAAACGCTTCTTTACTGACAGTTTGGTGTGGAATCAACATTAATTTCTTATGATAGTTGGACAGAGTGTTTGTGGGTGGATGTGCATACAGCACGAATGAAATATAAAGTTTCTATAGAAGCAAACCCTCCCAAGTTATGATCTGTATTAGGACTTTCTCAAATTCATTATTGCCTTCCAATATCTGATACCAAACACGAAGACCAAAACGGCAGCACACCTGGTTTATATTTTGGACGCCTAGGGTTCAAACCTCGGCAAGCATTCCGACCATTATATCTGAGGATAGTTCAACCTCTTTTGAGGTCAGACTATCTCCATCCACGCAGTTCCAGTTATGCAGAGACAGTGTCCTTAAACAAGTCGCTGAATGTCTGCTGCAGCTACAGTCTTCTGGCATGTGACGCCGTGCACATTCTTGGGCAGACAGGTATGAGTTTCGGAGAAATAGGCTGCCTTCTATTTTCAGGGTTGAATGTTTTCTGAAGAGCTGAAATAATTTCTTCTGCCATTTGAAAGGATGAGCAGGATTGGAGCTGAGAGTGAACTGACAGGGGATGGTGACAACAGGGGACAGTGGGAGGAGGGCGTAGAGGGATGAGTGGGTGAGAGAAAAGAGGAAGGATAGGAGTGCAATAAAGTAAAATAAAACATATGGTTTAAGCTTAGCATTCTGCCATGAACAAAGAGGCACAACCTTCACACGAAACACTGTCTATCTACAAAACTGCACGATGCCACATCCAAGAAAGCGCCAATCTTCAGGGACACTGTCGTCACAATTTTTATTTAGTTACAAGTGTGGGTACAATTTTGTCGATGCTGGTGGCATTGCGGTCTCGGGTGCAGAACTGCGGCCGCTTGATTACGACATTTATGTTGTGCAATAAGCGGTTTCTGCGACGAGCTGATCACTCAATCAGGGGAGCCTTACTGAATGCGTTTTTGATTGTGTGTGTGTGTGTGTCTGCGTTTGAGTGTGTGTGTGTCCTATTTTGTGTGATGTAGAAACCTCAATAGTGAGGCGATCTAGTTTCGAGTTGGGCTGTAGCGGCACAAGGAAAAACGAACAATGTAAAATTTAAATTTCCCCCAAATTTATTAGTAGACAAATAATTTTTGTTCGGTTTTAAAGCGTTTCGGCATCAAGCATAATTGACAGGAGTTTTGGGGTTATATTGTGACAGATATGTGTTATTTGTACAGATGACGGTACATTAGGCCAGATCAGTATTATTCATACACATGGCGGTACATTACGACAGATCTATGTTATTTGTACACATGACGGTACATTACGACAGATCTGTACTATTTGTACACATGACAGTTCATTAAGACAGATCTGTGCTATTCGTACACATGACGGTATATTACGACAGATCTGTGCTATTTGTACACATGAAGGTACATTACGACAGATTTGTACTATTTGTACACATGACGGTACATTATGACAGATTTGTGCTATTTGTACAAATGATGGTAGCAGGCAGCTTTTGACAACCTGACAGAAGTTCAGTATTATATCTAATTGCCTTATTAGTGCAGTAACATGTCCCTTCCTTTAGTGCCTAATATAAGCCACCTGAGTCCAATTAACACACCCCCACTTTACTTATAAACACCCAATTCAATATTCGCGTTTCATTTATGACTAGAAAATTTCTTCGAATTTTCAGATCAATATTTAGTCTGCATGCCTCATACCTGCCATGCGTCCTACGTTCCCAAGCACATTCCATTTCCTGAATTAATTAATGTTTCTTTACAAGTATTTGTACATAAATCGATTCGTACTGCAGCCCAGACCATGATCAATATGTCACATCCTGTTAGAAGGCCCGCTCATTATATCAAGTGGTTCAAGACTTTAGAAATTGTCATAGTACAGTCAGTGACAATGTAATTTCTCTTATCGATGTGGTGCTATTGCTGGTGTATAAAGTTCGAACAAAGGAAGGTTTACCTGTAGAAAATGAAACTACATGTAGGAACTGCAAAACTGCCAATGTATATTTCTGATAGTATCAAGTTAAATTGTTGTTAGGATAATGAATGTTTAAAACAAAATTTCAGAGAAAATCCTAACACACGTTGTAAATACAATAAACATTTTTTTAATCACACTTTATGAGATACTGTGGAATGTTATATGTTAGAGCCGGACAGGCCACAGATAACAATATAATACGCCACATGCACTTTACGGGGCACACGGTAGCACAGTTAATTGAGTCACTACGCTACAAGTCGGAAGGTCGCGGCTTCGATTCCCGATGGAGTCACTGGAATTTTTCATTGACATAATCCTTCCGGCCGCACTATGGCCCTGGGGTTGACTTAGCCTCTAACAGAAATGAGTACCAGGAATATTTCCTGACGGAAAAAGCGGCCGGTGCGTAGGGCTGACAAACTTATCACTTTCATGTGTCAGATTGTCTTGAAATCTGGGAGCCTCAACCTTCTGGAAATTTCTGGGTCTGTCCAGGCCTCTAATGGGATTACTATACTTTTTACCTTACATGCACTTTACAATATGCAGATCTTCTTGCTTTTCCAGCTACAAATATTGCGCGAACACAGACCAATGTTACGTTATACGTACATTGTTTGTGTTGTTGTTTTATTGCAGGTATTAATTGGTTATATTGATCTTAATTGGGGATTTAAATATTCACAATAATTGTGTTCAGTAACAAAGGTAACTGAATGCTTACGTCTGAAAACGGAATGGGGAATTTTTTTTTCATGCTCATTATCCGATGATTCTGTGCGGTGAAAACTTCCAATCCCCTTCTTTTTCAAACAAAGCTGTACAGTGCTGCTATAATACATATTCTGAGTACGAAGCACTGCTTGACTGATAGTGACATGGGCAAATAGCAGCATTCCCAGAAAGGCCACTCACAGTACCATTATGTCCACCACAAATCCCACATTACCTGTCCTGGGATTCAACATGAATCTCGACAGCGACAAATCCGCAACTAACTGCCTGAGATATGTTACAGTCTGCCCTTCTCTTCAATGTTTCATTCTCAGGTGAGGAAATGTGTCGGGAACATACTGATTGTGTCTGATATTTTTAGAAATCAATGCAAAATCAATATTAAAGTCACAGATACAGCAGGAAAGAACAAACTGCTGCAGAAAGTGCATCATTCAGAGAAATGTGAGCTGTCTGTTTTTGTGTGCATCTTATCCTGATAAATAACAGATAAAACATATATTTGTTTGAATAATTATTTAACTAAATCACCAACTGTGTGCAAAAGAGGGCCAAAGTTCAAACAAGTAGTGTCACATCCCTAACTGACCAAGATTTGGGAACAAACAGATCCTATAAACCAGAATTACGTCTTATGGTTAAGACATAATTTCAACGAACTGAAATTTTTATGAAAAACTATATAGATGATGTCCTATTCTATAGATTACATTCTCCAGGGGTGACGAATCGTTGTGCTATCTCGTGTCCAAATTGTCAATAAATTTAAATTAATTTTATTTTTGTTAGTTTATGCAAACTTTTAAGAACACAGCAAGGAATTGGAGTCTTCCTTAATAATTATTAATCATTAGTTATTACATAATTATCAATAATGCATAATATAAGTCTATAATTACTATCTATTGGTTGCAAAAGTTAGGGAAAAGCAACACTGAGTAAATAAGCAGCACAGATTTTTCCTGTGGATAAATTTAATTCCAAGAAGCTAAATGAGTTTTAGGTTTGGAAACAGTAATTTATTGAGATCTTATACATGTTTACAGATTTGGAGGACTTACGTTATAGCAAGTACATAAATAAGGCTTGGTAGAACATTAAAAGTAATATAAAAATCTCAGCAAAAGAGAATCAGTCTAGTTCTGTACGAAATGAAGCGGCATAAACCATGGTTGGATGAATAATGTTTACATTTTTTAGATCGAAGGAAACATGCTAAATTCCAGAGGTTACAGGATCCAAACCAAAGCAATGTAGATAATCTAAACAATGTACAATATGAAGCTAGCAGACTTTTCAGGAACAAAGGAAGGATTATCTGAAATCTAAAATTGAGGAACTTAAACCTACAGTAAGATAAAAAATATCAGAGACTTGTATAAGGGCATCAGCGACTTTAAGAAGAGTTAACAGCCCTGATCTACTGCAGCACGGAATGAGAAGAGTGATTTGGTTACAGACTCCCAGAGTAATTTATCTAGGTGTAGGACCCAATTTTCTCAGCTGTTCAATGTACAAGGGGTTAGTGATTTTAGGCAAACACAATACACAAAGCAGAACCACTAGTGCCTGAGCCGAGTGCCTTTGAGTTTGTGATGAATATTGAAAACTTAAAAAGACACAGATCACATGTATTGATCAAATACCAGTAAAACTGATTAAAGCAGGGGACAGAACATTCGGTTGTAAGGTCCATAAACTTATTAATTCAATTTGGAATCAGGAGGAATTGCCTGAGGAGTGGAAGGAGTCGTCGATCATTGTACATGTGTGTAAGAAGGACGATAAAAGAAATTGTGCTAATTGTACGAATAGGGCATAACACTTCTATCAACTACCTACAAAATTTTATCCAACATTCTGCTGTCAAAGTTACCTCCATATACAGAGGAAAACATTGGGGATAACCAATGTGATTTCGACGCAACAGATCAACTACTGATATATATTCTGCATTTGTCAAATACTTTAGAAAAAACAGGAATACAATGAAGCAGGGCACCAGTTCTCTACAGATCTCAAGAATGTTTATGATTCAGTGAGGAAGGAGATCTGGCATAATATTTTCATTGAGTTTGATATCCCCATGACACTGGTAAGGTTAATAAAAATTTGATAAATTTGGTGAGTTACTGGTATTTCTTTGTCTCGTATTTATGTAATAGATATAATAATTTAAGTTGAAAATTATTTTTGTTGTTAACGACAAATAATGTGTGGTATACATTGTGACTGGAGATGTAGAACTTTTATATTCTTAAATAAATCTCTAAACATGTCTCTAGTTCTGAACCTTGTAATAATTCTAATTATATTCTTTGTGCTTTAAAAAATCTTGCACCATACGAAGAAATCCCCTAAAATATTAACCGATAATTCATAATGGATTAAAAATAAGAATAGTAAATCAGCTTCAGTGTTCGTTTGGTGTAATGAGCTTAACTGATTTCTCCGCATAAAAACTGCACTTAAATTGGGTGTAAATTCTTCGGTAGGTATTTACAAATCCAGAATACTGTCTAACACATGTATTCTAAGAAACTCTGTGTCAAAAGATTTTGAAATTAATTTTTTACAACAACTAATATTCAGTTCAATTTGAGGCCTATTTGTAGCTGTGAATTGCATAGAACGAGTTTTATTAAAATTCAGAGAGAATCTATTGGCTTTCAAACATTTATTAAGTGTTTTAATTCAAATATTATATCATATTTAAAATATTAGATTTTATAATTTAGGTAAATATAATATTAATATCATCGGCAAATAAAACTGTTTTAGATTTTCTTTTACAGTTTATGATAAATCATTTAGAAAACGAAGAAAAAGTAAAGGACCTAAAATTGATTCTTGTAGAACACCGTGTTTTATAACTCCCCAGCTTGAAAATGTTTCGCCATCAAAATTTTATTTTTGAACTCCAGTCTTTGGTACCTATTCCCAAGATATTTTTTGTTGCATTCAAATATTTTGACAGTTATTCCATAAAACTCAGTGATTTAATAATATTTTAAATTGTTTGTGTTGTAGATTTCAATTATATTTTGAGATATGTTTGATAAAGTTAATCAAAGGGAACTGGTCATATATACTGCAAAATAGTGTCCACTTTTTCCTGCTTACTCCCACATTTTTCTGATTTGTTTTGTACAAACGTAATGTGTATAATAAATTCCTGTTATTTCTTCGTACAAACGTGAAAGAACAGTAATATTTTGCACAACAACCAGCCTGTAACAAGTTCCTGACCACAATTACATCTGAAGTTTAGTAATATGTAGACATACCAAAGCATGTCTGTGATGACTCAAATGTATTCTGCATGTACTTACAGAATGTCTGGATTTGGCCTAGAATCACTGGAACTGAACCATGGAACTGTGCTGTGGCTGGGGAGCGTTTGGTGTCTGCAAGAAGACCACACTTTACTATCGCCATTATTTCCGTAATCATTCAACTCCGGATATAGGTGTTTTGGGTTATATCGGTATACTTTAACCTAAGAAACATTCTCCTAAGGTCTGGCATATTCCTCCGGGTCACTCTGTGTACTGATACCTGGCTGCTAAATATCACACAAAAATTTTGATATAATTTGATAAATATATAATTTATGTTAATATGCATTCTGTTTTATTTGTGATTTCACTTCTTAAAATAACTTATTTAATCCTAAACATGTAAAGGAATGTAAATTCGAAATACAAAAATGTTATTTGTCAAAAAATGTAATTAAAATTACATGTATGAAAACACTATAATATTTTTCTAGCTCTTTGTATCTCCATTTTATTTTTGGTTTTCAAGTTTTCTTAAGTGATGACAGTGACACTGTCCGTGTTGAACTCTGTCCCTATTTTGCCAACTATATGTCATTTAGTTACGTAATTATTCCAAGAATATCTGTTATATATCAGGTTATGGTTTCACACAAAGAGACACTTCACATTTTTCTGATTGATGCATTTTCTCAAGTAGTTAGCTAACTGTTGCTGTTACCCGTGGCGTTAATATTGTTTCTGCGGGTGTATATTCCACAAAAACCTTCTCGCTCAAGAATCAATTACTGAAGAGCGGGCTGTAACAAATGGCAGGCAGTTAGTTGCGGGTTTTTCGCTATGGAGATATATGTTGGATCCTAGATGATGGTCATGTAAAATTTGTGGTAAATATCATGTTACTGTGAGTGGCCTTAATAGAGATACAGCCATTTTGTAGCCCCCACCACAGACCCTGTGACGTGATATGTAAACAAATAAGGCGGTGGGGTCAATGATCTTGCGCACTCATTAATTAATATGCGAATAATGATGGATTAATACGCGAATAAATTGATTGATTTAATTAATATGCAAATTACGCCGATTGGTCTAATTAGTATGAAATGATCAGTCAAATTAATTACCCCTTTCGCGAGACAGCTTGACACCCTCGAGTAAAAAACTAAACAAAGTCAAGTGTCTGTGACGTCATATAAAACAATTATGGCGGAAGAGCCAAATAACCTAATATTGGTTACAAGCGCGCCGAACAGTTTGGTGCCTTTGAATTAAAAAATAAACTTTAAATGATGCTAATCTATTGTAAGCATCTGGATTTTGAATCGGCGCCATTTTTTAATAATGCTAACTTAACAATCCGCCATTTTTAGAACCTGGCGTACGCGCGCTAATTTCAAATTCTTTGCATTTACAAATTTGTCCTACAAATATGGCGGACGCGTGTTTTTTCTGAATTTTTACTAACTTTTAACTTACTACTCAACACGGAGCTAGTTTTAAAATTATAACTCTTACATTTACAGCAGCGAGTACTATTATTTGTATATTTGTGGGAAAACGTAGAGTAAACAAGAGACGGCTGAATTGTACGATACTGGGATCAAAATCGAAAGATTGTAGCTACTAATCCTGTCACTTTATCCAGGACAGGAAGTAGAAAAACGACCGAGGCATCCTAAAATGTACCCACTCTAAGTATAATGGTATTGTAAAATGATAACAAAGGCACATTATTTTCTAATTTTAAAAGATAAGTTATTAGTACAAGAAAAATTTAAAATATAATTATTTTCCACATTTAAAATATGAAATAAAATAAATATAGCTACTAATCATTTATTACTGTAAGAGAAATTTATAAATATACTTTGTTCCACACTTAAAAACAAAAGTTCGTATAACAGTGGAAAGCAGTGGAAAGGATGGTTTGTACATTAGTTCGTTAAACAAAGTGTCAAATAAAATAGCATTTGCACAAAACAATTTATATTCAAAACACTTAATGCGCCACTCTACTAGTTCGACTTGCAGTCTAAAGGATTTGAGGATTTGTCTGTCAATTCAAGAACTCTGCCAAATCCAATAGATATGACCACTCTGATTTACTTAGATACACCTGAGCTTCCTCAGACTTGATACGGACCATCCTACATAGACAGGGTGTGACGTGTGTCACCAAGTGTGTACACTTCACTATTGGATATATGGCTCTAGAATGTCACCAGAATAACCAAGGCTAATTAATTTAGCACCAAATAGAGTGAAGAACTTACAATCTTCATTTGCCCTGTCAGATTATCATCCAGGTATATGCAGACTAAATTTGTTCTTTGCTTGTTTTGGAAGTAGACATGGTGAAGTAATTCCCACATCTTGAAAATTTTAATGGCATCCAGGTTGATGTGGGCACATTGTATAATGCAAAAAAAAAAGAATGTACAATTTTAGCCATTGAGCTAATGCATAGACCGATTGCAATGCACAAACATGTTTGGACTTGTTGTTACTTGCAAACGCGCTCCTGGTGGTGGGAAAAATTATATTAGCTTGTTGATGGCATCCTAGCTGAGTAATATCCATAACCGTAGGCCGATAAGACTACAAATAAATGCTGTTTTCTGAGGTCCAAAACTATAGATTGCAACAGCGGATGATAAATCACGATGTGGTACATATCCAGCTCTAAATACAATTATCACCAATATTCCAATTACAAGAATTGTCAATAGCTTCAATCATTATGGCTTTAACATGGGCCTTTCACACTAGAGTTCGGACTTTTAAAGACATATTGTACTTGGTTGCCTTGGGAGTCGACAGCTGCCAACTCCTGGACCACCAGTTCACAATCTCGTCCATTCGAGTGAAATCAATCACGGGTAGAGATAATGCTGACTGATATTTGTGAGTGAACATATTTTTATTTATATCTGCGACTTGTGCGACTGCTGCTGCTCCATCTGGGTGCAAGTGGGACATTGTTCAAACTGAGCACGGAACATGCTCACTGCCCTAATATCGTTGAAGTTGTAAGGAGCAGGTAAGAACATGTTCACTAATGACGTCATGGATAGTCCCTTGGCTCTGTGGAAGGCGTAGATGTGGCAGTAATGACCGCAGTTATTCG
>Ga0268261_10004812_pt1 | contig 10173 bp, 1 predicted proteins | sample TergutNc150P1_FD_190353 | JGI IMG/M metagenome (GOLD analysis project Ga0268261, IMG submission 190353) | Nasutitermes corniger P1 segment gut microbial community from laboratory colony in Florida, USA - Nc150 P1 (SPAdes) (version 2) | ecosystem: Host-associated > Arthropoda: Insects > Digestive... | reverse complement strand
AATTGTGTGGAGCTAGGTTGGCCGAGAGGTTAAGGCGCCAGACTTAAGATCTGGTTCCCGAAAGGGATCGTGGGTTCGAGTCCCACACCTAGCAAAATTTTATTCAAATTTCTAAAAGGCACACTCTGCTGCTAAAATTTATTGCTGTACCTAGAAAAACCATTTTGGTTACCAGTTACTTACGGATGTATAAAGTATCTATTTTAATAAATATTATCAGTGTATATAGACAAAAATGTTTTGCTACAAGTTAACTATATATATATATATATATATATATATATATTCATTTGTTGCAAATTAACGCAGGATATAAGAAAGCTATTTGTATTACAAATTCTCGTTTCAAATAAGAGAAATATTTTGTTAAATGTTAGCGCTTTACAAGGTACACCCTTCTCCTGCATATAAAAATGTATACATTCTCTTTAGTTTGCTACACATTAGCAACGTATATAGTAACATTATATTGCTAAAAATGATTAGTATGTAATAAAGCAATATTTTGTCAAAAATTATTAGTGTACAGAGAAGCAATATTTTGCTAAAAATTATTAGTGTACAGAGAAGCAATATTTTGCTAAAAACTATTAGTGTATACAGAAACAACATTTTGCTAAAAATTATTAGTGTAGAGAGAAGCAATATTTTGCTAAAAATTATTAGTGGGTAAAGAAGCAATATTTTGCTAAAACTATTGGTGTAAAGAAAAACAACTCTTTGCTAAAAATTATTAGTTAAGAGAGGAGCAATATTTTGCTAAAAAGTATTACTGTACAGAGAAACAATATTTTGCTAAAAAGTATTAGTGTATAGAGAAGCAATATTTTGCTAAAAATTATTAGTGCATAGAGAAGCAATAGTTTGCTAAAAATTATTAGTGTATAGATAAGCAATATTTAGCTAAAAATTGTTAGTTTATAGAGAAACAATATTTTGCCAAAACTATTAGTGTATAGATAAGCAATGCCTTACTAAAATTATTAGTTTATAGAGAAGCAATATTTTGGTAAAAAGTATTAGTGTATAGAGAGAAAATATACTGCTAAACATTAATAGTGTATAGAGAAGCAATATGTTGCTAAAACCTATTAGTGAATAGAGAAGCAATACTTTGCTACAAATTATTTGTGTATAGAAAGGCAATACTTTCCTAAAACTATTAGTATATTGAGAAGCTTTATTTTGCTAAAAATTATTAGCGCACAGAGAAGCAATAATTTTCTAAACAATTTAGTGTATAGAGAGGCAGTATTTTGCTAAACATTATTTGTGTATAGAGTTGCAATATTTCCTACAAATTATTAATATATAGAGAAACAGTATTTTGCTCAAAATTATTAGTGTATAGAGAAGCAATATTTTGCTAAAAATTATTAGTTTATAAGGAGGCAATACTTTGCTAAACAATTTAGTGTATAGAGAAGCCATATCTTGCAAAAATTGATAGTGTGTACAGAAGCAATATTTTGCTAAACATATTAGTTTATAGAAAAGCAATATTTTGCTAAAAATTATTAGTGTATAGAGAAGCATTATTTTACTAAAAACTTTTATTGCCTAGAAAAACAATAATATACTAAAACGTATTAGTGTATAGAGAAACAATAATTTGCTAAATTATTAGTTTATATAGAAGCAATTTTTTGCTAAATATTATTAGTGTAAAGAGAAGCAACATTTTGCTAAAATTATTAGAGTTGTAAAAACTTTGATAATATAAAGAAGGACGGTATGATTGTGGGGAAAAAATAGGCACACAACTTTGTTACAAATTATCAGATACTCGTAGATAAAATCAATGTTTATCTAAATTTAGCACTCTACAGAATGTGCTGTTTTCCTAAAAATAACAGTGTTAAGTACCCCTGATCATATATTTTATCGAATGATAACCAATGCGGAATTGGAAGTTTTATGGCAGGGGGTGTTATTGGGCTATATACGTATTCCATAGTATTCATGTCCGAGAAACTGATATTACTGTTCTAATTATTCACGCTATTTAGTCTGAGCTACCAACAACAACGTACATCAAAGATGAACCAATAAGATGGTCATAGATGTGTCCCTTGTTTGACTCATGAATTCGGTTATCGTATCTGACAATGGCTATCAGCATTCACAAGAAGACCGAAGGCAGATAATTGAAGTTTATCAATGAAATCAGAAAGTTTATAAGTTAAAGAATTGTGATAATATCATACTTCCCTTAAAGGAATTACGTCGTTTCCATGTATATGCCTTTTTTGTTCTGTCTTGCCCCCCTTCCGCATTCTGCGCCCACACATGTGTATACGTAGCGCGTGCCAAGGTTAACGTTTCCAGAAGCTTCCTACCATGTCACGTGATACACGATACACATATCTGTAGCGGATACGGTGTGACGTCACGCGTCTTAACTTACTAGGTCACGTGATTGCAGTGGGTAACCCAGCCATAAGACATATACATGTCAAAACTGGCTAGAGCTAGGTTGGCCGAGAAATTAAGGCGCCAGACTTAAGATCTGGTTCCCGAAAGGGATCGTGGGTTCGAGTCCCACACCTAGCAAAACTTTATTCAAATTCGTAAAAGGCACCATTTGTTGTTAGAAACTATTGCTGTATCTACGAACACCATTTTGGTTACCAGTTCCTTAGTGTTGTATAAAGCATCTACTTTGATAAATATTACCAGTGTATAAAGATAGAAATATTTTGCTACAAATTAACAATATATAAATTTATATATTTTTTTTCAAAATACCGCAGTATATAACGAAGTCATTTTTATTACAAATTCTCACTTCAAATAAGAGAAATATTTTCCTAAAAGGTAGCACTCTACAAGGTACACCAGTCTCCTGAAAATAACAAAGTATATCTTCTCTTTAGTTTGCTACAAATTAGCAACGTATATAGTAACATTATTTTGCATAAAATTGTTAAGTGTGTAGGAAACAATATTTTGCTAAAAATTATTATTGTACAGAGAAGCAATATTTTCCTATAAATTATTAGCGTATAAAGAGGCAATATTTTACTAAAAGTTATTAATGTAGAGAGAAGCAATATTGTACTAAAAATTATTAGTGTATAGAGAAACATATTTATAAAAACTGTCAGTATATAGAAAAGCAATGATTTGTTAAAATGATTGTTGTAGAGGGAAGAAATATTTTGTAAAACGTATTAGTGTATAGAAAGGCAATATTTTGCTAAAAATTGTTAGTGTATAGAGAAGAAATGTTTTGCGAAATGTATTAGTGTATAGAGAGGCCATATATAGCTAAAATTGGTAATTTATAGAGAAGCAATATTTTGCTAAAGATTATTAGTTTGCAGATAAGCAATATTTTGCTAAAAATTATTAGTATATAGTGAAACAACATATTGCAAAAATTATTAGTTTATATAGAAGCAATATTTGCTAAAAAGTGTTAGTGTATAGAGAAGCAATATTTTGCTAAAAATTATTATTGTACAGTAAAGCAATATTTTGCTAAAAATTATTAGTCTATAGTGAAGCAACATTTTCTACAAATTATTAATATATAGGGAAACAGTATTTTTCTAAAATATATTAGTGTATAGAGAAGCAATATTTTGCTAACAATTATTAGTATATAGTGAAGCAATATTCTGCTAAAAGTTATTACTGCGCAGAGAAGCAATATTTTGCTACAAATTATTAGTGTACATAAACGATATTTTGCTAAAATTATTAGTGAGTATAAAAGCAAAATTTTGCTAAAAATTTCTATTTTATAGAAAAGCTATATTTTGATATAAATTATTAGTGTATTGAGAAGCAATATTTTCCTAAAATTATTAGTTTAGAGAGAATCAATATTTTGCAAAATTCTTAGTTTATACAGAAGCAATACTTATCTAGAAATTATTAATATATACATAAACAATATTTTGCCAATATTATTAGTGTAAAAAGCAATTTGCTACATATTATTAGTACAGTGAGAAGCAGTATTTTCTAAACATTATTAGAGTATAGAGAAGCAATTTTATCCCCCCAAAAATATTATTATATGAAGAAGCAATATTTTGCTAAACATTATTAGTGTATAGAGGAATAATGTTTTGCTAAAAATTATAATTGTATATAAAAAAAAGTTTGCTAAAAATTATAAGTATATAAAGAAAAAATATTTTGCTCTACATTACGTGTCAGTTTATGTACAGTACTGTTTGTATCCTGACCAGTCAGGTTCCGATCTTTGTGGCAGACATACACTACAAGGACCTGGTAACATATGCAGCAACACCACCAGATCAACCACACCGATGTATTTTAATTTACTGTTTTAACATTGTATCTTTAGCAAGCTCATATAGTGTGTTCCCTGATGATGGTGATTAAGAAGAAATCTGTTGGAGATGTGTTAATGTAAATTTTAATAAACCATTTGAAAACGCCTTTGCATCAGTTGGTGTAAAAACTCTGATAATTTTAAGATGAACAGTACGACTGTGGGGAAAAGAAATAGGCACACAATGTTGTTACAAATTACATTTTACTCGTAGGTAAAAGAAATATTTAGCTAAAACTAGTAAACTACAGAATGTGCTGTTTATCTACAAATAACAATGTAAGTAACCCTGATTATATATTCTATCGAATGATAACCAATGCGGAATTGGGAGATTTATGGCAGGGGGTTTTCTTGGGCTATATAGGTAATTCCGTAGTATCCATGTCCGAGAGACTGATATTACTGTTCTAATTATCCGCGCTATTTAGTCTGAGCTACCTACAACAACGTACATCAAAGATGAACCAATAAGATGATCATGGATGTGTCGCTTTTTTGACTCATGCATTCGGTTATCGTTGTATCTGATAATGGCTTTCAGCATTCACAAGAAGACCAAAGGCAGATAATTGAAGTTTATCAATGAAATCAGAACTTTTATAAGTTAAAGAATTGGTGATAAATTGGCTGGAGCTAGGTTGGCCGAGAGTTTAAGGCGCCAGACTTAAGATCTGGTTCCCGAAAGGGATCGTGGGTTCGAGTCCCACACCTAGCAAAATTTTATTCAAATTCGTAAAAGGCACCATGTGCTGCTAGAAATTATTACTATACCTACGAACATCATTTTTGTAACCAGTTACTTAGTGTTGTTTAAAGTATCTATTTTGATAAATATTATCAGTGTATAAAGAGAGAAATGTTTTGCTTCAAATTAACAATATATAAAAATATATATTCTTTTGTTGCAAATGTCCGCAGTATATAAGCAAGCCATTTTTATTACAAATTCTCACTTCAAATAAGAGAAATATTTTCCTAAAAGTTAGCACTCTACAAAGTACAACGTTCTCCTGCATATAACAATGTATATCTTCTCATTAGTTTGCTATAAATTAGCAACTTATATAGAAACATTATATTGCTAAAAACAATTAGTATGTGTAAAAGAAATATTTTGCTAAAAATTATTATTTTACAGAGAAGGAATATTTTTCTAAAAATTATTAGCTTATACAAAGGCAATATTTTGCTAAAAGTTATTAGCGTAAAGAGAAGCAATATTGTGCTACAAATTATTAGTTTATAGAGAATCAATATTTTTCTAAAAAACTATTAATATACAGAGAGGCAATATTTTGCTAAAAGGATTATGGTAGAGGGAAACAATATTTTGCTAAAAGTATTAGTGTATTGAGAGGCAATATTTTGCTAAATATTATTAGTGTGTAGAGAAGCAATATTTGCTTAAGAGTGATAGTATAGAGGGAAGCAATATTTTGCTAAAAATTATTACTGTACAGTGAAGCAATATTTTTCTAAAATTAATAGTTTATACAGAGACAATAGTTTGCTAAAGATTATTAGGTTATTGTGAATCAACATTTTCTGCAAATTATTAATATATACAGAAACAGTATTTTTCTAAAATATATTAGTGTATATAGAAGCAATACTTTGCAAAATTATTAGTATATAGTGAAGCAATATTTTGCTAAAAATTATTACTGCACAGAGAAGCAATATTTCGCTACAAATTATTAGTTTGTATATAAACGATATTTTGCTAAAATTATTAGTGAGTATAAAAGCAATATTTTGCTAAAAATTTCTATTTTATAGTAAAGCTATATTTTGCTATAGTTTATTAGAGTATTGAGAAGCAATATTTTGCTAAAATTATTAGTGTTGAGATTATCGATATTTTGCTAAACATTATTAGTGTATACAGAAGCAATATATGGCTAAAAATTGTTAATGTATATATAAACAACATTTTGCCAATATTATTAGTGTAAAAAGCAATATTTTGCTAAATATTATTAGTATAGTGAGAAGAAGTATTTCCTAAATATTATTAGAGTAGCGAAAAGCAATTTTTTCCAAAAATATTATTTTATAAAGAAGTAATATTTTCCTAAAAATTATTAGTGTATAGAGAAATAATATTTTGCTAAAATTATAATTGTATATAAAAGAAAAATTTTGCTAAAAATTTTAAGTTTATAAGGAAACAATATTTTGCTAAAAATTATCACTCTGCATTAGGAGTCAGTTTATGTACAATACTCTTTGTATCCTGACCAGCCAGTTTCCGAACTTTGTGTCAGACATACACCACAAGGACCTGGTAACATATGCAGCCACACCACCAGATCAACCACACCGATGTATTTTAATTTAAAGTTTTAACATTTGAGATTTAGCAAGCTAATATAGTGCGCTCCCTGGTGATGGTGATTACGCCGATACATGTTGGAGCTGTTTTAATGTAAATTTTAATAAAACCTTTTAAAAACGCGTTTCCATTCGTTGGTGTAAAAACTCTGATAATTTTAAGGTGGACGGTACGACTGTGGGGAAAAGAAATAGGCACAAACTTTGTTACAAATTATCTTTTACTGGTAGGTAAATAAAATATTTAGCTAAAATTGGCACTCTACATAATGTGCTGTTTACCTACAAATAACAATGTATGTACCCCTGATTATATGTTGTATCGAATGATGACCAATGCGGAATTGGGAGTTTTATGGCAGGGGGATTTCTTGGGCTAATAGGTAATTCCGTAGTATCCATGTCCGAGAGATTGATTTTAATGTTCTAATTATCCGCGCAATTTAGTCTAAGCTTCCAACAACAACGTACATCAAACATGATCCAATAAGATGGTCATGGATGTGTCGCTTGTGTGACTCATGTATTCGGTTATCGTTGTATCTGATAATGACAATTGGCATTCAGCGGAAGACCGAAGGCAGATAATTCAAGAATATCAAAGAATTCAGGAAGTTTATAAGTTAAAGAACTGTGATAAATTAACTGTAGCTAGGTTGGCCGAGAGCTTAAGGCGCCAGACTTAAGCTCTGGTTCCCGAAAGGGATCGTGGGTTCGAGTCCCACACCTAGCAAAATTTTATTCAAATTCGTAAAAGGCACCGTGTGCTGCTAGAAATTATTGCTGTACCTACGAACATCATTTTGGTTACCAGTTACGTACTGTTTTATAAAGTATCTATTTTGATAAATATTATCAGTATATAACGATAGAAATTATTGGTACAAATTAAAAATACATAAATATATAAATATTCTATTTTGCAAATTACCGCAGTATATATGTACGCCATTTTAATTACAAATACTCATTTTAAATAAGAAAAATATTTTCCTAAATGTTAGCACTCTAACAATTATTAGTATATAGAATCAATATTTTGCTAAAGAGTATTAGTGTATAGAGAAGCAACGTTTTCTACAAATTATTAATGTATGGAGAAACACTCTTTTTCTAAAATCTTTTAATGTCTGGAGAAACAATATTTAAAAAAAAATTTATTAATTTTTAGAGAAGCAATATTTTGCTAAAAATTATTACTGAACAGAGGAGCAATATTTTTCTTCAAATTATTAGTGTGTATATAAAGAATATTTTGCTAAAATTATTAGTGAGTAGAAAAGCACTATTTTGCTAAAAATTACTATTTTATAGAAAAGCAATATTTTGTTATAAAATATTAGTGTTTTGAGAAGCAATATTTTGCTAAAATTATTAGTGTAGAGAGAATCAATATTTTGCTAAGGACTATAAGTTTACAGAGAAGCAACATTTTCCTACAAATTATTCATTTATATATAAGCAATATTTTGCTAATATTATTAGTGTAAAAAAGCAATATTTTCCTAAAATGTGTTAGTATAGAGAGAATCAGTATTTTGCTAAACATTATTAGAGTATAGAGAAGAAATGTTTTGTTACAAACTATTAGTTTATAGAAAAGCAATACTTTTCTAAAAATTATTAGTGTATAGATTAGCAATATATTGCAAAAATTATTAGTGTATAGAGAAGCAATATTTTGCTAATAATTATTAGTGTATAGAGAAGCAACGTCTGTTAAACATTAATAGTGTATAGAGAAACAATATTTTGCTACAAACGATTAGTGGGTAGATAAATAATATTTTGCTAAAAATTAACGTATAGAAAAGCAACAATTTGCTAAAAATTATTAGTGTACATAAAAACAATATTTATCTAAATATTATTAGTATATAGAGACGCAATTTGTAGCTAAAAGCTATTAGTTTATAGAGAAGCAATACATTGTTAAAATTTATTAGAGTATAGAGAATCAATATTTTGCTAAAAATTATTAGTTTATAGGGAACCAAAATGTTGCAAAAAATTAGTATTATATAAAAAGCAATATTTTGCTAAAAATTATTAATGTACAGAGAAACAATATTTTGCTGAAAATTTTAGTTTATAGAGAAACAATATTTTGCTAAAAACTTCTAGTTTAGAGAGAAGCAATGCTTTTTAAAAATTATGAGTGTAAAGAGAAGCAATATTTAGCTATAAATTATTAGTCTACAGAGAAGCAACATTTTTAAAAAATTATTAGCATATATAGAAACAATATTTTCCTAAATATTATCACTCCACATTAGCAGTTTATGTGCAGTACTGTTTGTATCCTGACCAGTCAGGTACCGAACTGTGTGGCATACATACACCAACAAGGACCTGGTAACATATGAAGCCACACCACCAAATTAACCACACCGATGTATTTTAATTTACTGTTTTAACATTGTAACTTTAGCAAGCTCATTTAATGCGCTCCCTGATGATGGTGATTACGCCGAAACATACTGGAGCTGTTTAATTGTAAATTTCAATACTACTTTAAAAAGGCCTGTGCTGGTGTAAAAACGTTGATAATATAATAATGGACTGTACGATTGTGGGGAAAAGAAATAGGCACAAATTTTGTTACAAATTATCATTTACTCATAAAAAAATCAACATTTATCTAAAATTAGGACACTACAGAGAGTGCAGTTTTCCTACGAATAAGAATGTAAGTAACGCTAATAATATATTGCATCGAATGATAACCAATGCGGAATTGGGAGGTTTATGGCAGGGGGTGTTCTTTGGGTTATATAGGTAATTCCGTAGTATCCAGGTCGGAGAGATTGATATTACTGTTCTAATTATGCTTGCTATTTAGTCTGAGCTACCAACCACAACGTACTTCAAACATGAACCAATAAGATGGTCATGGATGTGTCGCTTATTTGAAATTTTGATAATATGAAGATGGAAGATACGACTGTGGGGAAAAGAATTAAGCGCAAAATTTTGTTAAAAATTATTATTTACACGTAGATAAAAAAAAATTGGCTAAAAGTAACACACTACAGAATGTGCTGTTTACCTACAAATTACAATGAAAATAACCCTGATCATATATTCTATCGAATGAAAACCAATGCGGAATTGGGAGTTTTATGGCAGGGTGTGTTCTTGGGCTATATATGTAATTCCATAGTATCCATGTCCGAGAGACTGATATTACTGTTCTCATTATCCACGCTATTTACTCTGAGCTACCAACAACAACGTACATCAAAGATGAACCAATAAGATGGTCATGGATGTGTCGCTTGTTTGACTCATGTATTCGGTTATCGTTGTATCTGATAATGTCTATCAGCATTCACAAGAAGACCGAAGGCAGATAATTGAAGTGTATCAATGAAATCAGAAGGTTTATAAGTTAAAGAATTAGTGATAAATTGGCTGGAGCTAGGTTGGCCGAGAGGTTAAGGCGCCAGACTTAAGATCTGGTTCCCGAAAGGGATCGTGGGTTCGAGTCCCACACCTAGCAAAATTTTATTCAAATTCGTAAAAGG
>Ga0268261_10004811_pt1 | contig 10173 bp, 2 predicted proteins | sample TergutNc150P1_FD_190353 | JGI IMG/M metagenome (GOLD analysis project Ga0268261, IMG submission 190353) | Nasutitermes corniger P1 segment gut microbial community from laboratory colony in Florida, USA - Nc150 P1 (SPAdes) (version 2) | ecosystem: Host-associated > Arthropoda: Insects > Digestive... | reverse complement strand
AGCAAGCATTCCCTAACTTCAATCTGCTCTTAATTTCTTCCTGAATAGAGTTTTGATCTGTTATCGTCGTTCCCAGATATTTGAACTCTTCCACCCTTTCAATGGAAGTATTATCAATCTTCACGCCACATTACTATTATAAATTCAATCTTTAACTGATGGCGACTGCATTATATTAAGCTGATGATTGATGGCGCTGTAAAAGTTGTTACCGTTCAGTAGTCGTCAAGCATTAAAGATACAAGAACAGTATAAATATCTCCATTTATTACTATTAACAAAATACGTTACTTGCAATTCGCGCTGCATTGGTCTACGGCGCTTCTTAGTATATTTTCACTCTGCGCTCTTAGCGATTGGTTCTCGAGCATAGCTCCGCCCCCCATTGCCGAATGCATGTATGAAATGGAAATATGCTAGTGGGGAATCTCCTGTGTTGTATCGAGTTCGGACTTCTCTAAAAATGCCAAGCAATCACCTCCGGATTTATTCCATACGGAATTATTTATTACTGAAACAGAGCAGCTGCAACCCATTTGGGACGCCAAATCGTCTTCTTAAAAAACTACAACAACAAAGACCCCTAAGCATGAGACATTGCGTAAGGACTTCCGCCTCGCCTTCCTTGCTATCTGACGTGGCGGGGTCCATCGGCAGCGCCGCTCGTAGAAACGGCTGCAAACCGCTCATGGAAAAGGTACTATAGTGCAGTGCATGGATTTTGCCCGGTGGAATTTTCAAGAGGTAGCCTAGAAGCGAGTAACTATTGCAGCGCCATGTTTGGTCTAGTTCTCGTCTTCCCTACGCACGTACCAAAACTAGGTGATCTGTGAGTACAGTTGACCTTGTCATAAGCAGTTCCAAGCAAATAAACACCCACCCTTCACCACCTCACCACACCCAGCAGGCCCCTCCGCCAGCTCCGCTAAATCCACCGCCGACCAAAAACCATGCACTGCACTATACAATAATACACACGGAGCCGTTACGTTATAGAAACGATAACCGCAATTTTTACGTATCTGCTACGAAACACACGAATGTACAGATCCGTATACAAGATAATGAGTCATAGAGTTCAACAACCCGCAATGAAACATTTGGTGTTCCATAAGACTGCTGTCTACGAGTTTACGTGGGTAGACTGAAAAGTCCTCGGCCTCTACCATAGATGGCAACAATATTGGCAAGATTTTTTTCCCCTACGTTGGTACATGTCATAAGCATTCATGTGAAATTGCAAGTCATTCTATCAAGTAGTTTGTTTTATACATCTGTCTAAAGGAGTGTCTGTATCCCTTAAAATGGATAAAATTGAGTATCGTGCGGTTATAAAATCCTTTGTAAAAGAAGGTTTAACGCCAAATGAAATTCACTCAAAGTTCAGAAAAGTTTATGGGCACTCTTCTCATTCGTTTCCAACAATTAAGAAATGGGCTGCCGAGTTTAAACGTGGCCGTACCAGCCTTGAAGATGATCAACGTGAAGGACGTCTAAAAAGTGCACCACCACCAGAAATCATTGAACAAGTGCACGATATGGTATTGGATGATAGGCGGATGAAAGTGCGTGAAATTGCTGAAACTATAGGCATTTCAAAAGAACGTGTAGGATATATTTTGCATGAAGAATTGGATATAAAAAAGCTTTGCGCAAGATGGGTGCCGAGCTTTATTACAGCAGATCAAAAACGCACTCGCATGAATATCTCTGAACAGTGCTTGGAGCATTTTAACAAAAATAAAACTGATTTTGTGCGTCGATTTATTACTATGGACTTGGATTCACTATTACACACCAAAATCCAAACAGCAGTCAAAACAATGGACAGAAGCCGGTTGTTCAGCGCCAAAGAAAAGGTCGGTTCCATCAGCAGGAAAGGTCATGGCATCGGTGTTTTGGATGCTGAAGGCATTTTGTTTATTATCTTGAAAAGGGTAAAACAATAACCGGGGAATATTATTCGAATTTTTTAACCAGAGTAGATGGAAAAATTCGTGAGAAAAGACAGGGTTTGCAACAAAAAAAAATCATCTTTCATTAGGACAATGAACCCGCCCACAAAAGTATTTTGACAATGGGAAAATTAACCCTTATCCCGCTAACGTGTAGAATATGGTGAGCTCCTAATAAGGCAAGCAAATGACAAATGGGACTTAATTTGGCGTTTAAAGGGTTAAGGGATCTGCACTATGAATTGTTGGAACATCCACCCTATTCCCCACATTTGGCTCCCTCTGACTTCTATCTCTTCCTAAAACTCAAACTCTTCAACGCTGGTCAGCGTTTTTCTTTGAATCAAGAGGCGATTGCAGCTGCAGAGAGGTATTTTGCAGATCTTACGAAGAACCACTACAGGGACGGGATAATGGCGCTGGAGCATCACTGGAATAAATGTATTAGTCTTAAGGAAGGTTATGTTGAAAAACAAAAATAATTTTGAAATTATACATTCGTTTTTTCATTGTTAGGCCGAGAACTTTTCAGACCACCCTCGTAACGTACCCAGCATGAAAGTTTGTGTCTTACAGGGAAACTCAACATATCCACTATGATCATGTATCTAACATTGCCGCTTACGTCGACCACGTCCGCCAATCATTCCACTATGAAAACCAAAGAAATCTCATGTAAAACTGAATAATTGTATTTTAAACAATTTTAACTGTCACTGTATGTCTCAATATTATTCCTATACAGGGAGTAATAGTTTATGTTTTTTTATCATTTTTATTGTGAAAGAAAGGCCTCTACCTCATTATACTTTTCCATTCATGTTATCACGGTTCTACTGATGATGGTTGACACAAACAGCCGAAAGATGGTGTAGAAGATAAATGAATGCATACTACTTAGTTCTGATAATGACAACAGATTATGAACTGTATCTTAACTTTAAATTCTTGAATACGTATTTCTTTCTGTTACTTCTGAATAACCAGCAAAAGCACTGTGTGTCTTGTAAAGTCATAGTCATTTCAAGGTATACAGTATCCAAGAAACCAATGCAGCTACTTATAATACAGTGGCCAGTTTATTGTATTTTATTCACACAATGTTTTGATGGAGTTACACTACTGACCACTGTACATCTGTAGTACCGGGGTCTCATATGTCAGTAGTGAAATTACTCACGGAATATTCCTATTGTACTTCACGTTGCAATCGTCATGAGCAGAAAGAAAGTGGATGAATCAGTCTGAAGAAGAAACTTATGATGGGATGTATTTCCATTATTAGCAAGAATAGCCCAGTTAGTACACTGACAGGTCAAGGGCTTTAATGGTCTGAGTTTTATTCTTTGCTTTGGTAAGACTTTTTCTCTTTGCAGTAATATCCAGAAGGACTCACAGCCTCACATAACCAAGTTTATTGATGACCTAGTTCCACATGTGAACAACTGCATCAAGTTATGATGTTCTTAAACTTCAATATCTAAACCAGTTCATTCACAACAAATATAACTGTCACTTGCAACTAGCTGTTAATGTGATATTGTGAGAGGTGACTAAAATAGTAATGTTCGTCAGTGACCTGATTTAAATATTCTAATTCCACTCATTAAAGTGGAAGATCAACAAATTAGTGGTTTAAACTTGCCAGGATTAGTTAAGAGGGGTTTTGCAGTATGGCAATCAAATTGATGTGCATTACCTGCCAATGAGGAAATACAAATTTGAACCATGGTGCTCCACTGGTGTTGTCTGAAATCCAATGTTAAGCAGTTCCCTCAACTTTTACAAACATTATAAAATTAATGATTATTATGCCTTTTTCTAAAGACCCTACACATATGAATATTATACCACATGAATTATTTTTACTACCTCACAAAAGAATATGCAGTGACCAATGAAGAAGCAGAATTTTTCAAATTCTTTTGATGAGTTCAGTACCATACTTTTCATTTGAATTCCATTTGCCAAAATTAAAAACCTATAGGTATTACTGGTAAGGATGGATAATACTGACCATCAAGAACAACAAGCAGGCTTAGACACTTTGTGTCAGAAAGTTAAAACCAAACAATTTCCATAGTGCTGGCACAAACAAGAGCACAGAAAATTCATGTTGTAGTCTTTGGTAACCTTGTACAATACACAGGCTGAGCAGCAATGTACTTTTCATGCACCCAGTCAACTCAGGTGACTATTCTACCTTATGAATACAGCACATTCCTTTCATGTTCATGAAGAAATACATGTAGCTCTGACTTGAGGATATTTTGTATGAACTGTTTTAAGTTCAAGGTTTAGTTGGATATACAAAATTATAAAATTATTTGTCTCAAAGAACTGTTAAGAGCTTTAAAAAATGTATTTCAACAAAGGGTAACTAACCTCTTTATCATCATTGCTATGTACTATGTAATGTGATTAAGCTTGGAAACATAATTGTTGTGTTAGGCCCACGGATACCAGTATCTTGCCATTTGGTTCTATACCACCTGTAAGTGAAGACTCAAAACACAACAACACACTCAACTCTACCATATAATTCAAATTACTTATACCACCACTTCAAATGCTTTTTTTTTTTATTTTTGTTCAAATCATTATGTAAATGAGAATATTTTAACACATGGCCCATTTCCAGGTCACTTAAACAAACAGTACCAGAAGCATTAAAATTGAACAGATGAAATACAGCGTATTGGCTTACATAATGAACATGTGTAGATAGATTTAACAATTTTTGTATGGCTTGATATTGTTACTGCATAAGTTGACATGGGAATGCATACCTGAGATTTCATATACAAACCCTGCATACGAAAGCCACAATGAAATTCCTAAGTGCCCGAATTAGCTCAGAGGTTGCTCTTGAAATGCATGACCTAAACATAAATAACTACCACAAGTTGTTCATTTCAGCTATTCTAACTTCCATATTCAAACAGGTTACATAAGAAGCCTTTGTACTGTTGTCCACACAGACATAAGTTCTGTGCCCTGCCTCTAGTTCTCAGCAGCATTATCAGTAGCTGCAATATTGTTTAGTTTTATTTTTATTTAAAAATAAACTAAGATGTTCCAGACAGAAACAAAATATAAGATTCACGCTTCACTGTAGAGTAATACAGCTTGATGCTGGTTCATATACTCATAACTTACAACTTTGTTTTTGAGATGGTTGCCCTGAAAAAGAAAGAAAATGTACTGAAGTACATGGCAAACAGAGGACAAAAAAATCTTGCATCACACTTTCTTTCTGAGAGTTAATTTCATATTCCATACCTAAAAAATAAATTTATTTGTAACATCTGAGAACTTAGGTGAAATAGAGGACATCAGACATTTATTTTGTGATAACGTAATCACCACCACCTGCATAATAGTTTGAAAAAATTAGTTTTATGATCTTTTTTCCATAACATATCGCTATTTACTGGGACATACTGTCCACACCATGCAGGCATATAGTGGGAGTAGGGGTATAGCTCCAGTCATTCCTATCCTTGGCACCAGATAAAGGTGAGTGGTTAATTTCGCACCCCAGCTGCTTTACTCCCAGGCAAGTACTCCGGTAACCATTGAATACAAGGTTGGGTGGGCCCCAGTGACAGTGTGGATGTTTTGGAGAAGACAGAAGCCTCTTGCCTCTCCCGGTATTCATACCAGTAGCCTATCTGCTATACGAACTATGGTACTCTGGCTCTCGTTTACTCTGTGTGTTATATCCAACTGCAGTTCTCTTATTACCAATGTGCATGGCTGGCAATTGAGTGCTACGAGTATGAATTTGTCACTTGCAATGTCAAGATAAAACCCCCCTGTTCTGAAGTTAAAGTACTTGATTTGATTGGAGTTATCTTGTGTTGTCTTTAGTAATGAGTATTTTTTACCTCACAGACGCAACTAAAGTTTTTGTGAGATCTGACATTTATATGGTCATTAATCCGAAAATTGCTGTCTTCTGTGATGTGATGCCAAGTAGTTCGGTAGAAAGGTACTGCCGATTAGGAGAATCATGTTGCTGCCATCCTCTGGGTCTCTCTAACCATGAACATGAGGGTAAGCACATTCCTCCAAACAACTGTACTTACCTACTGAACTACATGGTATCACATGCCACAGAACAGCAAACAACACCATTCTTTTTGTTCAGAACAGTTATTCTTTGAGCAAATGAATAAATGGAGAGAATAAGAATACTCACATTTGTTTACTACCGCTAAGGACGACATATGCAGACTGTGTTTCTTTCTGCTTATACTGTAAAAGGCTAAGCGTTCCTAGCGGAGTGTCTGTGGAGCTCATCTGTTTCATTAACTGAAAAGAATGTAACAATATTTTTTGTAACAAGAACTCATCTCACACTAGAATAAAGTAACTGGTACCATACATGGTGAGAGCACAGTTTGAACACAACACTGTCTCAAGTATCTGTAGCATTAAGGTCACAAAGTCCAGCCTACCTGGCAGAATATGGCTACATTTTCTTCTGCCACAGAACATTCTGCAACATTTATCAATAACTAAAATTTACTACCTAGTGAAATATTTAGAAACACTGACCAACTACATACTGATACTCACTCCCTCCTGTTCATTTTTCTTCATTCTTTTCTCCACTTTATTTTTCCCGGGTCCCTTTCCATGGAATTTATGAGACAGATATCTGAAATAGAAATCCAAACAGCATTACAGTCACTGGCACTGTGTTGTGAATTGTAATATATAATGTGAGGGTGAGGAGGCACCTAATCCAAATGGATCTGACTGACCACTGGGTCCAGTAATTCAGAGCAGCTCTTTCTGTCCAAAACCAACTCTGCAGATTCCTTCCCATCCTTACACAAGTGGACAAGATGAGTTTTGGTTCTGAAAACACCATGTTCTTATTTCCATTGTAAGATGATAGGCAAAGTCCAGAAAAACAAAGTACAATCTTTTTCGTCTAACACATCTATAACCTTTATGAAGTAACTTAGTACTCCTACATGCCACAACTTCACTAGTTATTCAGAATTAAGTCCCAGCTTGAGGAATGACCAAATAATGGCTAACCTACCCTTCCCTATGTTAACAACATTGAAGATTAATAAGCCCAATCAGTGCCCACCTGAAAGCCTCTTTGGCATTAAGTACACGTCCATCATCATCTATATAGTCAAGTTTAACATTTGGTTTATAGCCTTCCTTCTCCTTGAATTCTGAGGTTGGGCCACTGTAGCGTTCACGACGTCCAAACTTATCATCATCTCTGAAAAACCACAAGCAATGCTACATGTTACTCACTGAACTCAGCAGACCCTTACCAAAGGTAGCCAAATGGATACTTCCGAAAGTAAAGGGTTTTCCCCACTCTTTCATTTCATGCTTCCTCTCACTTCATCACACAGTACTTCACTACACCATACTTGCAGCACTGACATGACAGCAGCAGAACAAAGGAACATTATATCCCACTGCAGTTCTATGTGTGCCCAACCAGGGCATCCTTTCTTTCTCATCAGTTTATACACACTTTCACAAATGCAAGTGAGTTGTCAGTACTCACATGTGTGTCTTATCCTCAATGGAATAGTTCTGAGCCTGGAGGTGTGCAAAACGTGAAGCAGATGGCTTATTCATATCTTCACGCTCCAGGTAGCCCTTGCTGACTGCCAAGCGCAGAGCACCTGCAACTCCTACACCTACATCAGGTTCCACGTCTAAGATTGGTACTTCAACAGGCAGCACATCTACTGGTGTCTCATCTGTAAGAGTCAATGAACAGATAGCTTATGCAGAGGCAGGAAATATTACCTTTATAATATTACATGACTGGTCTAAGTGTGTAGCTTGCAAGGACACAGAGCGTCAGTCTTTTAATTAGAATTCATTACATATGCACACACACAGAGACAGACAGGCATATATGGATATGATACTCACCAATCTCAACTTCATTCCAGGCTCCACGCTTGCCCTCTTCTTCTTGACGCTTCTTCTCTTCAATCATTTCTCTCTCAAAATCCTGCAATTTAAGTAGGTCATGTAAGATATGCAGAGTATACAAATTACCAGTACAAAATTACCTGATGACTGCAGAATGGGTCCTTACTATCAGTAACCCTAAGAATACTAATTTTTTACCTACCAATCACTAAATAAAAAACTGCATCAGTTGTCTTCAAACAAATTTTGTAAAATATACAGTGCTGTGTCATTGGTGTGTCGTCTCAGTTTTGTTAAAAACAAATCACTTTGGAAGAGGGCTCCCATTCCTTCATCAGGTAAAATAAACATGATGAGAAGTCAAATACACATGTCATCTCTTCTTTTAATATAATGTTATGTTTTACACAGTGAAAAAAAATTATGTGTTCTAGTTTTCCAGGGAATGGATATATAGAATACACAATTGTCAACCTGACTTTGTATTGAACAGAAGAATAGAGAGTGAATTTCTTAATGAAAAATTAAAAGAACTTCACAGTCTGTTAATTTTAGATGTCATGTTTTGAACCGTTTTCATGCTTGTTTCAATTTCCCATACAGAACCTGGTGTTGAAGCATTATCCAGCACATCTTTACACATGAAATCATGCAATATGTCACAATGTCACCTTCACTCTCCTACCCCATTCACTTAGGGGAGAAAACTGACAGAGGCAAAGAAGGCGCTGCTCTCTCATTCTAATTATACAAAGAGTGCCTGCTGTCACTTACAGGAACTTCTGCAGAATCTTTCAAGAGCTAATTAAACACAAAAAAAGGTAACGTCCCTGTCCATGTCACCAATGCATAGAGGGAGACAAGAGGTACAGTTCCACTCATTCTTAACATCAACATGTGGTAGATTTCATGACCCAGCCATTTTACCAGCATAAAGGAACCCCAAAACCCACAAGGCCGGATGAGCCCTAGAGATGATCTGAATATTTTGGTGAAGGAAAAATTAGCTTACTCCTTCCAAAATAGCTCGTTGACTGGTCACTACAATGACTGCTAGCTCATAAGTAAATGTTTCCATTACCATGACACTTAAATGTAATTAAAACATTACAAATTCTGCTGCAGTTTTATCAAATGTCTAGGTAAGAAATGGATTAGTTTGACACATGCAAAATCAAGGATTCCATACCAAGCATTTATCTGTTCATGGTTGGCCGTATAAACTTGTTTATTAAACACTTACAAGTAGTTCTTGAGCATCCTCATCTCTATTGCCTGCCAGACCATAAGTGGGGATGTCACCCAGCGTACGACAGAATTCCGCCGTGGCGTTCAGTACAATGGAACCACCTTCTAAGTCTCTCTCTGAGTTTCTTTCCAATATAGATTTTGCCACCTAATGGGGAGGAGAAAACAAGCAAGCATATCATAAAAGAGTTAAATTTTACTGCTATATATCAAAAAAAACTTTAAAATAAAATTAAAGCCTCAATTCCTTGCTGCTTGTAATGAATATGGACACCATCCTGCTTGCATACAAGACAAAAAATTTGTAAAACCATTGTACATTATAATATTATATCATCCAGAGACACTAAAAAAATCCTGAAATTCATGAATATGGTGGTGCTTGTGTGTGCATGCGATTGTACAACTGTGTTGTTTCACATGCACTAAATTACCCATCCTCACATATTTAAACCCTCTTGTGCCAAAATTAAATGCCTGGTATACACTGAAAAAGACAGGAATTTAAATGGCCATCATTACTTTGCATGTCCTTGGCAATATCTTTATGTAATTTCACTGTTTTAGTTGCACACTGCATGTTGACTTTGTTGGCACAACAGGGTTTTGTGGTTCTTGAACCAAATGGAATATACTTTATACCAAAATAGTAGATTCCTAGTACTAGCATACATAAAGGAATCAAGTTGACTAATCATACCTTCTCAAGGGCTAGCAGGTGCAGAAAACTGCTTGTGGAGTGAGAATTTTCAGCGTGAGTTAAAGCTCTTTCTACCACATTACTGTTTTTATTATTATTATTATTATTATTATTATTATTATTATTATTATTATTATTATTATTATTATTATTATTATTATTATTATTATTATTGTTATTATTATTATTATTATTATTATTATTATTATTATTATTATTATTATTATTATTATTATTATTATTATTATTATTATTATTATTATTATTATTGTTATTATTATTATTATTATTGTTATTATTATTATCATCATCGTCGTCGTCGTCGTCATCATCATCGTCGTC
>Ga0268261_10004810_pt1 | contig 10174 bp, 12 predicted proteins | sample TergutNc150P1_FD_190353 | JGI IMG/M metagenome (GOLD analysis project Ga0268261, IMG submission 190353) | Nasutitermes corniger P1 segment gut microbial community from laboratory colony in Florida, USA - Nc150 P1 (SPAdes) (version 2) | ecosystem: Host-associated > Arthropoda: Insects >... | reverse complement strand
CGAGCTGATCACTCGTCCAGAGGAGTCCTACCGACTGTGCTGCGTCGTTGTGTGTGATCTAGAAACATCAAGAATGGGTGCTCCATATATATATGACATTAGTCGCCTAAGGGTTAAAGAATTAGGTTGCCCAGAGTTTTTAGATATGCCTTACTTTCTTCAATAGGAAGATGATGAAGGCATAGATATGAGTAATGGACCAAATCATCATGAAAATGAAAAGAATAGAAGGCATACCATGGAGAATGGGCCCTACATGTATGAACTGTTCTCCATCATGATACACTCTGGAAGCGCATCAGGTGGCCATTATTATGCCTATATCAAGGAATTCAAGAAGGGTGATTGGTTCTGTTTCAATGATCAGTCCGTTAGTCGGGTAAGTGAATTTCATCCCAGTACTGGGCTGCATTCATACAGTTAAGTGTGTATGGTATTACTGGCTTGAACTTCATGTAGGTCTCCCTATGCTTCCATGAAATCAAGAGGGTCTTTGTTTTTACGCTGTTATATTTGAGAGGCATTTCTGAAGTTTGCTATGTGGTAGCCCCATTGTGTAATGCTATGTAAAAGTGAACTTCTCTTAGGTGTACTTACAGCTGTATGTAGTATGGGGACTGTTATTTGATGGTTGTATTCATACTGTGCTGAACTAGATGCAGTCTGTTGTGCAACTGGTAGAATATTGTAAGGTAAAAAAACATCTCAGTATTGTGTTTTAAATAACACACTGCATTACATTTGCTTCACAGAGGTTTTGAAATGCGTGCATCTGTGCCTATATTGATAGTGATTCATCTTCATGTGTGTTAGTATCTTATTCAGGTTTCCTTCTAGTTCAATAGCTCAGAGCACTTATCTGGTGAAATAAAAAATCTCGCACACTGTGTTTTCACTGTTCACTCAGTTTGTAGTGCCACGCTGCTCTTAATTTGCTTCAGTTACATAATTCTTATGTTTCTGTGATACCTGTGATCTCTCTCTCTCTCTCTCTCTCTCTCTCTCTCTCTCTCTCTCTCTCTCTGTGTGTGTGTGTGTGTGTGTGTGCGCGCGTGCGCGCGCGCGTGCGTGCGTGCGTGCGTGTGTTAAATTTTACATTTAAATTGTAGCACGCCTGTATGTAAAATGTGAATAATACAGGAACCAAAAAAGTTAGCATTATGAAATAAATGGCATTTTGAAGAGAAAAATGGAGAGTGTGCAGCATGTTGAAAATACTCAGTACCTATATTTATTGAAAAAATATATAAAATGCAACATTTGGAGGGTAGCAGTACGCCCATCCTATATATAGGACGCACGGTTCTTAAAGGTTAACCTTGGCACTAGATGGAGGTGGGTGGTCAGTGCCACACCCTGGCTGCTTTACACCTGGGAAAGAGACCAAGTACCCATTGTACAGGAGGCTGGATGGGGTTCAGGGACAGGTATGGAAGATCTCTCCCCTACCGGGGTTTGAACCCAGATCGTTCAGGCCATGGCAAGTTGGTTTTTATTGTTTGATATAGGAAATACAGGCATATGGTATGAATCACATTATTGTTTATGGCATCAGTAAGTGGTATTAATGTCATGATTGTTCTCTGTTTTATTGCAGATTACATACGATGACATAAGGAAAACATATGGTGGAGGACCAATGAGAGGTTATTATTCTGGGGCTTATAGTTCCAGTACAAATGCTTACATGTTAATGTATCGCCAAATTGATAAGCAAAGAAACTGTGAAGCTATGACAGTTGATGAATTTCCTGCACATATCAAGGTTGGTCTTTGTAGTAATGTAATTAGTCAAACTTGAAATGGGTACAGAAAAAAAGAATTGTAACTTAATATGTAAAACATTGTGATAAAATTATGTACCTTCTTTAATATTAATGTTCAGTATGCGTCTGCTCTGGAATTGATGCTGTATCATTTCTAAAGGAAACGTATTTTGAAGTTTCACCATTCCTGCAACTTGATGGCCTTCCTGTTTTCATGCCAACTTTGTGACTGTGATGTTGCTCCATGATATTCACTTTTGTTACGATGAAGCCATGAGATGTAGGAAGCAGGGTGGGTGTGTCCAGGCCATATAGTGCTGTATGCATGGGTTCATATCGTAACAGCATCAGTATGGTTGATTACCGTCTGCAACTAGATGATGATGATGACAAAAAATATCTGGATCTAACCAGATTATCAGTACAGTGCTGGTGATTAAAAATATCTGAATGTGGTTATCTTTTCTGACATGCTTCTCTTTTGAGTGTCCCCCTTCTCTTTCCATTTTTTTTTTTGTATTTTATCTTGGTATCACCAAGTGCTCCTTGATCTCCCAGACACTGTTAATGTAATATCTTCATTTTCGTTGTATATTTTCACATTAACTAAATAAGGTAACATGAAAGGCCACATCTGTCATGCCCATACCTGCAGTGCACAGAGTGGTGCAGACATCACTCAACGCTTGACATTCAGTATGTTGCTTCTAGTGTCAAGTGACTTGTGCCACCATATGTAATGACTAATTTTCTAGTTAAAAACCCCTATCATCTGTGTGATCAAGAGTTTATACTGTTCCCTGAAAAGATATTTGAATACTTGCACATTAAATTAGGAGCCCGGATGGCATCATTATAGTGAGTGGCTATGTGCTTGATGATCCATGGTTCAAGTCTTGGCAGGGGCAAGAGATTTTTTCTTTTCCAAAATGTCCAGTTGAGCTTTGGGTTCCACACAGTCTCCTCTGCAGTGGGTGTCAGGATTGCTACCCGGGGGTAGAGTGGCCAGGACGTGAAGCTGACCACGCATTTCTAGTGTGAAGATTAAGAATGAGTGGAGCCTTGCCTTACACATTAACCCTTCAGAGCCAGACTTGAGTGCCCAGTGTACTCTGCAGAAGCAAAGCAAAGGTAAACATTTCCTGTACAGGCCTGGAGAGGCCCTGAAGGTTCCAGGAGGTTGAGGCTCCCAAGATTTCAAGTTAGTTGGCACATGAAGGTAGTATGTTTGTCAGCCCCGTGCACCGGCTGCCTTTACGCGACAGGAAATATTCCTGGTACTCATTTCTGTTAGAGGCTGAGTCGACCCTAGGGCCAGAGTGCAGCCAGAAGGATTATGTCAAAAAAAATTTCAAAGACACCATCGGAAATGGAACCTGTGACCTTTTGGCTTGCGGTGCAGTTCCTCAACCAAATGTGCCACTATGTGACCCCATATTCTGCACAAGACCTAGGATTTAAATGGCAGCCCATTACCTTGTGTTTCCTTGACCACTGACCTCAGTGGACATTTGGTTTTCTGAACATCATGCTGTGTGCCACCTCTAGTCGACTTTAAGTGTCAAAGGGTTAAATTATTCAAACTCACCATACTAAGAATGGGTCTTAATTATCCCTTGTATATTGCTGTGCTGTTTAAAGACCTCTGGGGAAAATATAATAAATTGTATGGAGAGTAAAGTCAACTACGTCTGTCACTTACCTGGGCAGAGAAAGAAAGATTTTATTTCAAGCTTCTGGTAACATGATGAAGTGAAAACTTTGTCTCCTTTGTTGTTAATCACATAATTTAACAATTCATTATTTGTTAATGCATGCATTTGTTGTATTTGCAGGATTTGCTACAGACAATTCAGAAACGTGAAGAAAGTGATCGTATGCTACGGGAGAAGGAAATGGACATGTGTAAAATCAGGCTATATGTGCACCATCCAACCTTGAACCAAGTGGTAGAATCAAAACTCTACTGCCTGAATAGTATCACCTTGCAAGAAGCTACTGAACTGGCATATAAGGTACCACTAATGTGAAAACCAGATGTTGCAGTAAAAGAGCCTTTTTTTTTAACCCTTGGTTTCTTTTGGCATCAGCTATTTTGTGTTTGCAAAACTGGGTTCATTTATTATTTGTTGCTTTGCTGTTACGTGCAGCATAAGATGTTATATTCTGAACCAGTCAGCTGTACGTCCCACCTAGCATCCTGTTTAACCTTTGGCATATAGCCTTTTAAATGTCATGTTTCTGCTGGGGTCAGAGCACTTCACTTGAAATGGCCACTGTGGGGGCTTTCAGACGACAAGGATGTACTTTTAGTGGGACCACGTTCCAGTCATTCATTAAAGGATAATGGGTACCAGAAGCTCTTTACACATGGATAAAGTACAGGGAAAGTCCATTATCATAAATACAGCTTGTAACAATAAATCCATTGTAGTGGAGGTTTAACAATGCACTACCAACTCGTGTGTTATATGTAGTAAAATTCAGTAATAGCAAGTGCCTGTTGACACTTCCAGAGAGATTTGAAAGTCATTGCTGATCTACTGTTTGTGGAGTCTCAGATTAGTAGTAATCTGTTTTTGAGGCTCCAAAGTAGGAAAGAAAGGTGATAATACCAGGCTGCAGCCTTGAGGGAATTGAGAACATGCAAAAACCAGCTGTTTGAAACTGCTGTTGCTAAAGAAGGGAGGGGATGTGAGAAAACTTAAAACTGCAACACAGGCTGAAGTTGCGACAGTGTTAACCACATAAACAGGCAGAGAAGAGAGGCACGGCATGCAGAATGAGGCTTCATTCTTCTTTGCTTAACCTGCACTTTAAAAACTGCAGTTCCTCGCATTAATTCATGGTGGCATTATCTGTATTAGTCATTGGGTATTAGTGAGTATGACACCATGTGGTAATTGAGACGAACAACATCTCAGAATATTTGAGCGTAGAATATTGGGAAAAATCTTTGGCCCAGTGCAAAATGAAGATGGATCCTGGAGAATCAGAATGAATTATGAACTGAACAAGCTAATAGGAAATGCAGATATAGTAAGATTTATAAAAAGTAGAAGAATAGCTTGGCTTTGTCACGTGGTGCGGATGGATGATAAGAGAACACCTAAGAGAATATTAGAGTGGAAACCTATAGGCATGAGAACTAGAGGGAGACCACGGAAGAGATGGATTGCAGGCATTGAAGAAGATTTGCAAATAATGGGAGTAAGACGGTGGAGAAAGCAATGTGAAGAAAGAGCAGAATGGAAGAAAATCTTTGAGAAGGCTAAAACTCACAGTGGGTTGAACGCCATTAAAAGAAGAAGAAGACACCATGTGGTAGTTGTTTGTTGGTATGCTTGAGTTGTAATTTCTAAAATGATACACTTACAATTCCGGTTCTGCCCAGCAGCTCAATTCCTTCGTGATACTTGCGTTTTGTCCCTAGTGATAATGAGGGATCTATAAAATAAGCTTTTTTTTCTGGATATGATATTTCACACTCAGTAGAAATGTAAACAAGATGCAGCTTTGTAATAGAAGTTATTATTCCAAAGTTTTTTAAAGGCTCAACATGTTTCGAGCGGCACACCGCTCATCATCAGGGGCTCTAAACTCTATTTGCAGCCTCCGGTTTATATGCCCATATGGTGACCGGCCATTGCCAAGGCTGAATGGGCAGTGCCCATTCAGCCTTGGCAACGGCTGGTCACCATATGTGCATATAAACCAGAGGCTGCAAATACAGTTTAGAGCCCCTGATGATGAGCGGTGTGCCGCTCGAAACATGTTGAGCCTTTAAAAAACTTTGGAATAATAAATTCTATTACAAAGCTGCACCTTGTTGGTATTTCTACTGAGTAATCTACGATGCACGGATCCATGAGTATCAAATATGACATTTGTTGCCAAATGCACCTCTAGATAGAATGACTGTTTGCTGTCATGAATATTTTTTCGGACCACAACGAGCTCTTGTTATAACAGACTTCAACTGTATGTGGAACATGATGCTAACTACTGGCTGTCATGTAGTGCCAAGATTAATTGATGGAGCTTCACCTCCACCCTTCCCATACCTCTTTTGGCATGATTTGTAAATAAGCACAAGGATGGCTGTAGAATGTTATAACCTACTTTGTGGAGAGATACAACTTAAAGGTAAAGTTGCCTCTTTCTGTGCCATGGAGACCTTGGCGCTGTATGGAGGCAAGTGGTCAGTTTCACATCTGATTTTACCACTGGCGCCAATTGAACTGGAGGCTGGGTCATTTCAGAGGTGCCACGTGGAGGCAAGTGTTCAGCTTCACGACTGCTATTTTACCAGTGGGGAAGAACTGTGGTACCAGTTGAATTGGAGGCTGGGTCATTTCGGAGGTGCTGTATGTAGGAGAATGGTTACCATCACACCTGCTTACTGTACCAATGGGAAATATTGCTGGTACCAGTTGAATTGGGGACTGGGTCAGTTCAGAGGTGCTGTGTGGAGGCATGTGGTCACTTTCACACCTGCTGACTTTACCAGTGGGAAAGATTTCTGGTACAAATTGAATTGGGGACTGGGCCAGTGCCAGAGATGGTCTGGATGCTTTGGAAAAAAAAAACTTGCTCCTGCCAGGAATCAAAACCCCTAGGAAAAGAAGTGAAAAATAAATGACTTCCAGGTTTCATTCAAATAACTTAAGATAAGTAACAATGTCCTTTTCCCTTCCTTCTTGATGTTTCACCTTTTTCTTTTTTTTTTTTTTTTTTTTTTGACTGCTTTTGTCTCTGTACAGCATAGCTGGAACAAGTACAAAGAACTTGTAGTTAGTGCTAAAGGGTAATATTCCATTTTAATTTCTGTTTGCAGAGTCTCCGTTTGGAAGGGGTAGTTCCTTTAGAACATTGTCGTTTAGTGAGTTATGATAGACTACAAGACACCATTGAATGCAGTTTTGAGGGCCGTGCAAATGAGCCAATAGGCGAAATTATGAGTGGTCTTCGCGGAAATGGCTTGCTCTTAGAAATTCGTGGAGAGGATGCCGAATTTGAAACTTACCTACCTGGAGGTAAATTCTAGTTGTAGGCTGTGCATGTCTGATTTCTAATACGTACTAACTGTCCATTTTGAATGTTATGGTAAAATTATATTGGTTCTGTATGGCTCACAAGCAATAAAATTAAAATAAATGTGTAGGTAAATAATGATCAGCAGTAAAAAGCTCTGAATTGAGATAAAGTAAATTGTTATCACATTGCAGTGAAGACTTAATAGTAACACTGTCACGAGGATCACTTGGCAGAAACCTGTTCCATCTTCTCATTCCTGCCATAACTTTCTATTCATTAAATTGTTCAGTAGTTGTCCAGTTTATGCAGTGTTCTCTGTTTGAGATTATTCTTTGGTCCTCTGTAGGTCTTTGTCCAATTTTACGGTGAGAGACTGACAGTGGATGCATAGTAAATGATTTCAAAACATAGAAAATGACCTTTGTGGTATATAACTACTGTAAATCAGATGTTCCATAGGGTGTTATTTGATTATGGTCTGCTGAAAGTTTTAAGAAACATGTTTCTGATACTCTCATCTATCACACATATGTGTCTGCAGGAAGGTAAATTTTGGCTGATGACAAATGTAGTTTTTTTGTTTTTTTGTTTTTCCCTTTTCACTCTTTCTTGGGACTTGCAGGTACAGTACTGTTTATACTACGTAATAAACCAACAAACACACGTCTTTAAAATATGCTTTATCGTATATTATGAACTGACACATTTTGGTCACTTCTGCGACCATCATCAGGGTGTCGTACAAGAATACAAGCAATATGTCATACAAGAATACAAACAATGTATAATTGTATATTGTTCATATTCTTGTATAACACACTCATGGTCAGGGGCACACGGTAGTGTGGTTGGTTGAGGCACTGCGCTACAAGCCGGAAGGTCGTGGGTTCAATTCCCGATGGTGTCACTGGATTTTTTCATTGACATAATCCTTCTGGCCGCAGTATGGCCCTGGGGTCAACTCATCCTCTAACAGAAATGAATACCAGGAATGTTTCCTGGGGGTAAAGGCGGCCGGTGCGTAGGGCTGACAACCTTACTGCCTTCATGTGCTGAATGTCATGAAATCTGGGAGCCTCACCCTCCTGGAACCCTTAGGGCCTATCCAGGCCTGTAATGGAATTTCTTTACCTTTACCTTACCCTCATGGTCACAGAAGCGACTGAAATATGTCCGTGAATAATATATGATAAAGAATATTTTATTCAGTCCCACTTGTTGTTTATGATGTAGTATAAATATTCTTATATGGAACGCATACAGTTGCGTGTTTGACAGAGTTTAGTTTAGTGAATCCTACACCTTTACAGATGCTATCCTATTAATTTTGCTGTGTAAAGGTTGTACTGCATATAAATGTAAACTTCCACCATCCCTGCATCTGAAATAGTATGAAGTTTTTTTCGTGATTTGAGTCACAGCCACTAACATAAAAAAAAAAAAAAGAAACACGAATTGGTGAAAGAAGAGGTGCAAAATGGCAGGAAAGCTACTAATAATATTTTCTAGCTCTTCTCACTCAAGTGTACAGTACTACATTGCTGAAAATATAATGAAACTAAGTTTTTGTCATTCATTACTTATTTCTTGATGTACAGGTGTCGGAACAAAAGTATTTGCCGTGGACCTTGAGACTGAAGAAGTAGATGGTCCTATAATTGTGCGAGGAAACCTCTCACAAACAGTTGGAGAATTCAGAGTCACATTAGCCAAAGCTCTCCATTTAGATGCAAAAACCATGAAAATAGTTCTTGAGAAATACAGTAATGAGCCAAGACTGTTAGAAAATGATGACAGAACACTGAAACTTGAGGGGTTTTATGGATCCAACAAGGTAATTTTTGTAAATAAATGTGTTATATTTGAGGAAATTACATTATTTCTGTATTACATGTGTATCTGTATCTGTATTACATGTGTCTGTTTCTGTATTACATGTGTGTCTGTTTCTTTTGTCTGCAGATTTTTGTGACTTCACATTGTGATGATGATCCAGAAAAACCATTTATTATTTCAAAACTGTACAAAGTTATTGATAGGTTTGAACACATAATCACTGTCCATATGGTGCTACCAGAAACAGACAGAGGTAAGGCACATACTTTATTGGCTGCACTAGAACATCAATATTACAGAGTTTTATGAATCTGAAATGTACAATGAGACCACATTCATCCTCTCTGACATGTTTGATTGTGCATTGTAGGAAGATACATGTGTCTGCTTCATCAGTCTGTTTATATTGATGACTTACTGGAACAAATTGTTTAAATTAATCTTTATTGTCATCATTGGTATGTAATCAGGGAATGTAGTAATTAAAATATAAGCTGTGTATAAATGTTTTCATGATGGTATGTTGAAAAAACTTGATTTTGGACACTGTCCATAATATTGAGCTTTTTTCCGAACGACGTTTTTTTTTTATAAAGCCTTTTCAGTGCTTTATGCCATTACAATCTAGTCACAGGGACTAATAAGCAATTTTATTCTATCCTAAATTATTAATCTAGCACTAAACCTAAGAGTTCACCTATTAGCGTCTCTCTGCCTCTGCTATAATAATATGTACACGTTTTTGTTGTGTACTTAAACTAGCGCCGTCTCTGGTCTTACACTAATAATTACGCTAAGCGCTGTCTCTGCTTTACATTAACACACTAGCACTGTCACTGACACTGCATTTACACTGTCACTTAAACTAATTCAAAAGGTTTTTTCCTCTGGAGTCTGGGCACTATTCACATGTTGTCCAGGAGCTGTATGGCCTCAACTTTCTCGTGATGGTGGAGTCTTCCTTCGTGCTTCAAGCGACATTTGGGAAACTAGACCTGTTTCTGTTATTAGACATAAGGAAGGAAAGGTTCATATACAGTTGAGCTACTCTTGAATGCTGATCGTTGCACCTGATAATGGAAACAGATCAGCCTCTAGACATTGTTTTTGGGAAGAGAACGTGAACAGTGATAGTTATATTCATTAAAATTGTATTTGCTTCCCTCTGTTTGGCAAAACAGAAAAACTATTCAAATATCCTTTTGTGTGCATAAGGTCTGAACTAAGTTAATGGTTCATTATAGTAACCACTCAGTGCTTGATCTTATAAGAACCAGTAAAAGATGGTAATTCCCTTTTAACTTTATAATCTCATTGTGCACTTAGATAAATGACCTATCAAAAAAGTACATACCAATTCTATGTGTCATCCTTAATCCAGGGTATCTGATGTATATACACATTGCCAGTTGTTTAACCCTTAGGCGACTAATGTCATATATATATGGAGCACCCATTCTTGATGTTTCTAGATCACACACGACGACGCAGCACAGTCGGTAGGACTCCTCTGGACGAGTGATCAGCTCGTCGCA
>Ga0268261_10004809_pt1 | contig 10174 bp, 9 predicted proteins | sample TergutNc150P1_FD_190353 | JGI IMG/M metagenome (GOLD analysis project Ga0268261, IMG submission 190353) | Nasutitermes corniger P1 segment gut microbial community from laboratory colony in Florida, USA - Nc150 P1 (SPAdes) (version 2) | ecosystem: Host-associated > Arthropoda: Insects > Digestive... | reverse complement strand
GTCGGGCCGGCCCAATTACGAACACAGCACGACTGTCACCACGATACAAACGTAAAACCAGAGGCTGCCACTGCAGTCATTGAGCTCCTGATGATGGACGAGAAAACGCCCGAAACATGTTGAGCTGTAAACAAACGTCAGGATAATAAACTGAAAAATTGTTGCATCAGGTTGGTGATTTATTTGAATTAAATGTAAAACTCCGGTGCCAAAAGGTTAAATTACATAAAATAGTTGTTAACTCATTGTAAAATATGGCCGTGTATAAAATTATAGAGAATAAAGCAGAAGAACAGAAATCGTTGTTATGCAGAATTTCAAGAACTGTGCAAAATAAATGCAATTGCACAAAACAATAAAATATAGCAGAAGCTTAATGTCAGTAACAGCTTAACGAAATTACAACACACAGGCATTAAGGAAAGTCACTGCACACAAACTGGGTGAATGTCTTGGAATTACATACCTGTACAACAAAGAGTATAAAAAAAGACCACAGTCATAGTGGAAACAGGATGGTATGGACTTCAGCTGTGTAATCCATACAAATAAAAAATTAAAGAAAATAATGTACTTACACGTGCAAGTATGAGATATTTCGCAGATTTCTTTATTCTCATGACTGGATGAATAATGTCTACTTCACAGACAACTGATATGTCATAATTCACTAAAAGTGAAAAGAAATCAAGAACCATGATTCAAAATGTCAGTAAGGTGAAATATCTTTTAAGACCATTGGAAAAGCTATGTACAATGGGAAGTAAGAATGCACGTAACCTTCACACAGCAGATGATACCTGTTCACCAAACTATCAAATTCCATGCTTCCATCACATCCTAACTTTCAGAACCATGGTTGCAACAATTTACCACTACACCCCACTCTGAACCACTTCAGTCTAATTCATGCCCACATTCCCTATTTCAGTAATATCATCCCATCTGTGTGGGGCACAAAGGGCCTGTTTTTAAAGCCTAGGTTCATCAGGGTTGTAAGGGTTCGAACCCAACTGCTAATCAATCAATTCCATCTGTGCCTATGTCGCCAATGTGGTCTTCCACTGAGGTATTCATAGAAGGGATCTCTATTTCCTTATCCCCCCATTAGTTCTACATACCTTGCCAACCTCATCTGTTTTTTATTGTATGATGTACAGGGGCTGTGCTCAACAATAAGTGTCTTGGGTTCATAAGTAAATTACAATAGGCAGTCATGAATTGTGATACAAACAAACGATGCAAAAGGCCATAAATCTGTATGGCCCAGAACTGTCTCAATACAACTGTGGTGAGGGGTGCAGTTTGAATGGTCATACATCCAAGACAACAGCACAACTACTGTTGCTCTCACTGGCATGTGATGTTATCAGATGGTCAACCATTATGTCTCGTACATGACTGGGAAAATATTAAGGGAAGAAATGGAAACATGCCTTTTCAGTGATAATGGCATTCCTCACCTGTTTCTCATTATCCAGAAGAGAGTTGCACATCCATAACCTGAATATGTTGGGAGATGACACTGGGGCACAGGAAGTGTATCAAGGAATGATCGCTCACAGCGAGTGTCCTGCCAGGTATATAGATTTGATACATTATCTTTGAGAATCTCAAACCTACAGCCCATGTAAGTTTCAATGCAGTCCCAAGCTTTCTTATCTTCCTTGTTAGACCACAACATAACACCATGCATCTGTCCACAAATACCAATCTTCCCCACCTAAAGAACAATGAAAGACCACATTCTAAGAATAACCACAAAATTCATGCTTGTTTTTGTTAATTTGCTCCTTTTCTAAGTCATTAATTTTATAACAAAGAAGTGGGAATACACTTAGAATATACAAACACACAATATGAGAAAGCCACATATGCAAACTATTAAAACAAAACAACTGCCACAGCAAAGAGGCTTGCTTTATTTGCAGTCATATAAAATGACAAACAGTGAATAGGCATGTATTTGGAGGTGGGTGTCACACATTTCATAGCACTACCTTGGACCCTAGATTAAGAGACTGGGAAACAGCATGAAAACTTTTAGTTTGGATAGCCAGCAATTCAGGAAAACAGGTACTTCCAGCACAAGTACAATGTTTCACTGTTATACTAAAATATGCAATACAGTTATTTTGTATAAGAGGTACCCTCACATTCAGGAATCTTGGCTTCATACCTCAACCCAGAGACTAGCCATCCTGACTGAAGCTTTTCATGGTATTGTTCAGTGTAAAACAAAGTACAAACGTTTTTCATCTAACACATCTATAACCTTTATGAAGTATTCACTCAGCTACATGTTTCGGCCCCAACTGGGGCCGAAACATGTAGCCGAGTGAATACTTCATAAAGGTTATAGATGTGTTAGACGAAAAACGTTTGTACTTTGTTTTAATATGGAGCACATCGGGACAAATAAAGTTAAGTTTACTCAGTGTCTCGAGGAAAATTTCAGGGTAATATACCTAAAATTAAGCTGTAAGTCCTTCTTCTAATACCTGTCCTAATTCAGTGCTCATTAATCATCCTACCATTTGATGCTAAGAATCTGAGCTACTGACGCTGTCATCAACCCTTTGGGGTCATAAGTCAACAACAGTCAACATGCAGTGTGATGCTGAGAAAACCAAATGGTGATAAGTCATCACCAAGACCGCAGAAAGTATTAGTAGCTATTTAAATTGTGGATCTTGCGTAGGGTACATCATGTACTTATTTCCAGCACCAAAGGGTTCAATAAGCAATAATAATTAAATAAAGCACATGTGCTAGCAGCCATACTGAAAGCATTTTCAAGGACAGGCAAGCCAAATTTGGTGCATGAAACTTTGTACAAACATTATGCCACTGAAGGACACCCCAGTGTTATGTTTTCAAATTTCCTAGAAAAAGTAATAACAACACATCAGAAATGTGACCTTGCAAGGTAGGGATGGCAGTACTGACACTTACTTCTGGGTCCTTAATTAAGGTACAGTACTAGATAACTGGACAAATAAGCTGCTTATGCTGAAATAGTACGTTTGTGGAACATAAAACAACAATATGGTCATGTCAGAATTTTCTTTAGTTCTCTGTTTGACGGTAAAAGTGAAACTTGGTATAAAGGTACATCATAAACCTAGACACTACGTAAGACACACTACCTATAAGCCAGCAATTACAAACATAGCAATAGTGACAGTCTTTGGTATTGTATCTAACAAATTGCATATTGATATTCACATGCACTTAAGTCATAAGCTATTCACAAAAACTTAATAAAACAATAGTATTAATACAAATAAATATGTGGGACTAGAAATCTTTGAAACAGGAAAGTAGGCTTGATGAGGTCCACTTGGAATAGGCCTACCTAGTATTTATCTTTCCAATGTGTCACACAGGGAAACTGTAGAAAATGTTTGAACTCAGACTAATAAATAGACACACTGTAACCTGTAAAATGTACCACATCCAGACACAAATAGTTCAGATATGACTTTATCTCATAATATTTGTTTATGTTCAAGAAAGTGGATATGAAACAGATACATATCCCTCACCTGCTTTAACTGATCTTTTGGCAATCTAGAAACACAACTATTGAGAGCTGATATGATCTTAGGAACATCCTGCTTATTGCCTTCAGAGCCCAGATCACTTGGAACATTTGCCTGTGTATCTTTAGCCTGTTTTGATATGACTTGTTTGCTCAGGGGATCCACAAGGCAAACTTTCAACGATGTTGTACCAATGTCAATGCCCAAAATCAGAGCTCCTTCTCCAGTAGCCATCACAAGACAGGTGTCTCCTGCCACCCAAACAAACGTTTTTCTATAAAATCAAGTGAACAAACTCCATGGTACAGCATGTGTTCAAGTTGTGATAAAGGAATTTTACAAGTTTTCAATAAATCCTCTCAGGCTGACAGCCACATCAAGCGTTCCAAAAAAACCAGTGTTGTGAAGACCAACTCTATTTCATCATCAGGGTTCTGACATGACACAGGCAACCAACCTTCCAAGATTGAATACCCGCACAACAACAGAAATCATAGTTGGATTATTTGGTGGAGTCAGATGACTGGTCTGCTTGACCTATATTCTCACTGGAAGACTCCTTCACCTGTATGACTACATTATTATATTACTAAGTCATATCAGAACTTTTGTGATGAAGGAGATATCAGTCCCTGATACACAGGTTTACTCAAAACACATATGGCTATCAGTCCAAGGGGATTTTCCTGAATTTAGCCACTATGAAAACTTCTACTAGACACATATCTACAAATACACCAAATAAAAATTTGAAACACTGTAACAATAACTGAAACTAAAATACTGGACATCAAAACACCAATAGCAATTCAGATGGCCCTGCACGTAACACCAACATCATTTTCTGTGCCATGAGAATAGTTGCCCTGGATGATAAAACTGTTGCCCCATGCTAGGCAGCATAAACATATTCTTCTTGGTGTTGATACCATGTAGTGTTGTATGTTGAAATGAATATGCTGGAGGAGTAACCTGCTTCCAAAACAGAGTGTCGAAACCCAGTCTGCAATCTGAAAAATTCCTGCCATGAACACTTGACAGAATGCAAGGCATGTTACAACATGGATACTGGGTAATGGAGTCACCATCAATGAATAACTATGTGCAACATATGCACAACATAAAGAGTATTTTGTCCCAACAGACAGATGTATAGCATGCCTTACAAGAATGGTAAACATCCTCATTGTTGCACTGCAATTATAACTAAATCTATAGGGGCACACGTGTTGGTTATGATGTACAAGTTCGTTACTGTTGATGGAAACGGCATGAGGAACTAAATAACACTTACCGGTCAAACTTGGTAACAGGTCAGGGAGGAAAGGGGCAAGAACACAAATGCACACACTAGCAATATAAATATGGTAGAGATTTTCTGAAGGATATGCATGGGGTTGCACCTGCTTCTTAATTTAGGCATGTTTCTTTTGCAATCACAAAAGGAAACAGTCAACCATGGGATCCTAAAACTCCAACATAAACATATTTACATTAAAAAATAATAAACCAATGCATTATTATGCAGTTCCAAAACGTAACCTAAATTCAACCTAACCCTTGCTTCAACCTCACAACGTGACTGTCGCACAGAACCGATAGCGGCTTAGGTCACGAAGAGTAAAGTGGCCGGTGCATGAACCTGACGACATTCAACTTGTGCCAAGGTTAAAAACATTACTCCCCCACCCCCAAAAGTCTCATAGTTTCCGTACTTAGGCAAAAGGCAAATATACGTCTTCTTTGAATACAGACACACAAGGTAACCATCTGCATTAGTGCAACAGGAATTTGGTCAAGAAAAAAAAAACTTCGGCGACTTGTTACAGATGTGGGGTTATAAGGGTCAAAATACGGAGGTCATTTAGAGTTCGTGAAACTGAAATGATTTATGTCGGGACCACTTAAACATCCAATAGGCTATTTAGATTTGCGGATAATTTTAAATACTGTCAATCACTCTAACTTGGAAAAAAAAAACTGTGTAATATACGTGACAGGCAAATTCATAGAGGCACTAAGCATTGATATGGATGACCTCACCGCGGCTGAAATGCGTATGACAAGGTACTTTCGTGTTCGGAGCAATAAAACAGACGCTGGTTGGTTTTATAAAACTGTATTATTAAACAACACCCTAAACTTCCGTCCGCGGTCCGATTTCTATGACCCTCTTTCTGTCTTCCCCGTTTCGCCTAAGCGATGGCACTTGTTTTACTCCCACCCACAGATCATTTAGCTCCCACCCATTTATAATCTGTGCTCCCGGCATTCCCTGCCGGAAGGTAAGCGCGACCACGGATAAGAGCGCCATTTGTTGGAATAGTGTGGTGTGAGAGGCAGTAAGGGAGGTTCTGTAAGGACTTATGTTTTGAACATTATTTTGTCCTGTATTAATTGTTATTTGTGTTAGCAGTTCATTTTACAATGGTTGACAAAATTGAAATGAGTCTTGATGATATAATAAAGTCATCAAAACAAGCTCGAGGCCCGGCCGGTCGCAGAGGAAGAGGTGGACAAAGAGGCTCTAGTTTATCACGCAGAGGCGGTAGAGGTGGCTCTCGAGGAAATTTAGGCGCTATGCGGAATCCTCGTCGGGGCAGCATTTCACGTTCTGCACCTTATTCTAGGGTAAGTGTAAAAAAATCAGTCCTTTGAATGCCTCTTGAAAGCTTCTTGTTTACATCAGATTAGCAAGGTGTAATAGGTTATGTAAAGTTCAGTGACTAATATTGGCAATTGAGATATTTCATTTTATAATCAAGCCAGGATGTTATAGTTTCACCGTCCATAATTGACTGCAGTATGATGGTATGTTTAATGGAGTGCCCCGGGCTTTCAAAACATTACTCACAGTGTTCCCTGTGTCATAAGGCGAAGTATTCACTCCTAAGTAGATAAAACGTTTTTTAATTAACGCACCTTTCGGTTATTGACAGATCCTTTTGATTGGATTTACAGAAATCTCATGTTGAATTATGGTAGTATACTATGAGTACATAAGTTGTGTGTAAAGAGAAGTATTTTAGAATATGGCAATATTTTGTCATTTTTGTACATGGTGGAACAACTAGGCTACATACTGTAAATTTAGAAGTAATGAGTTCGTTAAATAACGCATTTTTTTCACTTATGAAATATGGATATTTAGATTTTGGAAGCTCATAAACTCATTGTTTAATTAGACAGTACATTGGGAACACTGCTAATGATTTGTGGCCCAGAACATGATGGCATCCATTTTCTGTAGTGCTGAACAATGCTGCAGATGTTTTATTGCTTTCTGTCTTACATTTTCAAAGAGCTAAAATGAGAAATAATTATCTGTGACCTGAATCAGTGTCCTCTACATTTTCTAGTAGTCCAGGGGTACCATTTGGGGGAGTATTACACAGTCATGTTGTGTATGTGAATTGTCTGATAAAAGTAATGTACGGTTTTGATTCAGGCCACTCGTTTTTGCAGGATGTATTGCTGGAAAATTACCTTATCATGCAAATTTCACCCTAGAATAGTCTGTGGAGGCCCAGAGGGGGAGTACAGGTATAGCTGTAATCTTTCTTTAACCTTGGCGCTAGATGAGGGTGGGTGGTCAATGCCAAACCCCAGCTGCTTTACAACTTTTACTACGTACTGATCTCAAGTCAGTTGCATGATTAGACATTCTCTTACTTACATTGAACATAATTGCCCTTATCCACTTTAATAACGAGCTGATCATTGATGATAAAATGCAGGAATAGTCCCTTTAAGTAGGCCACAATCATTGCTGTCTACTACTTTCCCAATTCATGTTCATCTGTCATAACCTATGCACTTAATAAACCACCATTAAATGAACTAAGAAATAGACAATAAAGATGATGGAGCACAAAATTAACATGTTATTTCAGGGTGACATCAACAGCAAATGGCAACATGATATGTTTGATGGCTCAGGAACAAAGAAAATGGGGCGGATTGGTGGCTTTGGTATTGGAGGCTCCCCCAGTGGACCTGCCAAGCTGCTTGTGTCAAATCTTGATTTTGGAGTGTCTGACTCTGACATTCAGGTGAGCCTTTCACTGTAATCTCGTGATCACTTTTCTTCATTCCTTTCCAGAGTCCCTTCAGGTAAATTCTAGGCTGGCATCTTAAAATATGCCACGACTGCTTCCACATCCTTCGTGTTTAGTAATTCACTATCTGCCATTCACTGCTGTATAACCTATGCAGTTAAAAGAGCAGTGTTAAATACCCTAAAAATACTCATATTATTTATAGCACTGTGTCTTCAAAAGAGCGTATTTACATTATGGTCTTTAATGGAAACATGAAAAAAAAATTAAGCCATGTCGTCTTGATTGCCCTATTTTTAGCCTACTTCACTTTCTTAAAAGTTAGAATAAACTCAGTGACATCCCCATGCTGTGTGTGTGTGTGTTTATTTGTGAAACAAGCTAAGCATTTTTCATGAAATTTGGTATAAACTTTTATGTCATTAGAGGACATGCCAAAGCCATATGTCATAGTTTCCTGCATTCAGAGATGAACATGCAAGTACATGAATGTATGAGGTAGGAATGACAGTCTTTTATGTAGGGTCTTCAAAAAATGTATGGTAATAGAGCTTGGGAAAATATGCAAGTTTTGTAATGGAAATGTAGAATGTAAATATGTTTTTTAGCTTTTGGTTTCATGATACATTATTGAGCCATTGGAATTAGGCATGTGAAATTTGATACAACATAGATTGTACATGACTACGCATCATGCAGTATCGTTTGTGTGGCAGCAAGACAAACACAGTGACACTGCTGAACTTTGAGATTATATCTGACAGTTTTAATATAAAAAGAACATGTACTTAGTAAGCCCTTCATAGAAATATATCATCATCATCGTAGACGATGACAACAGCGGCAGCAACAGCAACTCCAGGATTGTGCAGGAGGAAAGAAGGCTTCATGAATTATACTTGGAACTGCTTGCTAGGTGTTTGTGACTATCAATAACAGCAGCGTAAGTAAAGTAAATGTATTTTTGTTTGCAGGAGTTGTTTGCAGAATTTGGACCACTGAAGTCTGCAGCTGTCCATTATGACAGATCAGGTCGCTCGTTGGGCTCAGCTGATGTTATATTTGAGAGGAAGTCTGATGCCATTAAGGCAATGAAACAGTACAATGGAGTGCCTCTAGATGGTATGTACAGTCCTTTAAAAAGCAGTGGTAAATATATAGTAGATATATGAATATCGACTGACTTCATTGTTCATAGTCCTTGAGAAGCTCACCATCACCAAACTGGTCGAGAGATTTTCCACTTCTAATGGAAGTAAATTCTATATTGCCATTTTAACAAGGGTCGATGATTAGACTTTGCTCTGTGCCAGATAAATTCACAAGGTGGTGCAGTTAATTCGAACCTTCTTATTTGGCTCTGGAAGGATGGCATGCATTTTTCCACATTTTTCCAAGCACATTATTAATTTATCTTTTGATCTGATTTAATCAATGCCATTTCTGGAACCACATTAAGTAAATAAAGAATCGAACCAAAACTGTGTTTTGACTTTGCAGGACGAGCTATGAATATTCAGATGGCCACATCGGAAATACCTTCAGTTCTGCGAGGTGGTCGAGTTGGATCCAGTGGTTATTCACAAGGTCGAACACCATCAAGAGTAGGGGGTGGTAGAGGAAGAGGTGAATTATGCATTTATTATGTTTTTAATGTGAAATTTAGCTTAATTTCATTGGTTTCATATTGCATATTTATAACTGTATATTTATAAAGGTAAGATAATTTGGGTACATTAAAAAATATGCTAATAAACATTTTTAATCAAAGGTATAACACACTTGTAGTACTTCAGAGTGTTGAAAATGGACTGTATAGTCCATTGCAGTGGGCATCAGAATGTTACAGTGTAATAATAGCATACCTCCAATAGTCATGTCAGGTTTTTATAGCGTATCACAAAAAATATATCTTTACAATCATTTTTAAGTATTTAATCTGTAGTGGTTGTATTTGCACACAAAAATAATGTACATTGAAGTTCTAGTAGATTTTGAACACGTATTTGTGGGAACAAGGAATAACACACAGCACAGTGCAGTGTTTGAGAAAGTAAGCCTTAAGTGTTAACAAGAGCTTCAAACTGTTAATCTAAAATGCAGTCAGAAGATGCAAGATCTTAAGCTCTCAAAGCAGTGTTGCAGTACAGGACTGCCTGAACCAGAAGATTAAGGCACTAGATCCTTCTTGCCCAACAATGCAGTGTCATATCTCAGAAGATCTGAGTCTTTAGTCAAGCAGGTCAAAATCTCCTGCTGTAATTGTGTTCGATATATACCATGCACATGTAATGCTTGGTATATGTGTTGTCATTCTTATGAATTTAATATTCATGGATCCGTGCATCATAGTATGACTTAGTATAAATAACCAACAAGATGCAACCTTGTATTAGAATTTATTATTCCACCGTTCATTGAAGGCTGAACATGTTTCAAGCGGCATACCGCTCATCATCAGGAGCTCTAACTGTATTTGCAGCCTCTGGGTTACATACGCATGTGGTGACCGGCCGTAGTCAAGTCTGAGTGGGCCCACTCAGACTTGACTACGGCCGGTCACCACATGCG
>Ga0268261_10004808_pt1 | contig 10175 bp, 5 predicted proteins | sample TergutNc150P1_FD_190353 | JGI IMG/M metagenome (GOLD analysis project Ga0268261, IMG submission 190353) | Nasutitermes corniger P1 segment gut microbial community from laboratory colony in Florida, USA - Nc150 P1 (SPAdes) (version 2) | ecosystem: Host-associated > Arthropoda: Insects > Digestive... | reverse complement strand
CTTGGAGACTCTAAAGTAATAGGCCATGACAGTTAGGCTCTAAATTAATAAGGCGTAACACTTAGAGTCTCTAAAGGAATAGGCCAGGCAGTTAGAATCCCTAAATAAAATTAGGCGACAAACTTGGAGTCCCTAAAGGTGTAGGCCATGACAGCTTGTCTCTAAATAAATAACGCGAATATCTTAGAGTCTCAAAAAAATAGGCCAGGACGTTTAGTCTCTAAAATAAAAAGTCGAAACACTTTAGAGTCTCTACAAGAATAGGCCAGGACAGTTAGTGTCTCTAAATTAAATAAGGCGAAATACTTGGTGTCTCTAAAGGAGTAGGCCAGGACAATTTGGGTCTCTAAATTAAATAAGGCGAAACTCTTATTGTCTCTAAAGGAATAGGCCAGGAGAGTTAGAGTCTCTAAATTAAATAAGGCGAAAATATTGATGTCTCTAAAGAATAGGCCAGGACAGTTAGAGTCTCTAAATTACTAAGGCGAAACCCTTAAAGTCTCTAAAGGGAAAGGCCAGGACATTTAGTCTCTAAATTAAGAAGGCGAAACACTTAGAGTCTCTAAAGGAATAGCCCAGGACAGTTAGAATCTCTAAATTAAATAAGGCGAAAAACTTGGAGTCTCTAAAGGCATAGGCCAGGACAGTTGGGGTCTTTAAATTAAATAAGGCGAAACACTTGGAGCCTCTACAGGAATAGGCCAGTACAGTTAGATTCTCTAAATTAATTAAGGCGAAAATCTTGGTATCTGTAAAGGCATAGGCCAGGACAGTTGGAGTCTTTAAATTAATTAAGGCGAAAGACTTGGAGTCTCTAAAGGAATAGGCCAGGACAGTTAGAGTCTCTGAATTAAATAATGCGAAACCTTTGAAGTCTCTAAAGGAATAGGCCAGAACAGTTAGAGTCCCTATATTAAAAAAGACGAAAAACTTTGTGTCTCTAAAGGAATAGGCCAGGACAGTTAGAGTCTCTAAAAAATAAGGCGAAATTCCTGGAGTCTCTAAAGGAATAGGCCAGGACAGTTAGAGCCTCCAAATTAAATAAGGCGAAAACCTTGGAGTCTCTAAAGGAATAGGCCAGAACTGTTAGAGTCTCTAAATTAAATAAAGCGAATCTCTTGGTGTCTCTTAAGGATTAGGCCAGGACAGTTAAAGTTTCTAAATTAAATAAAGCGGAACACTTGGGGTCTCTAAAGGAATAGGCCAGGACAGTTAGAGTCTCTAAATTAACTAAGGTTAAACTCTTGGAGTCTAAATGAATAGGCAAGGACAGTTAGAGTCTCAAAACTAAATAAGGCGAAACACTTGGAGTCTCTAAAGGAATAGGCCAGGATAGTAAGAGTCTCTAAATTAAAAGAGGCGGAATTCTAAGAGTCTCTAAATGAATAGGCCAGGACAGTTAGAGTCTGTAAATTAAATAAAGCGAAAAAAATTGGCGTCTCTAAAGGAATAGTCCAGGACAGTCGAAGTCTCTTAATTAAATAAGGTGAAACATTGGAGTCTCAAAAGGAATAGGCCAGGAGAGTTAGAGTCTCTATATTAAATAAGGCGAAAACCTTGGATACTCCAAAGTAATAGGCTAGGACAGTTAGAGTCTCTAAATTAAATAAAGCGAAAATCTTGGAGTCTCTAAAAGTATATGCCAGGACAGTTAGGGTCTCTAAAAAATAAGGCTACACACTTGGGGTCACTAAATGTATAGGCCAGGACAGATAGTCTCTAAATTAAATAAAGCGAAACGCTTGTTGTCTCTAATGGAATAATCCAGGAGAGTTAGAGCCTCTTAATTAAATAAGGCGTAACTGTTGGAGTCTCTATAGGAATAGGCCCGGACAGTTAGAGTCTCTAAATTAAATAAGGCGAAAGTCTTGGTGTCTCTAAAGGAATAGTCCAGGACAGTTACAGTCTCTAATTTAAATAAGGAGAAACACTTGGGGTCTCTAAAGGAATAGGCCTGGACAGTTAGAGTGTCTAAATTAAATAAGGCGAAACTCTCGGAGTCTCTAAAGGAACAAGCCACGACAGTTAGTGTCTCTAAAAGAATAAGGCGAAACACTTGGTGTCTCTAAAGGAATAGTTCAGGACAGTTAGAGATTCTAAATTAAATAAGGTGAAACCCTTGGAGTCTCTAAAGTAATAGGTCAGGACCGTTGAAGTCTGTAAATTATATAAGGCGAAATTCTTGGATTCTCTAAAGGAAATAGGCCAGGACAGATAGAGTCTCTAAATTAAATAAGGCAATACTCTTGAAGTCTCTAAAGTAATAGTCCAGGACAGTTAGAATCTCTAAAATAATTAAGGCGAAAATCTTGGTGTCTCTAAAGTAATAGGCCAGGACAGTTAAAGTCTCTAAAATAATAAGGCGAAAATCTTGTAATCTCTAAGGAAATAGGCCAGGACGGTTTGTGACTCTGCATTAAATAAGGCGAAGCACATGGGTTCTCTAAAGGAATAGGCCAGGACAGTTAGACTCTAAATTAATAAGGCCAAACTCTTCGAGGCTCTAAAGGAAAAGACCAGGACAGTTCGAGTCTCTAATTTAATAAGGCGAAACACTTGGAGTCTCTAAAGGAATAGACCAGGACAGTTAGAGACTCTAAATTAAATAAGCCCAAAACCTTGCAGTCTCTAATAGAGTAGGCCAGGACTGTTAGACTCTAAATTAAAAAGGCGAAACACTTAGAGACTCTAAAGAAATAGGCTTGGACTCTTAGTCACAAAATTAATAAAGCCAAACCCTTAGAGACTCTAAAGTAATAGGCCAGGACATTTAGAGTCTCTAAATTAAATAAGGCGAAAATCTTGGTGTCTCTAAATGAATACGCAAAGACATTTAGACTCTAAATTAATTTGGCGAAAATCTTAGGGTCTGTAAAGGAATAGGCCAGGACAGTTAGAGTCCCTAAATTAAATAAGACTAAACTCTTGCAGACTCTAAAGTAAAAGGCAAGGACATTTTGAGTATCTAAATTAAATAAAACGAAACACTTGGATTCTCTAAAGAAAGAGGCCAGAACAGTTAAACCCTAAATTAATAAGGCGAAACGCTTGGAGTCTCTAAAGGACTAGGACAGGGGAGTTAGAGGCTCTAAATTAATAAGGCAAAACACTTGGAGTCTCTACAGGAATAGACCAGAACTGTTAGAGTCTCTAAATTAAATAAGGCGATACACTTGGAGTCTCTAAAAGAGTAGGCCAGGTCAGTTAGTCTGTAAATTAATAAGGCGAAACACTTAGAGTCTGTAAAGGAATAGGCCAGGACTGTTAGAGATTCTATATTAAATAAGGCAAAAATCTTGGATTCTCTAAAGTAATCGGCCATGAAATTTAGTCTCTAAATTAAAAATGCGAAACACTTAGAGTCTCTAAGGAATAAGCCAGGACCGTTAGAGCCCCTAATTAAATAAGGCGAAAAACTTGGTGTCTCTAAAGGAACAGGCCAGTACAGTTAATCTTTAAACTATTAAGGCGAAAAGCTTACAGTCTCTAAATGAATAGGCCAAGACAGTTAGTCCCTAAAATAATAAGGCGAAACTATTAGTGTCTCTAAAGGAATAGGCCAGGAAAGTTAGAGTCTCTAAATTAAATAATGCGAAACTCTTGGAAACTCTAAAGGAATAGGCCAGTACAGTTAGAATCTCTAAATTAAATAAGGCAAAACACTTGGAGCCTCTAAAGTAATAGGCCAGGACAGTTAGAACCTCTAAATTAAATAAGGCGAAACTCTTAGTGTCTCTAAAGTTATAGGCCAGGTCAGTTAGAGTCTCTAAATTAAATAAGGCGAAAATCTTGCTGTCTCTAAAGGAATAAGCCAGGAGGGTTAGAGTCTCTAAATTAATGAGGCGAAACACTTAGAGTCTCTAAAGGAATAGGCCAGTAAAGTTAGTCTCTAAATTAATAAGGCGAAACTCTAAGATTCTCTAAACGAATAGGCCAGGACAGTTAAAGTCTCTAAATTAAATAAGTCGAAACACTTTGTGTCTCTAAAGGAATAGTCCTGGACATTTAGTCTCTAAATTAAATAAGGCGAAACTCTTGAGGTCTCTAAAGGAATATGCCAGGAGGTTTAGAGTCTCAAAATTAAATAATGCGAAAATTTTAGAGTCTCTGAAGTAATAGGCCAGGATATTTAGAGTCCCTAAATCAAATAAAGCGAAATTCATGGTGTCTGTAAAAGAGTAGGCCAGGACAGTTAGTCTTAAATTAATAAGGCGAAACACTTAGAAACTTTAAAGGAATAGGCCAGGACAGTTAGAGTCTCTAAATTAAATAAGGCGAAAAACTTGGAGACTCTAAAGGAAGAGGCCATGACAGTTAGGGTCTCTAAATTATATAAGTCCAAACTCTTGGAGTCTCTAATGGAATAGGCTAGGACAGTTAGACTCTAAATGAATAAGGCGAAACTCTTCGAGTCTCTAAAGGAATAGTCCAGGACTGTTAGTGTTTCGTAATTAAATAAGGCCAAAATCATGGAGACTCTAAAAGAATAGGCCAGGACAGTTAGACTCTAAATTAAAAAGGTGAAAAACTTAGAGTCTCTAAAGCAAAAAGCAAGTTCAATTAGGGTCTCTAAATTAAATAAGGCGAAACACTTGGAGTCCCTAATGTTACACGCCAGGACTGTTAATCTCTAAATTAATAAGGCGAAAATCTTTGAGTCTCTAAAGGAATAGGGCAGGACAGTTAAAGTCTCTAAATTAAATAAGGCGAATCACTTAGAGACTCTAAAGTAACAGGCCAATACAATTTGTCTCTAAATTAAATAAGGCGAAACACTTGGATTCTCTAAAGGAATAGGCTAGGACACTTAGATTCTCTAAATTAAATAAGGCGAAAAACTTAGAGTCTCTAAAGGAATAGGCCAGGACAGTTAGAGTCTCTAAATCATATAAGGCGAAATTCTTGGAGTCTCTAAATTAATAGGCCAGGAGTGTTAGAGCCTCTAAATTAATAAGGCGAAACTCTTATAGTCTCAAATGAAATAGGCCAGGACAGTTAGTCTCTAAATTAATAAGGCGAAACACTTAGAGTCTCTAAAGGAATAGGCGAGAACAATTAGAGTCTCTAAAATTATAAGGCGAAACACTTGGAATCTCTGAAGGAATATGCCAGGACTGTTAGAGTCTCTAAATTAAATAACCGAAAATGTTGAAGTCTCTAAACGAATAGGCCAAGGCAGTTAGTGTCTCTAAATTAAATAAGGCGAAACTCTTGGGGTCTCTAAGGGAATAGACGAGGACGGTTAGGGTCTCTAAATTAATTAAGGCGAAATTATTTTTGTCTCTAAAGAAATAGGCCAGAACAGCTAGGGTCTCTAAATTTAATATGACGAAACTCTTGGGGTCTCTAAAGGAATAGGCCAGGACAGTTAGAGTCTCTAAATTAAATGAGGCATGACTCTTGGGGTCTCTAAAGGAACAGGCCAGTCCCGTTATAGTCTCTAAATTAAATAAAGCGAAACTCTTGGAACTTCTTAAAAGAAAACACCAAGTCTGTTAGAGTCTCTAAATTCAATTAGCGGAAACTCTTGTGGCCTCTAAAGTATAAGTCAGGAAAGTTAGAGTCTCTAAACGATTAAGGCCAAAATCTTGGAGTATCTAAAGGAATAGGCCAGGACAGTTAGAGAGACTCTAAATTAAATAAGGCGAAACTCTTGAAATCTCTGAAAGAATAGTCCAGTAGAGTTAGTGTCTCTAAATAATAAGGCGAAACTATTGGAGTCTCTAGAGGAATAGGCCAGGACAGTGAGAGTATCTAAATTAAGAAGGCGAAACTCTTGGATTCTCTAAAGGAATAGGCCAGGACAGTTAGAATATCTAAAAGGATGAGGCGAAAATATTAGTCTCTAACGAAATAGGCCAGGAATGTTAGTCTCTAAATTAAAAAGGCGAAACACTTAGAGTCTCTAAAGGAATAAGCCAGGACTGTTAGAGACTCTAAATTAAATAAGGCGAAATCCTTTGAGTCTCTAAAGTAATAGGCCAGGACAGTCAGTCTCTAAATTAATAAGGCGAAACACTTAAAGCCTCCAAAATGATAGGCCAAGACAGTTAGTCTCTAAATTATTAAGGCGAAAATCTTTGTGTCTCTAAAGGAATAGGCCAGGACAGTTAAAGCCTCTAAAATAAATAAGGCGAAAATCTTGGATTCTATAAACTATCAGTCCTGGAATGTTGGAGTCTCTAAATTAAATAAGACGAAAATCTTAAAGTCTCTAAAGAATAGGCCAGGACATTTAGAGTCTCTAAATTAAAAAAGGCGAAATATTTGGGGTCTCTAAAAAATAGGCCACGACAGTTAGAGTCTATAAATTAATAAGGCGAAACACTTAGGGTCCCTAAAGTAGTTAGTTAGTCTCTAAATTAATAAGGCGAACACTCTTAGGGTCTCTAAAGAAATAGGCCAGGACAGTTAAATTCTCTAAATTAAATAAGTCGAAACACTTAGAGTCTTTAAGGAATAGGCCAGAACTGTTAGAGTCCCTAAAAAAATTAGGCGAAACTCTTGGAGTCTCCAAAGGAATAGGGCAGGACATTTAGCGTGTCTAAATTAAATAAGGCGAATCTCTTGGAGTCTATAAAGTAATAGGCCAGGACAGTTAAAGCCTCTACATTAAATAAGGCGAAGGTCTTGGAGTTTCTAAAGGAATAGTCCAGGACATTTAGAGCCTCTAAATCAAATAAGACGGAACTCCTTGTGTCTATAAAGGAATAGGCCAGGACAGTTTAGTATCTCTAAATTAAATTAGGACAAACTATTAGAGTCTCTAAAGGAATAGGCCAGTAGAGTTAGAGCTTCTATATTAAATAAGGCGAAACTCTGTGATTTTCTAAAAGAATAGGCCAGGACAGTTAGAGCCTCTATATTAAATAAGGCGAAACCCTTGGAGTCTCTGAAGGAATAAGCCAGGACAGTTAGAGTCTCTAAATTAAATAGGGCGAAACACTTGGAGTCTCTAAAGGAATAGGTCAGGGACGTTAGAGTCTCTAAATTAATAAGGCGAAACACTTGGAGTCTCAAAAGGAATAGGCCAGGACAGTTAGAGTCCCTAAAAAGTGAGGCGAAAAACTTGGAGTCTCTAAAGGAATAGGCCAGGACAGTAAGAGGCTATAAATTAAATAAGTCGTAACACTTGGAGTCTCTAAAGTAATACGGCCAGGACAGTTAGAGTCTCTAAATTAAATAAGGCGAAATTCTTGAGGTCTCTAAAGGAATAGGCCAGGAAATTTTCAGTCTATGAATTAAATAAGGCGAAAAACTTGGAGTCTGTAAAGGAATAGGCCAGAACAGTTACAGTCTCTAAATTATATAAGGCGAAAATCTTGGAGTCTCTAAAGTAATAAGCCAGGACGGTTAGTGTCTCTACATTAAATAAGGCGAAACTCTTGTTGTCTCGAATGTAATAGACCAGGACAGTTAGAGCTTCTAAAAGAATAAGGCGAAACACTTGTTGTCTCGAAAGGAAAAGGCCAGGACAATTAGAGTCTCTAAATTATATAATGCGAAACACTTAGGATGTCTAAAGGAATAGGCCAGGACTGTTACAGTCACTAAATTAATTAAGGCGAAACACTTGGCTTCTCTAAAGTAATAGGCCAGGACAGTTAGAGTCTCTTAATTAAATAAGGCGAAAATATTGGCGTCTCAAAGTAATAGCCCAGGTCTGTTAGAGTCTGTAAATTAAATAAGGCCAAACTCTTGGAGTCTCTAAAGTAATAGGCCAGGACTCTTAGAGTCTCTAAATTAAATAAGGCGAAAGACTTGGTTTCTCTAAAGGAATATGCCAGGACAGTTAGAGTCTCTAAAAAAATAAGTCTAAACCCTTGGAGTGTCTAAAGGAATTGGCCACGACCGTTAGTCTCTTAATTAAATAAGGCGAAACCCTTGGATTCTTTAAAGCAATAGGCCTAGACAGTTAGAAAATCAAAATTAAATAAGGCGAAACCCTTGGGGTCTCTAAAGGAACAGGCCAGGAATTTAGAGTCTCTAAAAGAGTAAGGCGAAACTCTTGGTGTCTCTAAAGGAAGAGGCCAGGACACTTACAGCCTATAAATTAAATAAGGCGAAACACTTGGAGTCTCTAAAGGAATAGGACATGACAGTTAGAGTCTCTAGAAGAATAAGGCGAAATTCTTGGAGTGTCTAAAGGAATAGGCCAGGACAGCTAGGGTCTCTAATTTAAATAAGGCCAACCTATTTTTGTCTCTAAAGGAATAGGGCAGGACAGTTAGAGTCTCTAAAGAATAAGGCGAAACTCTTGAAATCTCTAAAGGAATAGGCCAGTACAATTAGAGTCTCTAAATTAAAAAAGAGAAACTATTGGAGTCTCTAAAACAATAGGCCAGGAAAGTTAGAGTCTCTAAAAGAATAAGACGAAACTGTTGGAGTACCTAAAGGAATAGGCCAGGAGAATTACAGTATCTGAATTAAATTAGGCGAAACTCTTGGATTCTCTAAAGGAATAGGCCTGGACTCTTAGAGTCTCTGAATTAAATAAGGCGAAACACTTGGAATCTCTAAAGGAATAGGCCAGGACAGTTAGAGTCTCTAAATTATATAAGGCGAAACTCTTGGTGTCTCTAAAGGAATAGGCCAGGACAGTTAGAGTCACTAAAAGAATAAGTCAAAATTCTTGGAGTCTCTAAAGGAATAGGCAAAGCCTGTTAGTGTCTCTAAATTAAATAAGGCGAAAGCTTTGGAATCTCTAAAGGAATACGCCAGGACAGTTGGAGTCTCGAAATTAAATAAAGCGAAATACTCGGAGTCTCTAAAGTAATAGGCCAGGACAGTTATAGTCTCTAAATTGATTAAGGCGAAACACATAGAGTCTCTAAAGTAATAGGCCAGGAAAGTTGGAGTCTCAAAGTTAAATAAGGCAAAACACTAGGAGTCTCTAAAATAGTAGGCCAGGACAGTTAGTCTCTAAATTAATAAGGCGAAGCACTTATAGTCTCTAAAAGAAGATGCCTGGACTGTTAGTCTCCAAATTAATAAGTCGAATCTATTAGAGTCTAGAAAGGAATAGGCCAGGACAATTAGTCTCTAAATTAATAAGGTGAAAAACTTAGAGTCTCTAAAGGGAAAGGCCAGGAGAGTTAAAGTCTCTAAATTAAATAAGGCGAAACACTTAGAGTCTCTAAAGTAATAGGCCAGGGCATTTAGTCTCAAAATTAATAAGGCGAAGTTAGAGTCTCTAAATTGAATAAGGCGAAAGTCTTGGATTCTCTAAAGGCATAGGCCAGGAAAGTTAGAGTCTGTAAATTAAATAAGGCGAAACTCTTGGAGTCTATAAAGGAATAGGCCAGGACAGTTGGAGTCTATAAATTAAGTAAGGCGAAGCACTTGGAGTCTCTAAAGGAATAGGCCAGGGCAGTTAGTGTCTCTAAAAAATAAGGCGAAAAACTTGGAGTCTCTAAAGGAATAGGCCAGGGTATTTAGTGTCTTTAAATTAAATAAGAGAAATTCTTGGACTCTCTAAAGTAATAGGCCAGGAGAGTTAGAGTCTCTAAATTAAATAAGGCGAAAATCTTTGTGTCTCTAAATGAATAGGCCAGGAAAGTTAGAGTCTCTAAATTAATTAAGGCGAAACGCTTCGGGTCTCTAAAGTATTATGCCAGGACAGTGAGATTCTCTAAATTAAATAAGGCGAAATTCTTGGTGTCTCTATAGGAATAGGCTGGGACTGTTAGACTCTAAATTAATAAGGCGAATCCCTTGAAGTCTCTAAAGGAATAGGCCATGGCAGTTAGAGTCTCAAAATTAATAAGGCGTAACGAATTGGATTCTCTAAAGGAATAGGCCAGCACATTTAGAGACTCTAATTTATATAAGGCGAAAAACTTCGAGTCTCTAAAAGAGTAGGCCAGGACAGTTAGAGTCTGTAAAGGAATAGGCCAGGACAGTTAGAATCTCTAAATTAAATAAGGCGAAATGCTTGGAGTCTCTAAAGGAATAGGCCAGGACAGTTAGTCTGTAAATTATTTTGGCGGAACACTTAGAGTCTCTAAAGGAATAGGCCAGGACAGTTTGAGTCTCTAAATTAAATAAGGCGAAACACTTGGATACTCTAAAGTAATAGGCCAGGACAGTTAGTCTCTAAATTAATAAGGCGAAACACTTAGAATCCCTAAAGGATTAGGCCAGGACAGTTAGAGACTCTAAATTAAATAAGACAA
>Ga0268261_10004807_pt1 | contig 10175 bp, 11 predicted proteins | sample TergutNc150P1_FD_190353 | JGI IMG/M metagenome (GOLD analysis project Ga0268261, IMG submission 190353) | Nasutitermes corniger P1 segment gut microbial community from laboratory colony in Florida, USA - Nc150 P1 (SPAdes) (version 2) | ecosystem: Host-associated > Arthropoda: Insects >... | reverse complement strand
CCTCCCCCTTAAAATACATGATGAGAAGTGACTGTTCGTAAATAATCTGGTCGACCGTAGGTCGGTAGGTGGAAATTTTGTAGTTCGTATTCGTGTACGTAACTGGGTTTAGAGCCGCATACTTTTTTTTTTGTCTCAGGCAAATTATGGATATTACTATTCATAGTCTTCATTTTTGTACATTACACCAGATTCATAATTCAGGAATGGCGGGTCATCTTATTGTATGAAGGTGTATAAGAGGTGCAGTTGATAAAACACTGAAAATACACAGAGAAAGGAATGTCAGACATGAAGATTTTTGGATATTTTGCCAGTGGTAGAGAAAATGTTTAATTAAGATGGTAAAGATGATGTGACATAGTTAAATAGTTCAGTATCTTTCTTCATCAAGTACAGCACCTATCTTCTTGTGTTAAATTTGGTAGTCTAAGCATTCATGGACATGAGATTTGGTACCTGGAATGTTAGGAGCCACTATAGGTCAGGTTCATTTACAGTAGTAGCCAGGGAATTAGCAAGATTTAAATTAGATTTAGTTGTACATGTACATGAGAAAGACCAAAAAGATGCACATTTTTTTCTCATTAATTTAATCCAAGTAAACTATCCTCTTCATGTTTTGAACAAATAATTGTTCATCATCAGTAGGTTGTTTCTGTACATGGAGTGTACAGTATTTTACCATGCATCTATGGAGTGTCTAGCTGCTGACACAATGTGATTGGAATGATCACATTGTGTTAGTGGCTAGACACTCCATAAATGCATGGTAAAATACCATATGCTGCGTGTACAGAAATAACCTCCTGTTGTTGAACATTTGATTGAAACATCTAGAGAATAGTATAATTAGAATAAATTAATGAGAAAAATTGTGCATTTTGTTGTTCTTTCTCATATGCACAGTGCAGAGAATGTAAAAAACAAAAATAGATTTAGTTAGTGTACATGAGGTTAGGTGGGACAAAGGGGACACAGTAAGAACAGGGAATTATAATTTTTTCTATGGGAAAGGAAACGAAAATCATCAATTGCGAACAGGATTTTTTTTGTACATGACAGTATAGTGTCAGCAGTTAAGAGAGTAGAGTTTGTTAGTGATAGGATGTCATATACAGTTCTGAGAGGTCGCTGGTGTAATATTTTGAATGTTCATGCCCCAAGTGAAGAGAAAAGTGATGATTCAAAAGACAGTTTTTATGAGGAATTAGAGCAGGTTTTCAGTAATTTTCTTTAGTACCACATGGAAATTCTATTAGGAGATTCAATGCAAAAGTGGGGAGAAAGAATGTTTTCCAACTGACAGTTGGGAATGAGAGTCTGCATCAGGATGGTAATGATAATAGAATAGTAAACATCGCCACATCAAGAAATCTGGTTCTTAAGAATACAGTGTTCCCATACTGAAACATTAATAAGTACACCTGGACCTCTCCTGATGGGAAGACTCACAACCAGATTGATCACATATTGATAGATAGGAGATGGCATTCGAGTATACTCGATGTACAATCTATTAGGGGAGTTGACTAAGGTAGTTATCACTGTCTGGTGGTTGCAAAAGTTAGGGAAAGATTGGCAGTAAGTACGCAAGCAACACAGAAGTTTGATGTGGAAAGATTTAATCTCAGGAAGCTAAATGAGCTGGAGGTTATGAAACACTATGAGATTACGTTCTGAAACAGGTTTACAGCTTTGGAGAACTTAAGAGGACGTAAATAGCGCTTGGGAGAACATTAAAGAGAATATCAAAACCTCAGCTAAAGAGAGAGTAGGTCTGTAGGCATTGAAGGAGCATAAACAATGGTTTGATGAAGAATGTTCACAATTTATAGACCAAAGGAAGCAGGTTAAAATGCAGTGGTTATGGGATCCACACCACAGCAATGTAGGTAATCTAAACAATGTAAGACATGAACAAAAAGAAGCAATATGTGAAAGCTAAAATTGATGAACTTGAAACTAACACCAAGATAAAAAATATCAGAGACTTGTATAGGGGCATCAGTGATTTTAAGGGGGGTTACCAGCCTAGAACTAATATAGTAAAGGATGGGAAGGGTAATTTGGTTACAGACTCCCACAATTTTTTCCGGCTAGGTGGAGGAACCATTTCTGTCAGCTGTTCAATGCACATGGGGTTAGTGATGTTAGGCAGACAGAAATACATAAAGCAGAGCTACTAGTGCATGATCCAAGTGCCTTTGAGGTTGAGATGGCTATAGAAAAGCTAAAAGGACACAAATCACCAGGTATTTATTAAATCCCAGCAGAACTGATTAAGGCAGGGGGTAGAACAATTTACCCTAAGATCCATTAACATTCTACTTCTATTTGGAATAAGGAGGAATTGCGTGAGGAGTGGAAGGCGTCGATCATTGTATCATCAGGGTGATAAAACAGACTGTAGTAATTATAGAGGCATATCACTTTTGCCAACTACATACAAAATTTTATCCAACATCCTGCTGTCAAAGTTAACTCCATATACAGTGGAAATTATTAGGGACCGTCAGTGTGGATTGCGATGCAAGTGGTCAACAACTGATCATATATACTGCATGAAGAAATGGGAATACATTGAAGCATTGCATCAGGGATTTATAGACTTCTAGAAAGCTTATGATTCAGTTAGGAGGGAGGTCTTGTATAATATTCTCATTGAGTTTGGTATCCCCATGAAACTCTTAAGGCTAATAAAAATGTGTCTGAATGAAACCTGTAGCAGAGTCCAGGTAGGCAAGCATTTGTCTGATGTGTTTCCTATTAGGAATGGTTTGAAACAATGAGATGCTTTATTGCCATTGCTTTTCAAGTTTGCTTTAGAATATGCCATTAGGAGGGTTCAGGTAAACCAGGATGGCTTGATATTAAATGGTACACATCAGCTTGTGGTTTATGCTGATGATGTTAATATATTGGGTAGAAGCGTACGTACTTTAAAGAAAAACACAGAAACTTTGTTAGTCAATAGTAAGGAGATTGGTCTAGAGTTGAATGCTGATGAAACCAACTACATGGTCATGTCTCGAGATCAGAATGCAGGATGAAGTCACAATATAAAAACAGATAATAGCTCCTTTGATAGGGTGGAAGGGTTTAAATATTTGGGAACAACCTTAACACATCAAAATTCTATTCAGAAAAAAATTAAGTGCAGATTGAAGTTGGGGAATGCGTGCTATCATTTGGTGCAGAATCTTTTGTCTTCCAGTTTGCTGTCCAAAAATTTAAAGATTAAGATATTCAGAACTATAATTTTCCCTGTTGTTTGTACGGGTGTGGAACTTGGTCACTCACACTGAGGGATGAACACAGACTGAGGTTGTTTGAGAATAGGGTGCTGAGGAAAATATTTGCACCAAAGAGGGACGAAGTGACGGCAGAGTGGAGACAACTACATAATGTGGAACTTAATGATCTGTACTCCTCACCCAATATTGTTTGGGTGATCAAATCAAGCAGAATGAGGTGGGCAGGGCATGTACCACATATGGAGCTAAGTAGAGGTGTGTACGGGGTTTTGGTGGGGAAACTTGAGGGAAAGAGACCACTTGGTAGGTCAGGGCATAAATGGGAGGATAATATTATGATGGATTTTTCATGAAGTGGGATGTGAGGGCATCGACTGGTTCAGTGTGGCTCTAGGATAGAGACAGGTGGCAGGCACATGTGAATGTGTCAGTGTACCTTTGGTTCCATGAAATGTGGGGATTTTGTTGACTAGCTGATAACCAATTAGCTTCTCAAGAAGGACTGTTCTACGTGGAGTAAGTAAGTAACCATTCATATTTTCGATGACGGTACCAGAGACTCTCACACTCTGGAATTGGTTTCTCTTGCTTAATATAATACATTCAGATCATTTCCATTCTTTGTATAATGTGTTTTGCTTTGAAGTAGACCAGACTGATATGGGTTCCCTCATTTTTGTACATTTGAATTAACTAACAAAGACTTGTGCATCTTTCTGGAAGGTGTATGAAGATGGTTTTTATTCTGGTGATGCTGCACATATTATAAATTGTGAAGAAATGAGCATACACTGATTTTGTAGTCATAGCAGCATATCTTGACAGTACAATGACCAACTGCTTTAGTTATGACTGTGAAGAAAGCCCAAATGTCCTGTTGATGATCATTGTTCAGTTTTTTTATATTCTCTGTTTGTCAGAAATCAAGAGTGAATGCTCACCCATCATATCAAAATTTTTAAATTTCCGACACTGTATGTTGAATAAGTGTACAGGAAGTGCAGATTGGATCAGATCCTCTTTAACAAATAGAAAACAGAAAGCTGATAAACGATAGGAGAAGCAGAAAGATCATAGAAGGTCCTTGGCAACAGAGAGGCCATACATTGTTTCTTTTCCATGAGGTTGGGGTGAGAGGTGTCTTCCAAACCACAGGTAAACAGTAGTAGTTGGTGCAGCTCCTTGTCAAAACAGTTGGTAATAACCACTAGACACTATCGCTTACACATTAGCTGAGTTCAAGTTTAATTAAATTTCTGGTAACATAAGATTTTCTGTGTGCCCAGACTGACTCTTCACAGATAAAATTCTTGGTCCTAAGTACTTTGAACATTATTCATATTATTAAACCTGTCCTTAGTATTGTCATTGTTCGTGTAAAAAGAATAGTTTCAGTTCTTGCAACCATGTGGACAATATTGGCATATTTGAGGTGTGTGTGTTACCTAAATGTGTTGCATTACCATACAAGAAAATCATTACCACGTTGAGTTTTCTGGTAGTTTAATTCAGAGAGCTTTCAATTTGTTTGTTGTTAGGTGTTCGCCGCACCAGGTCAGCTCGAGCTGTTGCCACTAGGAGGAGGAGTGGTAGAAAGAAGACAGCAACTGCACCAAGAGCAACCAGGTCAAAGAGAAGTACACGCGTGTCACACACTGTTGATTCAGATGGGGAGAGTGATGAAGTTCAGGTGGTGAGTGCTGTGCTGCTGTAGGTTTACTTTGTTTGACCTATATTGTTGATCTCTACTCACTGCTATCCATGTATTATAGTTCAGTGTATCGTAGTTAATATTAGGTGCCTAGAAGTGGAGGTCTTAGTGCAGGCAGTTAGAGGTAGCAGGTATGTCTGCAGCAGTGTCTTCTGTCATTGTAAAGAGCATAGGTTGCACTTGTACCTATTTACATCAGTTTTACTCTGTAATTCCTCTCAGACAGTGCCCTTCTATACACTGTATGCTACTTCATGTCCTTGACTCTGTATACTATATGGTAACCTGTCTTGGTACCATGGTGTAGCATGGCATTCTGTGGAGAACAGTGTTTCTGTTCAGTTAATATCAGATAGTACAGAATGGTGTGTGCCAATATGCCCTCCTCCAGTACCTCCTGCAGGTGAGATCCAGTAGGCACTGTACAGTGCAGTCTGACTCTGCTCATTGCATCTTATGGGTTTTTCTGCTTCTTGTCAGTCCTTCTAAGCAGATGTCTGCATTCTTACTTAAATAATGCGATAATCGCTTCCATGCCGCAGTTCATCTCTTACTGTCATTGTGGCATTTAACATTAACCTTTTAAAGCCTAGCGGTTTCTTTACGTACCACCAGGTTTAATATTCAAAAATTCTACATGGTGCTCAGTTTGCTTTGAGTGTTTTGTACGGATCTCAGAACAGACAGTGACTTTTGCTTTATACAGCATTAACTGATTGGTTTGTATAACCATGGTGGAAAGTGTTTACAGCGCGGTATGGACTGATGCCTTATATAAAGCAGTTTATGTTTCGTCTTTAAAAGGTTAATATATGTAATGGACATGTTGCATTTACACAAATCAAGGTGTATATCAAGCAGCTTGAAGGTGAAAATGTTCCTTCTTTCTCCATAGGAAGTTGCCTGCCTATGAAGTTCCATTAGCTTTGCCTGCCAGGGACACTTATTTCTACTGAAAGAGTCTGTGATCATGATTTTTTTTGTAGGAACTAAGCCAAGTTGTGTCAGATGCAGAGGCATCACAGGATCATGCAGATGAACAGGGTTCACCAGAAGCACCTAGAGATGAGTATGAGGAGGATGAACAGGTGCCAGCCTCACTGGATACAAGTACAGAGGAGAACAGTGCTGTGGAGAATGGGGTGGGAGACAGAGATCATAACGACTGTGTTGAGCAAGATGCAGTGAATGAAGGCAGCGATGTGGAAGATACTTTTACTGCTCAAATTGCTGACACTGTTGAAGAAACTGAAAATGGCAGTAACATTGGAATAGCAGTGGAGGAGCAGCAAGAAACTACTGCTGATGATGACAATGGTGATGATGAAGAAGACAGAGCAAGTGTCAATGGCGGTACTGAACCGCCAGAGGACAGTAATGAAGGTATATGAATTGCAGTATGATACACAATGAAACTGAGATTTTATGATTGTGAAGGGACCATTTAAAAACATGTGTACACTCAAGGCAATGAATATGTGTGTACAGACACTTCCAAACATGAGCAATTTCAGGTTACACAATTTCAGACTTGCACAGTTTTTAAAAAGCGATGCACACACAATTTTTTTCGTATGGGAAATGAAAGTGCAGTAAGATAAAAGTTGTGGAATAATACTGCTGGGTGATGACACATGGTGGGGCAGTCAGATTCCATTGTCCTGGAATTTGGATTTTGCCTGGACGCCCTTGTTTGTTGATGTGTAGTCGAGTGTATGAATACTCATTTCTGACTTACACGAAGTTCAAATTATGCTGGACCCTACACAGTATAACTGTTGTGTAAGTCAGAAAGTATATGTGGCTATGTAGCTGGGAAAGCTCAATGGGTGTAGTCATAGGGTTACAGGCTGGTTGATCCTGGGTTTTATTTGTGGCAAGGGCAATAGACTGGCTATGGGGCTCACCCAGCTTCCCGTTCAGTGGATGTTGGGTGCACTTGAAGAATACTCACCTCTATCCTTCGTTCAGGCTGAAGGCATACAGTCTTATCAGACTGATGCTTCCTGCCTGAGTTAACCAAAATGTGAAGGGAGGGGGGTAAAGTGTTAGTATGTGGGCAGTGATGATTCAGCAGGTTAATGTACTAGATATCATGTAGTGTCATAGTACAGTAAGTAATTTTACTGAACACTGCAGAGCAGGCAGCATCATCTGATACTGTGCAGTGACAAATTCAGTGATAAAAACACACCCTGCATGTGAATGCAATAAACTGATTGTCACTACCCAGTATACACATATTTATAGTACTATCATTATATGTGGTCCTTTTCAGTGCCACAGAGGAAAGTGGAAGAGGAGGAACAAGGGCCAATTCTAGAAGAGGAACCTAGTAGCCAAAGTATAGATGAGAAGGAAGCAAAGGAAGTACCAGAATTGGAGGATTCTCCTCCCCCAAGTATTAATGTTGTTACACCTTCTATTCGATCAGGACTTAGAATCAAGTCTGATGTCTCAAGTGTTTGCAGCTTGGAAGAGAGTCAGGGTTTGTCTCAAGAGGCTCCTGAAGAATTGGAAGCTAATCAGTATACAGGTACTGATGAGACATATATGAGTCATGACCTGGGTGTTGATAGTGTGAATGAGATGGAATCTGAAGTTATAAGGAATGATGTAGAAGAAGACAAACAAATGGAAGTTGAAACAGATGTGTTACCTGCTATTCAGGAAGCCCTTCCACAGGAGGAATTGGATGTAGTAGAGGAAATGACTGTGATTGATGAAGTGACAGGTGATGGAGAGCAGGAAGATAAGGCTGTAGCCGCTGGAGTGAATGAAGTTGCACAGCAGCCTGGAGATGGGGTGAGTAGTGATTTATGATTTTTATTTGTGTGCATGGTCTGGACAGTGCATGTTTTTTGTTGCTTATGTTGCTGGTGACATTATATCCACCTTCAACACGCTATAAAAATCCACATAATTTATGCAGTACCTTTTTTATTATAAAACATTTTGTGTTGGGCTTAGGAAACACTTTGTTTCTATAATACATGAGGGTTGGAATTTTAATTTTGGCAACACTGCGCTAGATTGGATACAAGCGTTGCTGGAAGTGACACGGCAATACAGCAGGAAGGATGGGTCCTTCCCCTACCTACATACATAATGGGAGCGGTCCATCACGAAATGGGCATACACAGTAGCCAGTTGATTGTCAGCAGGTGCAGAGACTCGGCCTAAGAAGGATGTATACTAAACTGGAACAGCGTTCTTGGTTAAAAATTGAAGCAGGCAGGGGCAAAACAGCAAGAGAGTGTTACTGAGGACTGGTAGAGGTTTGCGGTACGGCAGCATTACTGTATTGGACAGTTGCAAGGTGGGTTCAAGCCTTCCGCACTGGACGGCAGAATGCGACAGATCAGCCACGGCCCAGATGACCCAGCGCAACAGAAGCCCAGGTTAGTTCAGTGGCCACACTGTTGGAGACAGATAAACGGACAGTTCGGGAGTTGGCCTATGAGACCAGATTGTCCCATACGACGGTCCTGCACATTCGCAAAGAACGCTTGCACATGCGCAAAATCGCATCTCGTAGGGTCTCACACAGTTTGACTAAAATCCAGAAATGGCAGTGATATGAGTGGGCTCAGATACATTTGGAACGTTACAAAAAGAAAGCGGATGCATTCTTGCGTCATATCATAGTGCTGGATGAGGTGTGGGCACGAGCTTACGAGCCGGAAATGAAACGGCAGTCTAATGAGTGGCGCCATTATGGGTCACCCCACAAAACCAAAGTGCGGCAGAATCCCAGCAGTGCTAAGGTTATGCTCATTTTCACCTACGACATTGCCAGCATCATCATCATACATGCTGTGCCCCAGCATAGGACAGTCACAGGCCAGTACTACACCAATTTCTTGGAGCACCATCTGCGCCGTGCGTTGTGGAAGAAGAGACCACACTTTCTCGGTGAAAACACACTAATCATTCTGCACGACAACACTTGGCCGCATGTCGCTGATGTAGTGAACCAGTTACTGGCGAGATGGCAATGGGAGGTGCTGCACCATCCCCCATATTCACCAGACATCAGCCCCTGCGATTTTGATTTGATACCAAAAGTGAAGGAACTGCTATGCAGCAGGTGCTTCAAGACTATACCAGACCTTATTGACGCTGTAGGCCGGTCCGTCTGGACCATCAACAAAACGGGCTGCCAAAGGCATCACGCAACTCCCTCATCGGTGGGAACATGTTCTACATAACACTGGGAAGTACATCGAGGGTCTGTGAAAATATGAACTCTGTAGGTGTGCTGTATCAAAAGTTACTGCAGCGTTGCCGAAATTAAAATTCTAACCCTCGTACATAATGCAGTTTTTTAGCAGTCTCTTTTTTTAATCATAAAACATTTATTTCCGTCAGAAGATAGACAATACGGATTGGTAGGAGAAAGGCAGTAGTGGAAGTTCCTGTGGCAATGACTTGGCAGGTTGCTGCTTTGTGAGGTGCGACACCTTGTGCTGTGGTAGGTGTGTACTGGTGTTTCAGAGGATCCTGCAGTTTCCATTCTCAGGATAGGTTCAGGGGAGGCTTATCTGTTAAGGGATGGGTGCAGCAGTAGCTGTAAACCAGGCCACATGGCATTCCATCCCAGAAGACATAAGCCCTCAAATCAACAGTTGATTTCAATTTTGAGGGCATCTTGCTATTATAACCTTGCTTGTTTTTGTTGTTGAAATTTATAATTGAGAGTCAGGAGGAACATGCGCGCGTGCGCATGTTGCTGCAGTACTGTCTGTAGACTCCAAACCTCTTGAAGCACAATTTTATCCATTTGTACCAGTAAGAAGTCACTTGTGGATGCAGTTTCTAATCAGACAGTGAAGTGCAGCAGGTTTTGTAGGGTTGGTTTTTACTGGCAGCCTGGAATTGGTTCGTCACTGGACTGTACAGTTTCCTGTTATGGACTTCTCCTTTTTCCCTGGTTTAAGTTCATGTCTGCGTGTTACGGTGTACGTTTTTACCAAAATTATTGTGACAGAATGCACTTCCTTACACAAGACACTTTTTATGCTTTCTGTAGTGAGTCAAATGAAAACCATAAAGAACTTCTGCCATATGATTTATTGCAGAAAGGTTTGGTACTGTTTTGTCAATTCTCCAGTATATTGCTGCATCAACAGTATGTATTGCACACTTGTAATATACACTGGTGACTTGTGCTGACAGCTGCAGACAACAAAGTCTGTTTTTTTTTT
>Ga0268261_10004806_pt1 | contig 10175 bp, 10 predicted proteins | sample TergutNc150P1_FD_190353 | JGI IMG/M metagenome (GOLD analysis project Ga0268261, IMG submission 190353) | Nasutitermes corniger P1 segment gut microbial community from laboratory colony in Florida, USA - Nc150 P1 (SPAdes) (version 2) | ecosystem: Host-associated > Arthropoda: Insects >... | reverse complement strand
CCACTTGTTGACCCACTTTAGTCTCACACATCTAAGAAGTCTCTTTAATGGTCTCCCCTGGTTTCTTCTACCTTGGTATTCTGTTTTTTATTATCCTCAGTAAGCATTCTGTTTATATGTTGCAACTAATTTTCTCTGTATTCCTGTATTTCGTCCTAAATTTGGGTTATATTTAGTTCCTTTGCAACCTCTGTGTTTGTTTTATAATTTGTCCCAGTGTACGTGTATCCTACCTTTTTCTCACATATTTCATCTCTGATGCTGTTATTCTTCTTGTGTCACATGCTTTAAAGGTTAAATTTTCACTATGGTATAGCAGAGCTGGATGGGTTGTGTATTGTACAATTTTATTCTTGTTTCCTTTAAAGTTTTTGGTCATCTAAACATACTATTATAATGCCTGTTATTTTCAAACAATTATTCAAATTTGTTATCAATATATACTTCTTTTTAATAAGATATCAAATTTCCAAAGTAGTTAAAGGAATTTACTTGTTCTATAATTTCATTAACTACTGCTATTTTATTTCTATCTGGCTCTTGTCCTTGAAAGGCCATCAGCTCTTCTTCTGTGCAGATATAGTTAAACCATGTTTTGTCATTATTTGATTTAATTTATACACAGCTTTTTGCACGTTATCTTCTGTTTTGGATATCATAACTTGGTCATCAGCAAATAACTGCATTTACAGTTGCTTTTTTTTTTAAGCTGAATTCCTTTTCTGTCTTTTGCCATTTAGTTCTTACTTCCTCTAAGTACATATTAAACAGCATCAGCGAGAAAGGGGAACGTTGGCGTACCCCTTATTAATTTCAGCCAATTTTGATACTTTGGACTTAGATTTTCTTAATATTTTGTTCTGTGTGTATATGTTCACTATTGCCTTTAATAATGTATCTGAAATATTTCTAGATTTTAAAATATTAAAATCTGTCTCTGTATGTTATCAAACGCTTTTTCATAATCTAGAAACAACAAGTGTGTTTCCAAATTATATTCCCTTCAATTTTCAATTACTAATTTGCAGCAAAATGTTTGATCTGTGCATGAATGTCCCTTTTGGAATCAATTTTGTGTTTCAATCATAAACTTTTCTGAGTAAATCTGCAGTTTCATATTAAGGATTTTAGAGTACATATCATAACAGGTGTTCAGAATACTAATCTTTTTTAAATATTGGAATTACAGCATCATTTCCTCTTTCATTTGAAACACAACTTTTTGTTCATATATTATTTTAAAATTTCAGTAATCTCAGTTTGAACTCTTCTAGTACAGACCTGTATAACTCTGAATTAATGTTACGTTTTCTTGGGCTTGTACCATTTTTCATTAACTTTCAAGCCCTTTCTAATTCAGTTCATGTTATTAAAATATCTTTATGATTTTCTAAATTCCATTCCAATTTTGGTTCACTTATATTTCCTTGTGTTCCATAATTTTTTTTATAATGTTGAAGCAATACATTTTCATCCGTTTCCATGAATTTTGACTGTTTCCTTTATATCCTTGCTTATTTGTTTTAAATGTTTGTATAATTTAAGTTCACTCCTATATGGTTTGTGCTTAAATTTGTACCAAATTTGTCCCAGGAGGCTCTGTGTCTTCTTCTCACTTCTCTTTTAGCTAGTGTTGTGTTTCCTTTGTAGTCTATTTTGTTTTCTAGATTCTTATATGATGATTTATTCACTTCTACTAATTGTTTTATTTGGTCATCGCAAGTTTTCAAATGTTTTCTTTCTTTAGTCTCTTTATTTTTCCTAAATTTTCATACGCAGCTGATTTTAGTATGTTTTGTAAGTGTTCCCATTCTTTCTCAATATTTGTTTCATTTGCTTTTATACTGTTTAAATGAAGTTTACTCTTTGTGTGTACAGCTTTCGTATGTTTTCATCATTAAAAGTCTTCTTTAAAAAAATCTTCTTGCTTTACTGTAACTTTTTTCTTATTTAGCCGTTGAGGTGGGAAATGTACTTTTGCACATAATACATAATAGTCACTACCTAATTCAATGCTTCTGTAAACTCTAATGTCTTATATTACCTTTGAAGTTCTCAAATTTGTCACAAAACGATCAATAAATGATTTGTGCCCTCTAGCTTCCCAAGTAAATTTATGGATTTCTTTATGCTTAAAAAATGTGTTCATTATTTTTAAATTATGAAATGTGCAAAAATCTATCATTTTTTAACATTGTAGCTGCTCCATTTATACCCACTATGTTAGTAACTATTATTTATTCCCTGTCATTCAAGTCCCCTATCAACATTAAGTAATCATTTTTGTTCACTTTATCCAATATAATTTGCAGTGTTTCATAAAATTCCTGCCTTCTGTTGGTGCACATACTCCTAATATTGTTAAATGTTCCCTGTGTGTTTCAGTCTTGTTTCTACCATTTCTGCCGTTCCAAAATTTATAGTATGCTATTTTATATCTTAATGATTTATGGATCCATATCATTACTCCCAACTGGCCTCTGGTGTATCTGTTAACTTTGCTGTAAATAACTGTATAATTTTCAGTCTCTTTAATACCTTGCAATTTCATTTTACTTTCTGTAATTACTGAAATACAAGGAACACAACTGCTGTTCACAATCAGAATCACAAAAGACAAAAATAACCTATGTGGGAAGAATATATAGTTCTTTTAATGTTAAGTCAGGTTATACGTACAGTTACCAATGCTTTTCAAAGTGTTAAGCTTAGCACACATGAGGGCTTTCAACCACCATAGTTCATTTAACTGACTTGGTGGAACACATCATTTTAAATGGAAGCCAAAGCACAGGCAGCTGTTTTGCCATGGAATTTTTTCCAAACACAACACTTTTCATATTCTGGGCAGTGCAGCTGCAATGGAACTAAAAATAACCCACTTACTTTTATGACTGATGAAACAACTGCTCAGCAACCTTCAATGCAAGTGCACAAATCATGGATTTCAAATGCAAGATTTTTGTTAGTGAAAGATTCCTATTGAAGTGGAGAAAATGTCAGCAATGTATAATAGAGTAACACCGGAGTAAAATGACAACTTTAAAAAATAAACTGGACTTTCAATGGTCTGTGACTTGTAAGTGGATTTACCCAGAATTCATTTCTTTGCTATGTCCTAGCTCTCGGTAGCAGAGAGGGGACACAGCAAGTGATTCAACAAATTACATACTCCAGCCGATATATCACATAAACCATCCGAATTAAATCCAACACCAATGTGATGAGAAAATTGGTGTTTCTTTCACCATCTGTGTGTACAACCAACAAGAATTGGTTTTCATGTGGGGGAGGAGGGTGGGACTCCTGCGCACTAATCTGTAAGCTTTGTTAAATTAAATATCTTTACTGCATGAAATTAACAATTTCCAGCTTATTCCATGAAGTCACTGTTCCAAGACTTGGTGTTCGTGGATCTGTGCATCATAGTACAATTCATAAAAAAAAATCCAACAAGATGCAACAATGTATCAAAATTTTATTATTCCATATTTATATGAAATTCAACATGTTTCAGGCGACACACCACCCATCATCAGGAGCCTAAAACTACACTGGTAGCATCTGGTTTTTCATACGTGAAAGGTTGTTCGTGGACGTTGTCAGGCACAGTATGTGCCTGACGACCACCAACTACACGTCCAACAACCTTTCACATATGAAAAACCAGAGGCTACCAGTGCAGTTTTAGGCTCCTGATGATGGGCGATGTGTTGCCCGAAACATGTTGAGCTTCATATAAATATGGAATAATAAAATTTTGATACATTGTTGCATCTTGTTGGATTTTTCTTAATGAACTGTTCCAAGAGCCTGACCAGATAAGCTTCATGCAACCTACAGACAGTAATAAGGCCTATAAGTGCCCACAGTGGGAAGCACAAATCTTGTTAAATAGTTTTCAATGGAACATACCAAAACAATGATAGAAGAATACAGAATGCATCACAGTTGGTTTTAATACACTGTCCTATCACTTTCCTGGGAAGAAACAAGTGATAATGTTGTGCTTTTAAAATATCCTTAAAAAATTATACCAGAATAAACCACATTTCATTAGGTAGCCATTATCAAATAAATGAGTATGGCTACACACACTGGTGAAGTTACTGGCAAAGAGTATACAGGTTCCTCAAGTTAACTTACATACACATATTTGTCAAGATATTCAAGATTGTTCATAATTTTGCTCCATCCCTCCAGCAAAGTCGCAAAATGGTGCACTAAAGTACCACAGCCACCCACGTACCACTTTTATTCAAGATTCAACTTGGGCTGTTCAAACAGCATCATTAAACAAACATGAACACCAAGTGGTCAAAAGCTTCATTTCAATATGGAAACTTAGTAAAATACCAATTTAACAACAATATGGTTTTTTAATTACCAAAACATTTTTATTGTATAACTGCATAAAAATTTTACCTTACATGGTAAAATAAAAAAATCACATGTTTCAAACTTTTGTAGGTCCTCTTCAGGTGGTGTCAATTTAAAAAAACACCAATAGGTAGTCCATGCGATGCTCGGTATAGCGTAATTTACATACATACATTTCTAACCCTCTTTGTTTGATGCTATGTGGTAATTTGATCACATTGTTCAGTGGGTGTTGTTTATTTTCTGTGTTTCTGTCCTGTGTTAAGAGATGACTCTCAAAATTTGGGTTTTTTTGGTGACTGTATCACTGTCATTTAGTTGCTAGTTTTGTATGATGTTGAATTTTTCTATGGTGTTCGTGTGTTTTCCTTTGTGATGTGTAGTACGTACATTCTTTCTACAGCTACCTAAGAAACAATTTTTAAACTTTGTATGGAACATCCCCATTGGTGTATCCGTCACAGATCTATAAAATCCCCACTCACAACCAACACACTTTTATGAATATGTTTATTAAGCGGCAACCATGCCGGCCCCAAGGTTGGGCCATCATCAGACGATCCTCTTACTGTAAGTGTAATGCTTATCACATCAATAACATACGCATTATAAGGTCTCAATTTAAATAAATTTATTTATTTTGTTTATTTATGTCCTTTTTTATTCTTTATTTTTTATTCTTATCTATTCATTATGTATTGATTATCAAATTTCAGGATCCTCATTACAACATAAAACTGGAAAGGTGCAACAAAAATACAAATCTGCAAGAACTTTATTTCTTCTCCAACATAATTCTTTTACAGTGAAGTCACATCCTATTTTTACGAAATAACAACAAATTCAGGACCTTCCATAAAAAGTCAGTGGCAAGCAACACAGAAAATATATTGTTACCTTCTTAATATACTTATTAAGAATCTACACAGTTGACAATATAACATATTTACTTTTTGACTTTCTTGGAATTTGTATTAATAACTATTTTTAAACTGTTTTATACCAAAATAGTTATTTTTAATATGTCTTTGGGGCTTTTTGTATTTTTTGTACTGATTTTACGTTGCATTCTTGGCATATGTTTTTAATCGACCTTGATGTAAAAGGGGAGATCTCCCGCTTAATATTTTTAAGTTTCTACATGTATTCACTTTCTTGTATTATTATAGTCTGATGATGGCCCAAGCTTGGGGCCAGTGTAGTTGCCATTTAATACACATATTCAAAAAAGTGTGTTGGTTGTGACTGGAAAATTTTTAGACCTCTGTGACAATATTTATGTGGCTGTACCAAACAAGACTGCCGCATTGAGAGGAAGAACACAATAGTTTTTCAACTGGATATTCATTAAAGAGCATGACAGAATGTCAACAATGAAGAAGGGAAGCATTCAACCATAGTTTAGCTCAAGAGTCAGCAAACTGAACTTCTGAACTTGTGAGCACATGGCCACATGGTTTCAATCTACGTCAAGCTGTCACCCTAGCATCATACTATGGAAGCATGTGAGGGGGTAGAGATATCGCTCCACGCATGTTTACTGTCAGTGTTAGATGGCTGTAAGTAATCAACTACGTGCCCCTGGCTGTTTTACCTCTGCGGCATGAACCACAGTACCCACTAAAAAGAATGTTAAATAAACATTGGAACTGATATCCTGTGAACTAAACATTGTGGTCAAGCAGAATTTCTTCAAATGTTGGTTTAACATTACTAGACACATTACTTATCTTACTGTTGGGAAGAACAGTTTTATGTACATATTTGGTGTGTGTCAAATTTGTAACATATTTAGATGAAAGCTGTGCACTCTCATCATGTTTTGTTAACTCATACATAACATTCTGTACAGGATTTGAAGATATGTTTGTGATGTATGAATACCACACTGGAAGTGATTAACTCCAGCGGTTCTCCTTGTCGCCATGACTACTACATACACATTTCACATCTGTTTCGTGATCTGAAATTTTCACAGTGTTGCCGATAAAGATTATAGTTTTTTGGGAGTCATATCCCACTCTACACAACAAATTATTTGGAACCTCTATCACCATTCATAATTTTACATAACGTATTATTCTCACCTCGTAAGATTGTGTGGCCATCACGCTTTTATTATCGACTGTACAACATAACTACTGCGAGTCTGGGGTGGCCTTTTGTGGTCAGAAATTCATATCAAATTTTGACTTAAAACCTATTCACTCACCAGGGCTGCCAAGATCAGCACAACGGTGACCACTGCAATGACAATGCCTGCCACCAGACCGCTGTCTTCTTCCACGCTCGGCTCACGCAACTGCGGCTTGTTCATCGTACCCACTGCAACAGGCGCAATCGTACAGTTACCGACATTAACATACTTTCGCTAACTCAAACACCGGGAAGTAACTCACCACTACTCATGCCCAGCAGCAAACACACACTGTTGTTCCCCTTCCCTCAAGAGAAGTCCAAGTCCAAGTCCAAGTCCAAGGTCCATCCCACTTCTTGCCACAATATGACGTCGGATACTGTGGTGAAAACATCAGAGAACACCTACACGACTAACAACGTCGACGTTACAAAATGCAGGAATAAAACTGACAGTAATCGAAAGTGAAGCGTTACGTTTGAGGGCAGATGGGAGGAAACGTGAAAACATAAAAGAAATGGAGACAAAACAAATGCCTGATGCTTCTCATACTGTCAGCAAACCATGAAAATAAGACTGTCACGGGATCTCTGCACGTTTCTTCACTATGCATGAAAAGTGGTCTCTTAACAAAAATATGCGAATGCTTCATTGCCATAAAGTGGCAGCCGGTCTGGCTCAAAATAGGTGCACAACCTTCAGTTATTTGAAACAATTTGTTCATTCTTTAAGAAAAAATCATGCGACCATAAAGTCTAATTCACACATACAGTGCTGTGCCCCTGCCATGCCCCGACCTGCTGCACCACATTAATTCCCACATATCATCTGTGCCCCTGCAGTATTCTTCGTAGAAGTCCACGTGGCAGCCGGAAAAATCCAAATTGCTAATCCACTGCACATTGCCTTCATGTTGAAGTTCAAGCAGACCCTTAACATGGAGACAATACGTTTCGTCCCCACCTTCAAAAACTATTTAACAAGTTATGGTTGAGAAGGGCAAAGAAAAGAATTACGTGGTCTTCGTGTGAAATGTCTACTTTTTTTTTAATATCAAATTTCATGACAATCCATTCGGAGGAATTCGAATTCTTTAAATTACACAGATGCCTTATATTAATCACCTTAAAACACATCTGCTCCTCGAAACATCCTTTGGCTCTCTGCCACTAGTGGACTCCATCCTACGCAATGCCTTTCCGCAAAAAGAGCAAGCTTTTCCCATGACATCAGTAAGCTTTTGTATGCTGAACAAAATATTGTGCGGCCTGTTCCTCACCTTCTGCATAAATTTTTTCAACTATCTCCTTCAAATTTGACCAAATTATTGGCATAATCCATGTCAACTGTATAAGCACTTGTGCACTTTAACCAAAATAATCAATATCTCGGTCATCCATGGCAAATGCAATTTAGTTTGGTAGGCACCAGCTACAATTTTATTAGTGACTGATAAGCACTCTGGTGACAACCTTCGTGAAAGTCCGCGTGGTATCCAAAAAAAGCCGGATCTGGGGTACTCTGGCAGTTCACCCGCATGCCGCCTAGTGACGGCTATGTTGCAATTCACATACGCAGTAGTGCCCAGCCCGTGGATCATGGTGGAACGGTAGCAGCACGGAACACAGTGGGTCAAACTACCCGAAAACCTGGCCAAAATTCCCAAGTTCAGGGAAGTGCCTTCACGACCGCAGTCCGAGAAAAGAGAAAGGTTGGACTTCTCTGAACTGCCGATGCTTTTATGATCCTTGCGTGATAATCCGAGTTAGAGACGGGGGCAGCTGATAGTTGTGGTGAGTCGGGAACACGACGCGTTAGGCTCTGAAAAGACGACGACGGTGTTTAATGTTTTTTCTTGTCTTTATATTGTGTGAATTTCATAATGTGAGAATGTCTCAGGCAGCTGAGGGTAAGTCCTTCCCAATATAGCCTACATTTTTAAATTTATAATTATAAAATACATCATAGATATTTAAAATGCAATAATACGGGTATGTATTGTTACGTATTTTGCGCTGAACACCAAAGTTTGAAAAGGGTTACAAAACTTTTCTTGTGAGTTCCTCTCTAAATTTTTATACCAAAACGTAGCTTTGAGTGTTCAAAAAAACAATTAAAAAATTTGCTACTTCTTGCAACTTCAAATATTATTATTTGTGCGTGTGCGTGTGCGTGTGCATGCATGTGTGTGTGTGTTTTTTTGTACACATGCTGTGGTAGCATACTAAGGTGGGAACAAATTTTAATATTCCATCAGGCTTTTGAACTGGGATTTTATTACTCAATATTTTTACTAATTCATAATTGTGAGTGACGCTGACATGTTCATTTCACCGTTAGTACCACTGCAACTTCATTCCGCAGCTTATCAAAAAACTGTTATTTGGCACAATCCAATAAGAATGCAATACAAAAACGAAACCACTGCTTTGTCTCAGGAAGTAATCCAATACACAGAAGTGCTGCATGAAACAGGTGAGTTGTCAGAATCAAAATCGGTTTCTAGACAAGTGCTTCTGTGTCTAGTCGAATCCCCTCTTCTTGCCTCGTCCCCCTTTCTATCATTCTGGTACCCCTTCTAAACAAATTTACTCTTCCATCTGCACTGCTCTCCCAACTAAGCCTTTTAAAATTTGTTTGTCTTATCATCATTAAGCCCTCCGTCCCTTACATTCTAGCAGTTTCAGTAAATATCGCTCACATAATTTTAGAATCACTTAACATGCAAAACTACGTATGTGTACCACTGAAGGACACATAAAAGCTATGTGATAAACGCCTTCTCTCAGGACACTGGAAGTAACTACATCCTCTGAATGAGAAAGTGGCTTGGGTAGCAACCCTTCTGATCTATCTGGATGGTGAGTAATTCAAACCTCAGCCTGGACACCATCTTTTGAGAAGGAGGGTCTACGTAAATTTCGTCTGCCCTTCCAGGCAAATTTACAGATAATCCCTAACTGAGACTGTGACTACTTTCATCCACATACATTCCAATTCAATGTTCATTAATCTTCCTATATAAACAAATACATCTCCTATTAGTGCAATATACAGTGTTCCACCATGTAACAGCCAAACTTCAGGAGCATGTAATTTGGAGGGGAAAAAATCTAATAGACTATAGTTCACTTCAACATTATTGTCAAATTACGAATCAGTGACCCAAGTGGGAACTTGATCAAATTCCTACTTGAACACTGTCTTGCTTAGTGGCTGTGCCTATGTGGCCATGCTGTGTTGCGTTATGGGGAGTAGTCATAATGCATAATACTTTTACAAATGAAGAAAAAGTATGCTAACATGCATTAGATGTATGATTTCCCCAATGGAAATGGTAGGGCTGCATTGCTGCACACTATTGGCAATGTAACACACACTGCAGAATTCCACACTGCACACCATTTGAAACTGTACACAGAATTTCCCACCAACAAATGCAGAATGTGAACTAAAATGACATGGAGACAGTGACATTCTGGCAGCAGTGCAACAAAGTCCAAGTACAAAGTACACATAGAATTTACATGATGACTGTTGAAGCAGGCCAAAACTTTCAACTAGGAAGTTCAGAACCTGGAGGAGGAGGAGGAGGAGAAGGAGGAGAAGGAGAAGGAGAAGAAGGAGGAGGAGGAGAATGAGCAGGAGAAGGAGGAGG
>Ga0268261_10004805_pt1 | contig 10175 bp, 6 predicted proteins | sample TergutNc150P1_FD_190353 | JGI IMG/M metagenome (GOLD analysis project Ga0268261, IMG submission 190353) | Nasutitermes corniger P1 segment gut microbial community from laboratory colony in Florida, USA - Nc150 P1 (SPAdes) (version 2) | ecosystem: Host-associated > Arthropoda: Insects > Digestive... | reverse complement strand
TGAGCGGCCTGCGGCCGCTCACCTGCTGAGATCTTGGGTTCGAATCCCACCGGGGGCATGGATATTTGTCTGTTGTGAGTGTCGTGTGTTGTCAGGTAGAGGTCTCTGCGACGAGCTGATCACTCGTACAGAGGAGTCCTATCGACTTTGGTGCGTCGTGTGTGATCTAGAAACATCAAGAATTGGTGCTCCATATATATATATATATATGTCATTAGTAGCCTAAGGGTTAATGATTTAACCCTTATCCTGTTAACATGGAGAAAATGGTGAGGTCCTAATAATGCCAGCAAATAGCAGATGGGATTTAATTCAGCGTTTAAAGGGTTAATCACCATTTTCACAGGATCCAAAAAAAAAAATCCAACGACAATAAACTGTAGTCTTTTTTAGGTGGCCTTCACATGTAGAGATAAAATTATCAAAGGAATGACTAAGCGTCATTTGAAAGATAAGTTAATATATCATTGTGGTAAAATTGGCATCTTCTGAACTTAGCATAATAAGAGAAGACACTTTCGTTCATTAGAAGAGCTCTGTAGCTTCTGACAGGATTCAAACTGAGTACTGAACTAGTTCAGCTCCCAGTCACTGGTATGTGGGGATCATCCCCCATAATCAGTTCAGCAGTAGCGCTGTAGTGTCATGATACACCATGGATGTGAAATACGCCATTTGAACTACATGTAATGGATGTAATTACATACTACTTACTTACTTACTTACTCACTCCATGGAGCAGAGTCCTTCTTGAGAAGCTAACCAGTAAACTTTGCAGCTAGTCAAGAAATTCCCCGCATTTATGGAACCCATAAGTTCCTCACCGTACCCACAAGTGCCCGCCACCTGTCCCTATCCTAAGCCAACTCCATCCAGTCCCCACGACCCCCTCCAACTTCCTGAAGATCCATCTTAATATTATCCTCCCATCTACGTCTTGGTCTCCCCAATGGTCTCTTTCCCTCAGGCTTCCCCACTAACACCCTGTGCACACCTCTACCCTCCCCCACACATGCCACATGCCCTGCCCATCTCATTCGTCTCGATTTTACCACCCGCACAATATTGGATAAGGAGTACAGATCATTCAGCTCCTCGTTATGCAGCTTTCTCCATTCCCCCGTCACCTCGTCCCTCTTAGGTCCAAATACTCTCCTCAACACCCTCTTTCATTCTACACAGAAGGAAATCTTGTACAGCTTCATGCAAAAGATTGTAATCAAATCCCTATATAGCACCACAGTTTGTTCACTGCAGTGTGTGGCAGTGTATGGAGGATGGCAGTAAATCTGTAAACTGTATAATAGGGAATTTCTGTTCAGACTTTCATGGGCATTAAGTAAGGGTGGTGCTGGGATGCTATATCAGGGTTTGACTTTTATATAAACAGTACTAATTTCCTTATTATACTTACTGGACCACAGGGTGTTTAGGGGTAGAAAGTGGAACACTGCCAGTAAGGTAACTGGACCATGGGCAACTTTCAAGGTGGATACCTCGGTCAAGGACTGTTCTGTACACTGCTTCATCTTCAAGAACATGGTAACCATGGCCTATTCTCTCTGCATGATATAGTTCAATTGCCTGTCAAAGAAAAATTTCCGCACCAATCGATACTATATACAGAGTGATGAAACATATGAAATACAGGATTTATTAATGGTATAGAGGAAACTTAATAGTTAGATAATGTGAGGGAGGGAAGCATATGTTGCACTCCTTTCTTATACACCAACAATGGCAACTGAAGTGATTATATGAAGCATCATAGCTGGCTAATTTTGTGCTATGTGAAGAGTGTGACCCCACTTCTCTTTTATATGACTTATACAGTGCAATTCTGTTATTGTGCCAGGTCAGTAGCCATCATACCCTGACTGATCACCTACAGGTGCAGTACGTGTGATACACTGATCAAAACTACATACTTTGGAACACTGCTTAGACCCTAAACACGTAGGTACGGTGATCCTGCATCCATTGTGGGTATTCAAGTGTTAATGGTACGTTGGGCAGAACAGTGTTGCAAAAACGTATGGGAAAACAAATGCTTATGGAAACCCTTATTGTTTATAACACATAAATTTTTGGACCTCAAACATTTATACAGTGTGCTTGGGTATCTGAGGCTGGCAGCTTCTGTGGCAGTTGAGTTGTTTATGCAGGTATATTTACATTTTACAGCATTCAGAAATTTTTTCCTCCACACATATAATTATTTACAACAACATATAGTAAAAACAGCATTGGCAAGGGGTAACTTTCAAGAGTGATGTTATGCTCGCTACAGAAACGCAGTTTTCCTGCCTTTGCATGTGTGCAATTATCAACAGTGCCATCACAGTTTAGCTTCTGTGCCTGTTCCTTATCTACAGAAGTAATTGCTAAGCAAAGGAATACTCCTGGGTTTATGCTGACTGTAAACAGGTTTGTATTAACTCAAGTTTACCAAACCTCTGCTCACATGAAACTAACCAAGAGAGAGTGTGTGTACTGTGTGGTACAAAATTAATCATTAAATATAATTCAGATTAATATTAGTTTTTAAACAATTAATGAAAGATAATAAACTATCACTTCTGAGAATGCTAAACTGGAGCCACTAACCCGCCTGACCATTTCAGCTGAACCTGTTTCTCCTGCATGTACAGTCCGGTGGATTCCCAAATTAGCAGCTGATTGGAATACTTCAACTTCTACCCCGCTGTCTGGCACTTCAACTGTAAATGTAAATCAGCAAGTGTATACTGAATAATGTACTTTATGCTTTTTTGGGATGGTTATTCTTAACGTGGAGAAGAATTTTATGAGTTCCCTGGACAGAGAAGAGAACCAACCTTTCAGTTTTGGAAGACGTGAAATCCAAAAGATCACTTGAAGCGACAATCCTCCGATTAAAGTTACGTTATTTTGGTCACGTCATGAGAGCAAAAAGGTCACTGGAACAGGACATTATGCTTGGACAAGTTGAAGGACACAGGAAGCAGGGAAAACCACAGACGCAATGGCTTGACAGAATCAAGGAAGCTACCGGCCTACGATTGGAAGACCTAAGGGAAGCAGTACAAGTTAGGAAAAAATGGCATATGCTGGTAGAAGAAAAGACTCGGAATAGAGAACGCACAAATGTGAAGTGAATTCAGGAGAAGGCAATGGCAAACCACTCCTGTACAGCTAAACTTGCCTAGAAAATCCTCCGTAGCATCATGAGGAGTCGAAGCAGACTCGACAGACTACTACTATTCCTAACTTGATATTTGGTTGGCCGTGCATCATAGCATAACTTTTTTATTATTACCAACTTGATACACAAATTTCTTGTTCATTCACACAAATTACATTAAATTAAATTCCTCTACATGTTTCAAGCGCAATCCGCTCATCATCAAGAGGTCAACGACGCAAACTGTACATATGCAGCCTCTGGTATCGTCACTCTCTGCAAGTGACCGTCTTGTGCAACCGCTAAGGAAGGACTGCCTTCCTTCCTTAGCAGTTGCACAAGACAGACACTTGCAGAGAGTGACGATACCAGAGGCTGCATATGTACAATTTGCGTCGACCTGATGATGAGCAGATTGTGCTCGAAACATTTAAGGAACAAGGAATTTAATTTAATGTAATTTGTGTGAATGAACAAGAAATTTGTGTATCAAGTTGGTATTAATAAAAAAGTTATACTATTCTTAACTTAAGAAATGGATAGATGGACATGTCAGTCTTATTGAAGTTGATCTACTAGAAGTTGTAAGTATGACTGCTCAGTTTAGTACTGTGACACGTTACAGGTAGGATACCGTGAGTTTGATCCCCAGAGGGATTAAGCGAAACTTTTCAGTTTGTCACATCCAGAGGAGCTTTGTGATCCAACCAACAACCTATCTGAGATTCTTTCTCCAATATTAATACGCAGCTTTACATTCACAGCCCCTATAGGCCTTCAAGGCAATGTGCTTAGGCACAGGGATAAAACCTCTAACTAAGTGCATTTATTGTAAAAACAGAACTAATGGCACTAGACGGATTGCCTGACAGTACAACGAAAGACTGACAGTCAACAGATGTGATTAGTGGAGCCAAATGCTGCACACACAGTCATATTCTGTTTACATTACCAAAGCCTTAATGCAACTTGGATAATTTTGAATTACAGCGTATATAAAAATATTCCCACAAAATAAATGAGTGGTACAGACCAGACGATAACAGTCAAGGCCTGTTTTGAGGAAATCTGCATGACTTTATCTTTGGATAAACAGTATGAATTATGATAACAAGTTCAAATATGTGAGCAAGACCTACAAAATACACACTTTTTCATAATAATTTCAATTAAATTTTCCTCGACATACTTCAAACAGGAGGTCTGTACAAGCAGCTTAAAATAAACTTACTCTAAGCTGCTGAAGAGAAAAAATTATTTGTTTGAAACATGTGGAGGAAAATTTAATTGAAATAAATTATTATTACCTGTTGGTCTTGGTCCAGTATGTGTATTACGATGCACGGTTCAGAGAATGGAAAGTTTAGCAAGTTCAAACTTCAGACTTGATGGGACACCATGGCCTGATTGTAATTTTTATATATACTTTGATAAGTATAGCTTTCATCAAAAGATACTTCACACAAAATTCACAGCTGTCATCAATATTTTATACCATGCACATTTTCGTGACTCAGTGCATTTATGATGACTGTCAAGCATGAATTTGAAATTCATTAAATAAATGCAAAGCATTCCTACTTCTCATAAAATAAGTATTTTGCCAACTTTTTTTTTCTTCTTCAGATTTTCACAGATTTTTCCCATTCTACACTTTTTCTCTTTGCCATTACTCCTGATACTGTATTGAGCTGGCTCAGGATAGGGACAGGTGGTGAGCACTTGTGAATGCGGTAATGAACCTTCAGGTTCTGTAAAATGTGGGGCATTTCTTGACTGGCTGAAAACTGGTTAGCTTCTCAAGAAGGACTCTGCTCCATTGAGTAAGTAAGTAGGTCTTTACTTTCACACCGTGCATGTTGTTATATTTATTATTTAATCCAACTCATGCACTCTTTTAAAAACACATTCACATTCACATTCAAAACACTAAAATGTTAAAAATGTTTGTAAATCACAGCATTAAAACCCCTACTTGTTTCGGTCACTCTTGCTTGACCATTTTCAGGGGGCCGTTTTCCGTGCTTAGTGCTGTTACTACTTCTCCGCTCGTTTGCGCCGTCAAGTTGTTTATTTGGTATGTGGCTGTATATTATCTATGTGCTTAGTGGTGTTACTACTACTCTGCTCGTTTGCGTCGTCAAGTTGTTTATTTGGTATGTGGCTGTATATTATCTATGTGCTTAGTGCTGTTACTACTCCTCTGCTCGTTTGCGTCGTCAAGTTGTTTATTTGGTATGTGGCTGTATATTATCTATGTGTGTGAGTGCCTCCTTGAGGCACTCACACACATAGATAATATACAGCCACATACCAAATAAACAACTTGACGATGCAAACGAGCAGAGGAGTAGTAACAGCACTAAGCACGGAAAATGGCCCCCTGAAGATGGTCAAACAAGAGTGACCGAAACATGTAGGGGTTTTAATGATGTGATTTACAAACATTTTTAACATTTTAATGTTTTAAATGTGAATGTGAATGTGTTTTTAAAAGAGTGCATGAGTTGGATTAAATAATAAATAAGTAAGTAGGTATTACTCCTGATAGATGACTTTAATGTAGAGTGACTTAAAAGACATGCAATCCACCAATATTCCAGTCTGAAGGAAAGAGTCAGCTAGTCTGGAAATTGTAGTCTTATGTGTGACAGAACTGGGATATGTCTCACAATGCTCTCTCTGAGTGTGTGCATAAACCTAAGATGTAAAATACTGTTCAATTATAAACATGCACTATGAGAGGAAAAAGATTGAATCACACTGCATTAAGAATCCTGTTCTCCTGGGAAATGACGACATGCCAATGGGCAACTGGAACCCAGCATTTCAAGGAAACACAATGCCCTTATCTTCAAGAGCTGACAGCTCCTAGAAGAATTCCTCTATGACATACTGCACTATGTGCCCTCAGAATGTTTGGATCAAATTACCCATTGACATAGTGTCATATCCCAGAAGAAGTGAATCCTCAACCACACTGCCATGAAAACCTCTAAACTAAGTGCATTTATTGTAAAAACAGAACTAATGGCACTAGACAGATAGCCTGACAGTACAACGAAAGAGTGACAGTCAACAGATATGATCAGAGGAGCCAAATGCTGCACACACAATCATATTCTGTTTACATTACCAAAGCCTTAATGCAACTTGGATAATTTTGAATCACAGCGTATATAAAAAATATTCCCACAAAATAAATGAGTGGTACAGACCAGACGATAACGGTCAAGGCCTGTTTTGAGGAAATATGCATGACTTTATCTTTGGATAAACAGTACGAATTATGATAACAAGTTCAAACTTCAGACTTGTTGGAACATATCATAAGTAGTCCAAGGCTGGCAGAGTAAATACAGAATGAAACTGATACATGTTATATAATGAAAATTCATAACTTCATGATTAATAATAGAAATCACACATCATCACTAGTGGTTATGATCCTACGAAATCCTGAACAAACAAGTAACATCATCATAATCCTTACCACCCACTCTCACTTTCATAGGGTGAACTGTCAACACCTTCTCCATATTTTGCCATCTTCTCTTAAGCACTCCATCCTCTCTCTAAGTATGTTTTCTCTAAACTGACCTGCATATACTTTCTCACTTTGCTTTGGTCTTTTCAATGGTTGTTCAACGTTTTCATGACTGTAACTGTCAAAGCTATCAATACCACTGTATCCATAATTACATCAATTTTTTTTTTAATGTTCCAGTTAGAATGGAATACATAAAAGATGAGAGACAAAACTAAAAATTTTGCCTGAAACTCTGACAGTGTTAGCAGCAGGCATGAAATCTGCAACAAGGGAAAAGACACGTATACAGCATAGCTGAATGAAAATTGTTTCTGTCTCTGCCATACAATACACAATCTGTGTGACTGTAACCAGCGCTGTACCAAACATGTTGGGCAGGGCATAAAGATATAAAACTAAAACTAAACTCCGTGGCCTTAGTCCGCGAGCGAACTATACCGACAGAGCGGCCGCCGCCGGTCGGCGAAGTTAGTGCCAACTTTTGCGGGTAGAGGGGTGTCACGTGGTCAGCGCAACGGGTCCCCACGGCCGTTAATCTCTAAAGATATAGATAACAAATATACATATTGTTTAAATTAAACAAAATAGGGCTTGAGCATTTTTCTGAGAAAATATTTCACTTTTAAAATTATGTAAAATATACACAATAGTTTTCACTATGGACCATTTTCATACATCCATATCTCAATCAAACACCCGAATAAATCAAAGTTTTATTTACCAACTGATGCAAAATTGAAATGTCTTAAAAACAATTTTAAAACTTACATTAAAATTGACATTAAAACAGCTCCAACATGTTTCGGTATAATCACCATCATCAGGGAGCGCACTCTTCAAACTTGCTAAAGTTACTTTTGTTAAAATAATCAGTTAAAATGCATTGACGTGGATAGTTCGGTAGTGTGGATGCATATTTAATTAGGTCCTTATTAGTGTATGTGTGGTGCACTGTTTAGAATCAGAGTCTGATTCCCAACAGTGCAACACACATACACTAATAAGGACCTAATTAAATATGCAGCCACACTATCGAACTATCCACATCAATGCATTTTAATTTATTATTTTAACAAAAGTAACTTTAGCAAGATTGAACAGTATGATCCCTGATGATGGTGATTACACCGAAACATGATGTTCGTGGATCTGTGCATCATAGTATAATTCACAAAGAAAATCCAACAAGATGCAACAGTGTATTAAAATTTTTATTCCATATTTATATGAAGCTCAACATGCTTTGGGTGACATACCGCCTATCATCAGGAGTCTAAAACTGCACTAGCAGCCTCTGGTTTTGCATAGTGCAATAAGAAGATACGGTTGTTTACTGTTATATTATAAACTATGGGTGATAAAATAGTACAATGGGCTATGGTTAAAAGTGGTTAAAATTTAACATAACATGTGGCCTGAGGGACCACATGTTATGTTATGTTCTCATACTCTATCTGACAGCATCCAGCAATTACATATCCAACAACCCTCTATGGTATGTACGTATTTAACACACTTTTATACATATCTATTTTAAATTCTTTTATTAAAATACATTGCATTTCCTGCCCCTCAGGTCACATGTTACATTCAATTTTAACCACTTTTAACCACAACCCATTGTACTATTTTATCACTCATAGTTTATAACATAACAATACACAACTGTATCTTCTTATTGCACTATGCACAACCAGAGGCTGCTAGTGCAGTTTTAGGCTCCTGATGATGGGTGGTGTGTCGCCCAAAACATGTTGAGCTTCACAGAAATATGGAATAAAAATTGTAATACACTATTACATCTTATTGGATTTTCTTCGTGAATTACACCAAAACATGTTGGAGCTGTTTTAATGTCAATTTGAATGTAAATTTTAAAATTATTTTTAAGACAATTCAATTGTGCATCAGTTGGTGAATAAAACTTTGATAGTATCAAGATGCACGGTGTGTATGTGAAAACCCAAATAAATATTGAAATTTTGTAGAAAAGATGGTGTCTTATGTGAAGAAACAGAAAGGAATATATGGTATGAAATTTACATCACTGTCTGGTTTTTATATGCTATTCTGTTGCTCACTTGAACTAATGACACTTACTGATAGAAATTCGGGTAACATCATCCCCTTGTACACACGTATGTTCAATCAGTGTTTTCAGATTGGATAAATACAGAAAATATTTAATGACACTTACTATGTTCTTCGGAATCAGCAGAAGATGCCATGTCAATGGCAACCACTCCTTCATTTTGAAAGTCTTGACTAAGTGTCAGTATATCACGAGCTTGGTTTTTCCCAACCAGAGTGCACAAAATACTTCGAACTTTGATATTAAAATTCTGCTCTCCGCGAGCATAGCCACGATTTACTGCTCGCACAATTTCACTTAATGCTGGAAACAAATACCAAAGTCAGAATTAGAGGTCATTGTGTTGCAGAATAGAAACCAACTGCCTTGCATTCAAAGCAAGTGATTCCCATAAAAATTCCACAGATAAATTTGTGTAATAAAAAATTAAATCAAGGAGCCATGATAAAATAAGTCACCTGTTAATACAATACACTGAAATTCTGTTTTCAAATAATGAACACAAATATACTTTTATATCTTGATATATTGTTGACCGTGCATCTCAGTATAATTTATTTTTCTTTATTTCCAACTTGATACACTGTTTTTCCGTCTACGTACAATATCTGCTATCCTCTTTCCTCTACATGTTTCAGGCCTCACAGGCCCATCATCAGGAGGCCTAAATTGTACATGCAGCCTATGGTATTCTCCTCCTCTGCTGATGTCTTTGTCGTGTGGCCGTTGAGAAAGGACTTTCTTAACGGCCGCACGACAAAGACATCTGCAGAGGGGGAGAATACCATAGGCTGCATTTAAAATTTAGACCTCCTGATGATGGACCTGTGAGGCCTGAAACATGTAGAGGAAAGAGGATAGCAGATATTGTACGTAGACGGAAAAACAGTGTATCAAGTCGGAAATAAAGAAAAATAAATTATACTGAGATGCACGGCCAACAAAATATCAAGATTTGCAGTTTTTTTGAATACGTTTCCATATTTTCATTTATATTTAATTTAATTCATATTACGGTAGCGATGCTGGCTGCTTTCAGACATTCGTGTAGATACGTATCAAGACTTAGAGTGGTAGCGAGTCAAACCTTCAGGCTTGTAACGGGCTGGCCTGACAAACCTCAGCGACATGTGGTTGCGTGCACCAGGTCTTGTTTCGTTAACCCTTTAAACCCTGAATTAAACCCCATCTGCTATTTGCTGGCATTATTAGCTCACCATTTTCTCCACGTTAGCAGGATAATGGTTAAATCATTAACCCTTAGGCTACTAATGTCATATATATATATATATATGGAGCACCTATTCTTGATGTTTCTAGATCACACACAACGACGCAGCACAGTCGGTAGGACTCCTCTGGACGAGTGA
>Ga0268261_10004804_pt1 | contig 10176 bp, 13 predicted proteins | sample TergutNc150P1_FD_190353 | JGI IMG/M metagenome (GOLD analysis project Ga0268261, IMG submission 190353) | Nasutitermes corniger P1 segment gut microbial community from laboratory colony in Florida, USA - Nc150 P1 (SPAdes) (version 2) | ecosystem: Host-associated > Arthropoda: Insects >... | reverse complement strand
CGTGGGTTCGAATCCCATCGGGGGCATGGATGTTTGTCTGTTGTGATTGTTGTGTGTTGTCAGGCAGAGGTCTCTGCGACGAGCTGATCACTCGTCCAGAGGAGTCCTACCGACTGTGGTGCGTCGTTGTGTGTGATCTAGAAACCTGAAGAATGCGAAGGCCATGACCCGAGTTGGGTCGCAGCGCCACAAGGAAAAACATGTAGGAAGTCTATTAGCATCTGTATCCTCTAATTCATGACTTGGAGCATGAATAGGTCTGGAAATCAATCTAATATCATTTATCCCTCTGATGTACATAGTCTCTTCCTTCAAGAGTTCTGACAAAAATTTTGTGTGCATTTCTCTTTCTTCAAATATGTGCTATATGTCCCATCATTTCAATATTAATAATTCAATAATATTAGGCGAAAAATGCACATAACGAAACTATTAATAACTCTATATATTTAAACGTTTCTGTTAAATTTTATTCTCAGGTTCACTTAGCCATATCAGCCAGCTTCTTCAATTTATATATTTTCCATTCCATTTAAAAGAATCGTGGACCGGGTAGCGTAGTCGGTATAGTGACTGGCTAGGGGCTGGACGGTCCGGGGATCGAATTCCGGTGTGTGGCGAGGTTTTCCGCACCTGTCCAGATCAGCCCTCTTTCCCACCCAGCCTCCTGTACAATGGGTACCGGGTCTTTCCAGGGGTAAAGAGCGGCCGGGGTGTGACGCTGACCCCTCACCCCTTTTAGTGCCGTGGTCATGAAAGAGTAGAGTTATACTTCTACTCCCCCTACCGGCCGCATGGCCTGTACAGAGCCTTAGTGCCTGTAAAATGGTGCATTTTACCATTTAAAAGAATCTTGTAGGCATACGTGTATAATGAAAGGTTTATTGGGATTTGAAGTCACTTTCACTGTGCTGAATCAGTCTACTATGTGACTTGCTTGGACCATGTAAGCACCGGTATCAAATTTCAGTAATTTTTGTAGACTACAGGCTACTAATCCTATTTACACGAATTTTATGTGGAAATAAAATGTTTGGAACATGCAAACATTATTGATACACTTCAGGACAGAACTGTACATGGAAGATACACATCGTGCTGCCCGCTGGCTTTTGTTGTCATAAATACAAGCTGGTTGCCATAGCAATTGAGCGGAAGTGACTTAGGTTTGTTCACAGAGATAAGAGAGAATGAAAAGGCGAAACGATGCGGGTCTATAGCACTCCTTATATCCAGTCGCGGGCCAAGTGTTCCCTCATACCTGATCTTGGAATTTTAATATGAAAAAGAACAGTTTAAGTAGTGAATGCAGCACGTAGGTCTATGGACATTATCTATAAGCTAGCCAGATTTATGATTTCAGCCACGGGAAAAGTATACATATTACAGTTCCACACAGAGTAATGAAAATCTTATGTAGTGCCCACGACGTAGGAATATAACTCCTGATAATTCTTACCTAATGGACACTATGTTGTTATCACCGTCGTTGATATATCTGATATTAATTTGCTACCACCAGTTGAACAATGGACATTAAACAATGAATCAACCTTGCTACATTCACATATTACATATTGTATACACGGACAAGTTTAGGATAATTTATAACGCAATCCAATAAAGTAAAAAGTATTTAATAAGGGTAATCTGTATACATAAGTAATAATATTGTAAAGAAATAAAATCAATATAGTTTGTTACATTAAGTGATAAATACATGAATTTAGTTGCAGGCAATTTGTTATTGATTATTAAATTATTTGTCTCTCTTCTTTATATAAAACACTACACGTGAATTTAGAATTTATATACGCGAATTTAATTTGGAAACTGCTCGACTGGGGTAAGGAATAATTTAGTAATTTAAAATGTCAGCACGACTTACCTTCGATTATTATGAAGCAGTACAGCCTCGCGAACATTGCACTGACAAACTATATCAAACTGTAGCTTCGTCCATGCTTTCAATAATTTCTCCTTCAAAGTAACAGGTATGTAAGGCCGGTAAAACGAGTGAGGGCATTTACCTGCGTGTACTGTGCTATATAGACGCGGAGTGATTAATCAGGCACTCCAATAAGGGTAATGAACTTACGCTTCATACAGTGAGCTCAAGCTGTAGCAAACCACTGTGGTATTGCTGAGTTATAAGGAAATGAAAATTGTTAAACTTATAGTACATCAAATGTGTAAAATTTTGATGCCTGCTTTGTGTTAAATTAATTCTATTTGATTTTGACACACATTACAACCTTCCGGCCTTAATTAAAAATTCGGGGTAAATTTTTAGTTGAATCAAGGATTTAGACCGAATTTTATCAAACGTACCTAATGGAAAGTGCAATGGATGTCCTAACACTATATAGACTAAAATAAAGGACATATTAATACAAAGGGGTTTACAATCAGTTAAGTTCTTATGAGTAAATATTATTTACAATAACATCTAAAGAATGAGATTAAACAAGGTAATAAACTGTTCCTTCAGTTTAAGTATTCAATGTAACTTGTATTCTGGACTGTAAATTAGAGTGTTGTTGGTTTCATCTCAGAGTGTACTATTTCCTGTTGCTGGTGTTATCTGGTCTGAGAATTTGCTAGCGTTGCAGAATTGCCGTGCTGTCGATCCCTGGTCTGTAGGCCGGATGCTGTCTCGTGATGTCGCTTCGTCTTGCTTGAATTAAGACTTATACTTTCTAGCTGGTTTGTTGGAGCGAGTACGTCCTAAAAATTACGTTCTTTTGTGGATCGATGTTTGTTGCTTCGTTTGTTTCTGGGTGGGGTGTGGAGGAAGGTAATGTGATAACTTGAAGTTCCGTATGAGAGTTTGGAGTTTTGTGTGTAGAAAAACAAGGTAATATTTTTTTCGGTATAAACAAGAGCGTAGGGAGAGGCAAAATATGTCGATGACCGTAATTGTGCATAGAGTCGTAATAATTATCAAATGCCAGTATGACTGCCGCTCTCGCTGTAGTGAAGCGTAGTGTACGTGTACAATGCTGTCGACGTCCAAGTTGCGTGGGGACGCCATTACACGTGACTTTACATAATTGAGTTGCTGAATCAGTTCTGGTGATATTTTCTCTAGAATTTGTGTCTCGTGTTCGGTGACGATGGAGATTTTCTCAGGTACATACAGATGAAGTGTGTTGAGAGTAGTTTCAGAAGTTTTGTGCAGTTCTGGCAACGTGTGCATTTGAGTAGTTGAGACGGAGCATCTTGTTGCGTTGGTGATGGCGCCATTTACAGAAAGCATTTCAGTGTAGGTCATCCATTGTGTGTTGATGTAACAGCGCAGCGTTATCTGACGTGATTCTGGAAGATGATAAAGCCAGGTTGTTTTATGTCGTCGAAGTGTTGGAGTTTGATGGTTTAAAAGTAAACTTCTTCGACATGTGTTGGTTAGTAACATTCTGAAAAAATAAACGAGATTCACAATTTAATGTCTGTGAATAATAAATTGCTACTTCGGATGGGCAAACAGTAATGCCGTTTAATTTGCAGTGACTCAAGCCTGCTTCTGTAAGTAATATGATGTCGTGCTGATTATCACTTAAAACAAAATAAGGAAATTCAATGGAGTATTTTACAAACTTATTGTCAGAAATTCGCGTGGGGAAGACAAATAATTTATATATCGTAAAATGTCGGTGTACAGTTTTCCGACGTACATGTATGACAATCTTTACAGAGTGAACATTTCCTAATACAGTTACTGTAGTTAAATCGTAGTACAAGTGAATGTTTTCTGCTCGAGTACCACCAATTAAATCATAGCCTTCAGGTAAGGGTAGAGATACATTTCGCAGTATGTTATGTAAAGTAGTGGGGTTTATCAGGTTCACAGACAATTTGCCTTGAATCGCATGTTGTATTGCTGCAAATAATTCATCAACTCGCTTGATCAAATGCAGTAATGTGAACTGTAACTCTCAAAAAGACGTAAATATTTTACTTTCACCAAATAAGGTAAGATTAAGCCACATTAGATCTCTGTTTACTTGTTGATAGTGTTCATTGGATTGTATTACAATATCCTTAACGATATTTGACAAATTTGTAATACCGGCTGCATTTATTTTTGCAGTAGAGTACAAATTTTTAATATAGCTAATCTGATCCGACAAAGAGTGAACAATGTCTGAATCTCTGGATTTTAATTCATCAAGGGTTTCATGCAATGAGTGAAGGTCAGTCAATGTTGCAGTCCTAAATAATGTTCTCAATACGGTACCACCAAAATCAGACCTCGTCGAGAATCTAACGTAAGTAAAATCTGGTAAATGTCATAGAGCTTTTGTTCCAATGTATTCGAAATTGAGTTTATCTACTTTAGTTCCGAAATGGTCGTAAATTCTTTTTTTTGGTTCTCAACTAGAAGCAAAACTCCTTTAATTGTTAAAATTATCTCTTCATATGTGTTTGTATCTATGTCTATGGCAACATGCCACATATCATTTGGTAGGATGACGACAGTTTCTTTCAAAAATATCACACTGGTTTATCTGTCGGATGGAATATTTTGCTGTTACAAAGTTCAAGATGCGTTTTGGAAAATGTAAATTTTACAGTAAGTTAATTAGTGTCTTTAATTCTATTAACTAAGGTGATTTTAAAAATTTAATTTTCAGTGCGTATTAAATTATAATTCTTGTGAAATAATCCTAGCTGTCGATCTTGTAACAAGGGGTTCTGCGTGTGAATGCTGTAATTCTCGTCTTGATGTGGGGGTTTGGGGGGTTCATAATTTGGATCTGTTTTCTGGAATTGAAATATCTGCGGATTGTGGATCGTGTTCTGGAGTACTTGGGGCTTGGTCGGGCGAAGTTCTGTTTTGAAGTTGAACTTCTGTTCTTAGTGGAAAACTTCCAGGATAGTGTTCATCTTCTTGCTTTTCTTCTTCTTGATATGAAGTGGGTTTCTTGGGTAACTTCTTCGTACCTTTCTGTTTCAATTTGGGTTTCCAGGTTTTTGGGTTGTGGTTTGCTTTTAACCGGTTCACATGAACGAGTTTTTTGTTTTGTTGATCCACTATCTCGTAATTTAAATCCGAAAGCCTAGTCACCACCTTGTACGGCCCCTTCCATTTTTAAAACCTTTTGGACAAACCGGGTTTTATTGCAGGGTTGTATAAGTATACCAAGTCATTCACTTCAAATTTTCGAAATTTGGCTTTGCGAACATTGTACTCCTTGCTGTTTTGATGAGATCGGCTGTTTGCTCCTCTTACTAATGTGTAAGCTGACCTTAGACGCCTTCAAATTTTCTAGCCGTTGGCTATGGCTTGGATTTTCTTTTGAAATTTTAGCCTTTAAATTTTCATTAGTGGGTAGCGGTGTTTCTCTACCGTGTAGAAGATAGAATGGGCTGTATTTAGTAGTGGTATTTGGAGTTGCTCTGTACGCCATTAGGAAGAAAGGGACCAAAACATTCAAATTATTATTTGCTGATTTAACAAAATGAGATAGGCCTGTATGTAACGTTCTGTAGAGCCTCTCGATCATACCATTGCCACTAGGATGATAGCTGGTAGTATTTACTTTGTGGATGCCCAGTATTTTACACGTCTCTTGGAAAAATGCGGACATAAATGCTCGGCCTTGATCAGTAATTAACTTTGAACCTGTGCCGTGTCTGGTAACGATTTGGCTTGCGTAAACCCTTGCACACGTTTCAGCACTCTGGTCGCTGGTTGGGATAGCCTCAGCATATTTCGTAAAATGCTCTATAAAAGTGAGGAGATATTTGTTCTTTCGTGGAGTTCACACGTATGGGCCGGTTATGTCCATAGAAGTAACTTCAAAGGGGCTGACGGCTGATCAACGTCGTCCAGGGGTGCCAGAAATTCTCGTTCTTCTTTGCGTCTTTGACAAGAATCACATATTTTCACATAGTCCTTTATGGAGTTACGCATTCCAGGCCACCAATAGTTGAGCGAAACAAGGTCATATGTCCTCTTGACACCTGGATGCGCTACATAGACTGGATCGTGATTCACCTTAATAATATGATGGATTATGGTCTTGGGCACCACCAATTCGTGTTTGTTGTCTGTCTGGCGTCTGTACATGGCGCCTTCGTCATTCAAGAAAAACTCGCCCCTACTGGAATAAATTCCAGGTTTTTGTTTAACACAAAAGGCGTGTTCCGCTTGTTCATGAAGGATGTTACTCCTGTCCAGGTTATCCTCGTGTATAACAGTACCAACGTGTCTACTGAGAGCATCTACATGGGGGATTTTGGATCCTGCTCTATGTTCTACAGTGAAGTCTAATTCAGACAGCTTAAGACTCCATTGTAAAGGTCGGCTGTTATTTTCAGCTAAGTTGCGCAAGTAGGTTAAAGCAGAATGGTCACTTCTGACTAGGAACTTCTTTCCATAGTGATAGGAAACGAAAATATTTTGTTCCGCAAACCAATGCAAACATCTCAATCTCCGAGGCTGCATAGGATTGTTATGCTTTATTTAATTGCCTACTGGCCGTTTCCTCGAATTTTGGCAAAGGATAAGTGTCAAACTTGGTCACTGAATTTAGAGCGCGAAAATCTACGCAAAATCTAAATTTGGGCTTCCCATCTGGGCTTTGCTTTGGGACCAGAATGGCTGGAGCAGACCAAGGCGAATTGCTTTCTCTTATAACCCCTTTGTCAAGCATCTTCTCAATTTGGGACTTCATTTCCTCTCTCAGGGCTTAGGGAGTTTGCTACTAGGGTCTCCTGATCGCTGGTACCTTGTAGACTATTATCTGATGTTCAATAATGTCTGTACTCTTAAAATCATTCGTGTCTTCATCATGGAAGAGATATGAGTATTTTAAAAGTACCGGCTCGATTAAGTGTTTCTCTTCCTGGGGTAAATGGTCCAGTTTACCGTGTAGTAACTTCTGATACAGGGCCTCGATCTTTCGTTTACTCCGGGGTTTAGTAGGTGAAGTTGTGTCACTCTTGCTTTCAACATTTATTCTGTTTCCTAGTGGCTCTGCGATTTGCTATGCCACGCCAAGAACGGTCTTCTTGGGGATCGTTAGTGATCCATCACTAAAGTTATCTACCATTAAAAGTACACAGCTTTTAGAGGCTCGTGTTACTGTGTGACTACCGGGTGACGTCACGCGTGAAAGTTCTTATGTTCCCGGTTCGACCAATGAAAGTTCACGTGCCGAAAATATCCCTTCTATCGCTATCTGAGCAGGTTCGACACAGACCAGTGGAGGGGGTGTTTGCCCCTTCTCATTCTCCAACTTTCCTAACACGATCTGTCTACATCGTGATGCTATCGTAATTTTTTCTGTAGCTTTGTCAAGCCTGGATTTATCCGGTTGAACCTTTTTCTCGGAACTAAGACTGGCTGAGAACCTTTCGTCTGTATGCCTTGTCTCCAGTTTACTACGCTGTGGGCTATGTCTTACTTTAGCCTCAGCAAACAGAGTGAGTGTTTCGTGCCCTACGGGCGGAACGCTAAACACTGGAGACACTTCATCGATGTTGGTAAGTGACATCTTACCACACTCGAAATTTATTTCGACACATGTTTTCTCGAAGAAATCCATGCCGAGCAGACCGGCCACATCTGTTGAGAGTGGACACACTAGGAACGGGTGACTATACTCTCGCCCCTCCAAGTGAAAGAAACAAACTGCTATCGATTTATGTCAAGGGTTTCCCGTGTCACACAATATGGTTTTGCTGTGGTGACTCTGACGCCACCGGTCGATATGCCTGGCTGCATTATCGACATGTTGAAGCCGGTGCCTAAAATGAGACGTCTCGTCATTCCCCCTATTTCTACAGAAATTGTGGGTGCGCCTAACTCCAACAGAATAGAAACCGAAAACATTTTGACAGCGTTGTCAGGGGTGGCGAGGTGGAAGGAGCTGTCTTCCTTTCGCACTTCTTACTAGTTTCCCTGACTCTTAGTTTGTTTCCTAGCTTCCTGCTTTATTACATATGGGGATTTTTCGTCGAGAGAACGCGAGTGCCTCGAATGTTGTCTCGAGTTCCTGCTTCCCCGGCGAATAAGAGGTTCTTGCTTCCCTTCGTAGGACATTCCCTTGCAAAATGCCCTATCCCGTCACATTCGTAACATTTTAGTGCGTCTCGGGTCTGTGCATTCCTATTTCCTGCGGTCGTTGGCTTGCCATTGTTACGCGAAGTTTTACCGTACTGACCACGTACATAACTCTCTGCGTGTGTTTCGGTTGAGTGCCGAAATTTACCGTCCTCGCGGTATGTCTGGCCGTGTGATCGTGATACTAATCTGACCGAGTTTTCAAACCTAGTATTAAAACTCTCATTAAACGTTTCAAGTTTTTCTGCTTGTTGAACTGCAAGAGCAATTTTTAAAGCCTGTTCCAAATTTCGCGGACTTTGGTATCGAACATGCTTTCCCACATTTCCCGCAAGTTCCGAAATAAAGCTAGCTAGGAGCATAAACTCGTCATTTTCGCGGTGTATGCGTCGAGCCACTGGATCGTCTGTTTTTTTCATAATTTTCTGAGCTAGCCCTCTACATCTGTCTGCAAACTCTTGAGGACTTTCGTTCCTTCCTTGTCTAGCGGTGTGCAGTTTGATAAAATGATATTGGTCGGTGTGTATATCTCTAAATCTCCGCCGGCATGCGCTCTTAAAATCCGCCCAATTCACGTTTCCTTAATGGAGTCCTGTACAACCATTATAAAACATTTGCTGCATCTGTAAGACGTAGAGTCGCGATTCTCAGTCTGTCTATTTCGTCCCACCTTCCTATCTGCGCAGAACTTTCAATACTATCAAAGAATTCTTCTAGCGGAACACCAGACTCTAGGCCTGACCACTTTGGAACCAATGATATTAACCCTTTAAACACCGAGTTAAATCCCATCTGGCATTTGCTTGCATTATTAGGAGCTCACCCTACATTCCACATTAGCAGGATAAGGGTTAAGGAAAGGTCCTTGTGAAGCGTTGGCTTACCCATGGACAAGCGCTCACGTAGCTTCTGTATTTCGTTTTTTGATTTCGCGAATTCCGCTTGTAATCTTGCGTCAGCCATCGTGAAAACTGTGTGCGTGCTGAATAGAAGAAGAGAAAAAAATTTTGCTACCGGCTGTAAATCTTGTTACAATAGCCCGTTAATAATCAACTATAAGCAGTAGCCTATGCAAATCAGTATTTGTTCCAAGTATTTCAATTTTGTGAGTGGTGAATCTAAATGCCGACGCTGCCAACCAATTAATAAGGCCCACGAGGTAGGAATATAACTCCTGATAATTCTTACCTAATGGACACTATGTTATCACCGTCGTTGATTTATGTGATATTAATTTGCTGCCACCAGTTTAACAATGGACATTAAACAATGAATCAACGTTGCTAATTTCACTTATTACAAGTTATATACACGGACAAGTTTAGGATAATTTATAACGCAATCAAATAAAGTAAAACGTATTTAATAAGGGTAATCTGTATATATAAGTAATAATATTGTAAAGAAATAAAATCAACGTAATTAGTTACATCCAGTAATAAGTACACGAATTTAGTTGCAGGCAATTTGTTATTAATTATTAAATTATTAAATTATTTGCCTTTCTTCTTTATACAAAGCTACACGTGAATTTAGAATTTGTATACGTGAATTTAATTTGGAAACTGCTCGACTGGGGTAAGGAATAATTTAGTAATTTAAAATTTTGTCAGCACGACTTACTTTCAATTGTTATGAAGCAGTACAGCCTCGCGAACATTGCACTGACAAACTATATCAAACTGTAGCTTCGTCTATGCTTTCAATAATCTCTTCTTTAAAGTGACAGGTATGTAATGCCGGTAAAACGAGTGACGGCATTTACCTGCGTGTACTGTGTTATATAGACGCGGAGTGATTTATCAGGCACTCCAATAAGGGTAATGAACTTACGCGTCACACAGTGAGCTCAAGCTGTAGCAAACCACTACAGTGGTATTGCTGAGTTATAAGGAAATAAATATGGTTAAACTTATAATACATCAAATGTGTAAAATTTTGATGCCTGCTTTGTGTTAAATTAATTCTATTTGATTTTGACACACATTACACTTATATATAAAGATGAATGTTTGTACCTTATACAAATCCACATTTCTGAACCGATCGGAACCAAACTTTGCACACATCTCCCCCGTGGTCTGGAAGAGACCGTAGGGTATGTA
>Ga0268261_10004803_pt1 | contig 10176 bp, 6 predicted proteins | sample TergutNc150P1_FD_190353 | JGI IMG/M metagenome (GOLD analysis project Ga0268261, IMG submission 190353) | Nasutitermes corniger P1 segment gut microbial community from laboratory colony in Florida, USA - Nc150 P1 (SPAdes) (version 2) | ecosystem: Host-associated > Arthropoda: Insects > Digestive... | reverse complement strand
CAAGAATAGGTGCTCCATATATATATATATATGTGACATTAGTAGCCTAAGGGTTAAATATTTCTGGTATATTTAGTGATGCTGTCGGTAGCTCGTATTACAGGATGATTACTGAATTATGAATTGAACAGGCTATAGAACACACAGGTCATGATGTATAGGGGAACTGGGCAAAAGTTAAAGAAAATCTCAAGTTAGGTTTGCCGGTCTCTTGGGACAGATATCAACATGGGACCTCCTAATAACGAATAAGTGTTGTCCATTCAACTGTGATGTCTGAACAGTGCTTCTGACCACAAGAATCTCAGTAGAGTTCCATGAAATGCTGTGCAGTTTGGCAACCTTCATACTATAATGAGGTCAGTGGTGTAGGTCAGTTTGAAGTCCACAAGTTTTGAAATGCATTCTTTTTAATTCTACGCAACTCCTTAGTCATGGTGTTCATTTACCGCAGATATAAATCTGTTGTAACTTAAAATGTCTTATAGTTACAGATTATGGTTTACTGTGTTTTATGAAGTATTGAAGTATTGAAGAACTGAGTCAAATTTGTGTTTATGTCATGCACTTTTTTTTTTGAGTAGCCCGTTTAAAAAAAACATATACATTTGGTTTTGAGCTTAGGTGACTCCAGACCCCACCATATCAAATAATAATCAAAATCTTTTAGCCCTCTTAATGATGTGTTCACTTCATGCGTTGTTCGCACATATTGCACGATAATAAAACAAAGTGGAAACAGGTGATGCTTTAAAAGACATAAACTATAAGTAGGATCTCCTTTGACATTAATAAACCAAGTAAGTTGGCAAATTTGGCGAGTGGCAACACTTATGGTTTGTATTCCGGAGGCGTACAGTTTATATCCTGGCCAGACTTACACTATCCTGTGTTTCATCATTTTCCATAGTCCATCCAGACAGGTGCCAAGATGGTACCATAAATTAGGCCATGACCACTTCCTGCAACATCCTTTCCAATTCATTGTCCAGTCATTTGATGGTGTATAATCTTGAGTTACTGACAGCATTAAATCAGCTACAAACAAACATTAAAAACCCTAATTTTATGTAAATAAAATTAACCAGCTGGTCCATAATGTAAATGCAGTGTTTTCTATGAGGTAGGAACTGAATGTTTACATTATTTAACAGAATTTCAGACTTTTAAAAAGAGGAAACAGAAAATGAGCACTGATGCCAGCCTAATGTATGAGGCCTGTTCAGAAAGTTCCCAGACTGATTAAATGAAATGCATTACATGCCAGATCAATTTTGTTAAACGTAGTTGCCTTCGAAATAGTCTCATCTTGCATTAATACAATGATTCCAGTGATGTTTACATTTTCCCTAGCATATGAATGAATTTGTGTTCACAGTTTCAGAATTTTTCCCCTATATTTCCTCTGCCAGTTAAAATCAGCATTCTTTGAAACTCACCTTCAAGTTAAACAACATTAAGATAGCTGCTGGAGAGAGATCGTGGCTGTATGGTGGTTATGAAACCAAGGGAGTTCTGCTTTTCGTGAGAAACTTCTTTGAGTATGTCATGGGTGTTGGAGGGTGTTCATGGTGAAGAAACCAGTTGTGTTTCTACCAAAGGTTTGGTTGTTACTGTCCCATTGCTTCATCTAGATGCCATAAAATGGTATTCTTGATTTGCTGTTGGACCTGTACTATCAAAACTCACAACGCACCAGACCTCAACAGTTGTAGAAAATAATAAACATGGTCTTAACATTCAATCTGGTCTGTCATGTTTTTTTTCTGTTTTACTTTTTTTTTTAATTGGCTATGATTTAGACTTTCATTGTGATGATGTTTAACACATAGACCTATGTCTCATCACCTACAGTAATTAATTTCATGAACTTTTTCACTTTGCCTTGTTGGAACAGGTCTGTGCCAATGTTCTTCTTCTTCTTCTTTTTTTTAATACCATTAGAATTTCCACTCAAAATTGTGAAATGCAACGTTACAGATATATCCTATATCTTCTGCCATTTCTTATAATGTTAGTCATTGATTTGAATGTACCAAGGCATTGACTGCTTTGTTGTGTCATTAATAAGTGATGTGGCTCGGTAGCCAGAATGATGGTCATCTTCCTACCATTGTGAACCACTTTTAATATGTTTTTATCATACAGATGCTATTAATTAACTTAATGCCTCATCACTTAGTGCCACTCTAAGAATTTGTAAGGTCCCGTAGCAGTTTTCCCATTTTGTAACTAAAAAAAAGTCCTCATGTTAATAAATGTATGTTAATAACATTTTTAAGAATCACCAATACACATGCTATTTTTATCGGACAGTTGTCTTTTCCTGACTAAAATTCACACAGCCATCAAGTGATATTAAAGGGTGGCTGTGCTTTCACTCTGAGGACTTCTTGAACAGACTTCATGAATATTGGACACTCACAGTAAGTGGAGTAAGTGCTTAGTACTGCATGAAGTACATACACCTTGAGCCGAGGGGTTCACGATAGTGGCCGTTGGTTTGTTGTAGCCCATCTGAGGGCAGGGGAGTTGCGTGAGATGACGAAATTGCACGTGATGGTGCCAGGTCTCAATGGAATTGTGCGTCATAAGGGGTTGCCAATCCTTCCCCAGGACCCTCCTGATGCAGTCCGCCCCCCACCACGATTCAGCGTGACCAAACTCTGACACTACCCGACAGGTAGTATCCATTACTCTTTGAGGGCTACCAGTCCATGCCTGACAAACATCAGGATGCATTTCAGCATGCTGTTCAGTAGAAACATGTTACACCCTGTTTATGTCAGGATGGTTGGTATGCCTGTTCTGTTTCTGTCCCAGCACCATTTTCTGTGTGTTGCATACTCTTCACCTTGATGGGTCTATTTTGGTGTGGTACTACAATTCTTTTATGTGAAATGCTTATGAGGCTGTATCACACGCTGATTAGATAGAAGCACAACATTTTTTTGACATTGAACACACCATGGAAGGGTTTGTAATGCCACGAGACGTGTGATAACAGCACTCTTTGTCATGCTAATGTTAGAACACGTATGATGTCACACACACTAGAACATTGTGTCACACTGATACTAGAACTTGCCGCTGACAATATATAAATCTTTAGTGCACTGAAACAGTCTCTCCTCTTTTATGGGCCAGTGAAACAGTCATTGGCTTTCCAAGAACCATTGCACTGTACAGTACAAGTAAGAAGTTTGTTATAAAAATGGGATTGGGATGCTGCGAGATTTGAGGTTCTTACAGAAAATCATGGGATGTGATGCCATGGACTTTGATAGACAGTTACACTGAAGATGAAGATGGGAGATACCTTCAAAATTTTGGTACTTTGATAGCAAACTACAAGTGTCATGGGTCAGAAGACTGTAGTGTTGCTAGGACAAACAAAACTTTTTTTTTAAGCATAAGATTCCATGCATTTTTATGGTATTAAAAATGATGAGATGCCATTGCCACCCTTATTGAACATTAACTATTCAAATTATACACAAAAGCATGTAAAACCATTTAATAATTGTCTTGTTTCATAAGGTCAGTAGTGAGTGGAAATGAGTGTGATTGTGTAGTTGTTACCCTAATATTAAATTCCATTCATTGGTACCACTAATTGGAATTGCCCTCTACATGTTTCGATCAGGCAGGGCCATCGCGAGAACATATAAACTACAAAGTGGAAGTTATTTATCATTTGCATTAATATAGTGCCATTATTTATTTAATATGTTGCAATATATCCAGTCCCAAAGCGTTACTCTGTGGTGACAATGGAATGTTACCATTCTTCGTTATAAAGTTGGAGTTCATTTAAATTAACGACACATTAAATGCTAAAGCAGTAAAATGTATGTTGCTTGTCTTTAGTAAATTAGGCTGAGGGTGTTGAAGAACAGGGTGAAGATATTTGGATGAAGTGACAGGCTAGTGGAGAAGACTGCTTAATGAGGAACCTTATGATCTATATTTCTCACTAAACATTATTTGGGTGATCCAATCAAGAACAATAAAATGGGTGGCATTTAGCACATATGGGGGAGAGGGGCATAGCAGGTTTTGGTGGGGAAACCTGAGGGAAAGAGGTCGCTTGGGAGACGTAGGTGTAAATGGGATGCTAATATTAAAATGCACCTTCAAGATGTGGGATGGGAGGGCACAGACTGGATTGACCTGGTTGAAGATAGGGACAGGTACAGAAATGAATCTTTAGGTTCCATAAAATGTGGGGATTTTCTTGAGTAGTTGAGCACCTGTTAGCTGCTCTAGAAGGGCTCTGCTCTGTGGAGTTGGTTGTCCTTAGTAAATTGTGTGCCATAGGTCATATCCTCAAACAGTTACAGATATAATGTATGGCACACAATATACTGGGGACAAGCAATATATATTTTATTGCTGTAACATTTTATGTATTGTTATTTTACTTGAACCTCAACTTCACAGTCAAGAACAGATATATGCTATTGCATCATCCTACTTTCAGAACAGAATGAGATAATAAGAGACTGGATATAAAACCCAGACACACGGCAAGCTTGATTGCCTTACATTTCCTCATATAATGTTTATAATATAAATTACCACTTGTTAGAGTAGATGCTGGAAATGACCTGTTTCAACACCTTGTGAACAAATTAACTGTTTGAAGTTCTTGTCTAGAAATTGCCAATACACTGCACTCGATGATTTCTTTAAGTTCATCCTATGTCTGTGAATTGCTTTTATGTGCTTTGTCTTTCAAACTTATACACACATAATAGTCACAAGGGGTTAGATTGGGTGTATGAGCAGGCCACAACAGACAACTAAGTATTGGGTGCCCAAAAACGTTCCATAAGACAGCCATTGAATTGCGTGCTATGACATTTTGTGTGATTTCTTCCTTATACAGGTTTCCACGATGACAATCCTGTATATTAAACTGTACAGCATACTTACCAGCAAAAGAAATGTGAATTACACTGTGCTTCACCCATCCGTTACAGCAGATTAAACTGGACTGTGTAACAAAGACATCAGATAATGTAGCTATAGGAGTGGCAGTATGTGAGTCAGGCAATGGCCAGTAACCTTGCTGTGTGTCTGTGTTTGGTTTTCAGCTTGTCACTTTGTATATTAACCCTTTAAACACCAAGTTAAATCCCATCTGCCATCTGCTGGCATTATTAGGAGCTCACCATATTCTCCACATTAGCAGAGTAAGGGTAAATGTAAATGTAAACTTTGTAATAGATCAGCTGACTTAAGGCTCCAGTTTTTAATATAAGGCTTCGGTAATTTCAATTTGGTATTTTACATATTCTGTCTGATGATGGTGCAGTGGCTGAAACATATAGGAGACATATTAGAGTTATGTGGTTTCTCTGGACTGTGTTGATCTTCAGTGTGGAATTACATATACAAATGTTTAGTAGATGATGCAAAAAATCAAGGATATAGAGTAAAACTCCCGGTTTGCAGCTAATTAATTCTTGTATTCATGTATTGGACCAATGCTGTATATATATGATGATGAATTTCTCTTGTTTAATGGTATCAGACATTTCATAGGTGTATATGGGAGGATAATATTAAGCTGGATGTTAGGGGCCTAAGATGCGACAATGTGAGGCAGATGGAAGTGGCTCAGAATGTGTTCAATTGCAGTCTTTGGTATTAGTCATGTTGAACCTTCAGTTTCTGCAGCCAGAGAATTAGTTCACAAGTAAGGTGGATTTTAGGGAAATAGGTAGTGAGGAAGGTAGGTGGATGGAACTGGCTGTGGATTGTGTCCAATGGCAGGCTTTGTATGGGCAGTGTTGAGCCTTTGGGTTCTTCTACCAGATAGTTGGATCCTTAGTAGGATGGATGTTATGGAAATAGGTTCTGAGGATTGGGGTGCAGGGGATGAAACTGGTGTAGAATCGTGTCCACTGAGGGCTTTGGTGTTAGTGGTGTTGAACCTCCAGGTTCTGCTACCAAGAGAATTTGTTACAGAAACAGGTCACAAAAATGTGAGGTGAATTGAACTCATTTGGGGTAGGATGCAGTAATCTCACCTTTATGTCATTTCCAATGGCTGTCTGGTCTAAGGCTGTTCAACTGCTGGGATCATGGATTTGAATCCTGCTGAGGGCGTGGTGCTCATCTCTTGTATTTGTTGTATGTTATGTCAGTAATGGCCTCTGCAATGAGCTGATCACTCATTCAGAGGAGTCCTACTGGGTGTGTGTGTGTGTCTAATTGTGTGTGATCTAGGAAGCTCAACACTGAGGCAGCATAGGTTGGTGTTGGGCTGTTGTGCCACAAAAAAAAAAAAAACATTTGGGAGCTAATGATGGTGTTAACACGACACAGCTTAACACAGCTCCAGCTACATGTGGCGCACATTTAAAATGTGTGTATTGTGTTGCTGCAGCTCCTCTTCAAAAACCAGGTGACAATGGTGTAGCAGTGGACGGAGACCATGAGATGGTTGGAGCGCAGGACCTGGAGAAAGCAGAGAATGAAGATAACAATGCTGGAGAGAAGGGTGATGGTCAGTATTGAGGGCTGTGTTTTCTTCATTGATTGCACTGCCGTTATGGTAATTGAACTGCACAAACAGCCAAGGGGTAAACATAAGTTGCATACAGCATTTTTATAAGGAACCAGCAAGGGAAGGGATCATTTGGCAGAACAATGACCAAGAATTTTTGTGGTTTATTTATAGCTTTTTGAACTGTACAAGTTAAAAGTGTCAAACAGAAAGAAGGTTGATAATAATTAACCATTTAAAGACGAAGCACAGACTGCTTTATTTAAAGACCCAGTCCATAACATGCTGTAAACACTTTTCATCTCTGTTATAAAAACCAGTCAGTTTATGCTGTAAGTGGCACAAGTCACTGTTTATTCTCAGATAAATACAAAACACATAAATACAATGTGGGCAGAGCATACAGTTGTTGAATGTTAAACTGGTTGTTGCATCACGTAACCAGTAGGCTTTAAAAGGTTAATTGCAAGTGATATGAAATGAAGCAGTTAGCCTGTTTCAAAAAACTGTTCCAGCATTTTGCTTAAAGAACTGAGGAAAACAACCATAGAGAAACCTCAGCATTACAACTAAGATTCAAGTCTGAGACCTCACCAAGATATATACCCAGTGTGCTAACCACAAAATTTTATTAAGATAGTAAGTTACGAAGATGAAGTTCTGACTAAAGTGGTTCATGACACACCACATTCAAGTGACTAGCACTCCTGATTTATATTTGGAAGGGCACTGGTTCAAAACCTGGTCCATAGGCTGGCTATCCTGACAGAAGTATTTTATGCTTCTCCTTGGTTCTTGCAGTCAGATACAAGGATGGTACTTAAAATCATGTGAAGATCACATCTAATTCATTGTTCAGTAATGATCCCATAATTTAGTAGGCTGAATTACAGGGTACAGTTGTAATAAACCATACATAAATACAGTAAGTACATATTCACTTGGCTCAAGGTAGATTGCAGTGGGAGGGCTTTTGTGAACACATTAAGTCTGTGGATTCCATAATAGCAACTGTATTTACAGCCACTTAATAACTATGGAGTGTATAAGGAAGAAAAATTCCTTGCATAAAAAAAGCTGATTGTGTTTTGCAGAAGTAAACCCAGAGGAGGGTGCAGGTGACAATGGTCCAGAAGTTCCTGGTGGTGAGGAGCCAGCTTTACAAATGGAAGATAGTCGGATCTAGTGATTTTCAACACCTTCCACTTTTTTTTTGAAGGCTTAAAATGTTATTTTCCCACTTGAACAGATGAACACTTGGGGATACTTGTAACAAGTAAACTGGTGTGGTAGACTCATAGTTGATGCGGTGTTAATAACTGACCCATTAGTTGCTCTGTCGACGTGCAATATACTAAGCATTACTGTTTGAAGCATCAGAGCACAAAACTAACTTCCAGTGATGCATAATTTGGAGGCCACTTGAGCACAACACAACTTTCCTCCAGTGGCACAGTGTATAACATTTGCAAATTTAGTGTGGTGGACAGACTTTCGTGTTAGGAAGTAACAGTGCAAATCGGACAGATTGTGACTGTGAGGGAAGTATCAGTGAGACATATCACTCTAGTGGTTGGTATGACTTAATAGACATATATTCTATAGACGACATGTGTGAGTGTGAACATGAAATGTTTTAGCTGTTTTACATGATGAAATGAGTGTAAACCATACATATTGTTTTATTGCACACTTAATTATTAACGGACACATCCAACAGGCTGGAATGTGTGTACCGCTGATGTCCTGAACATCTTTAATTAGTGCTGTACAGCCAGTAATGTGTGTAAATAACAAGTGTATTGTTTCCAACCCAGTTTAACAAGTGTATTGTTTCTAACCCAGTTGTATATCTCTGCTGAGTCAAGATAATGAATATAGCTTTCCTGTCAGATTTCTGTTTCCTCCCTCACACCTCTGCTCTTGCCAGTATGAACCATATCCATGACTGCTAAAATGATGAGGAACTGTTAATGGAGTTTTTGGTTAGCATTCACTTCCTCACTGACAGACTTGGATTTTTTTTGAGTGTTATTCTTTCTTTATAAAATCTGACTACGATACGCTGCAACACTGAGACAGTAAGTAACCATATCCCAAGCAAAGAACAGGCACTTACCTTGAGCTGTGGTTCTGTCAATGGAAAGCTCTTCCCAATGATATTGTGATGTATTTTAATAGCTAGTACAAAGTCCTGATGCTAGGGTGCTTCCTTAAAACAAGTCCAAAAACCACTGCCAGAGTGCCAGGCCTGTCGCACTTTTACCACAGTTCCATTTGCTGTTAATATTCCAGTTTTTATCAGAAAGTTCAGCTACATTGAAGGTACCAGGAACTAGGTACTCCATCATTGGGGTAACAGAATCTGCTGTACATGAACACTAAATAAACTGAAATTTAAATATACCAGCACATATGTCCTTGCCTAGGTAAGAGGCATGAATCATAAGGTATACTGCACATAGAGGCAATAAAACCATAAGAAAAAAATTTGACATTCCTCTGTAGAAATTGTCTGCAGCATCCACGGTTTACTGAATTGCACCAGACATTCTGCATTTATATGGACATAGATTTTAGAAATATGCCATGCCATTGCAGAAATCACAAGCTATTTGAAATGTATTATTAGCATGAGCACCAGGCAATTCACATTCTTAGGACTGTGTCCCAATACTTTGATACACCAATTTCCATCTCTATGAGATGGAAATTGTATATGTCAGTTACCATATACATGCATCTATAGGATGCATAAGATGCATGTAGTCATGCTGAGATGTTTATAAACTTCTCTTATCATTGCAAACAAACAACATTTTGCACCAACATGTGGTTATATATAAATATACAAATGTCTTGCATTATTAGTGAAAGAATTATTTGGAGCCATAGAACACAATAAGAAACTCCATCCATCCTCCAAGGATGAACACACTATAAGGTAGCAGAAGTCTATTCATGACACCTTCAGATGCCAGTCATAAAACACTATGCTATACTCTCTTTGACCAGGAAACAAATTAACAATTAAAAACTCCAACAGTAGCATTGTTAACTCATTAACAATGTTTACGCATGGGATAAATTTTTATAGTATTTGTGCATTAATTTTTATTTAAGTGGTTACTCATAGTTGCATCATATTTGGTCATTCTTTGTGCCTACATGTTACTTGAGGGTTGGGCTCATGACGTAAGCATCACGAGTTACACCTACCGCTTGACCACGCAGCTATAATCTGGATTAATCCAGATCATCCCTGGGTTCTAGCTTGGGACGCTACTGAGCGTCACTTTAGTTCTCACCCGGACTCCGTGTTGATATGACGCGTACAATAGCTCACAACAGCGACGCATTACAATAGTGAGTTATTACCGAGACTCCAAGCCATTATGGCATACAGGCTTGTGTTTGCAACAGCAACTCAACCGTGATATAATTTTTCACTCGCAATAGGGCAGTGATACAAGTGTTAATAACATGAGTAACCCACGGATTCCGCAGTGACAATAAGTGCAATGCAATTCAGGTCGCAACAGCGAAACATACAATTATTGCATTGGTGCTACGAGTGACAATAATCACAGTTCATTTATCCACAGTGTATTATATGTTTAATTTAAGCATTAATAAATAGTTCCTTTATCTTGCCATCT
>Ga0268261_10004802_pt1 | contig 10177 bp, 8 predicted proteins | sample TergutNc150P1_FD_190353 | JGI IMG/M metagenome (GOLD analysis project Ga0268261, IMG submission 190353) | Nasutitermes corniger P1 segment gut microbial community from laboratory colony in Florida, USA - Nc150 P1 (SPAdes) (version 2) | ecosystem: Host-associated > Arthropoda: Insects > Digestive... | reverse complement strand
CTGAACATCAGTCTGCACTTGGTATGTTTGTCAAGGTTGAAAGTAGTGATAAGGGACTGGAGAAGCAGGAAACACAAGGGGCATTGGCAGTCCATACATGGATGAAGGCACGCTAAGAACTTTCTTTAAAAAAAAAAAAAAAAAAAAAAAAAACCTCTGGGGGAGGGAGAGGGTAAAAAAAGAGGCTGGAGGACTGCTCAGTCTGAGCAGAAAGTAGCTTAGAATAATTACAGGGCTGCTAATAGGACACTGTCACTTACAAGGACATCTATTTCACTAGGTCTAGTAAACAGTCCCACATGCAGCAAATGCAAGCAGGCATCTGAAATGGCCTCACAAGTTCTTTGTGACTGTGCAGCTTTAGCCACTTTAAGAACCAGCCACCTGGGTCATCATTTATGCAACCAGGTGAGTTTCAAGACATCTCTCTCAGCAGGATACTGCACCTTGTTCCAGATGTATGGCTGCTAAATGCACGAATAAAAGTGCTGCACAAAGATTCAAGTGTGGTCAAAGTGCATGGGCCACTAACATGCCTACCCTTCTTGTATTCTATTCTACGTACCTGTATTTTCCCACCCAAAAAAAAAAAAAGTATCCAACTTTTCTTTACCTATGTAGCATTTCCTTATTACTGTTGATAAAACTTCAATTTTGTACTGCAGTAGCACTCTTCTACACAATCCTGTCACCATTGTTATTAAAATAAACCTTAAATTGACAGCTGACATTTAGAAATAAAACATTTTCTTTCACTTCGCAGTAACAACACAAATACAGGTTTAGTAAAATTGAAGTGCTCAGCTGACCACCATCTTGATTACAAATTATATAAACAATGGTTCATCTGAGAATTGCATGACTGACTCCAGATCGAAAAGTTTAGAACTAACTTAAAAACAACAGTTTTATTTGAAAGATGCTCCATATAAAGATCACCCAAGAATCACAGAGCAAACAATTACATTTATTAGTCAACAAGATGAACTTTTTCTTGAAGTGTAGTTTTCCAAAAATGAAGCATGTTCCAAGGGTTGAATTGACATTTATCTAACGATAACAGATTCAAGGAAACATACAGCAATACAAGAACCACATTCTTTTTCAAAGCACACCACTTCTAAAAGCAGAAAGATATCTGACTGTGGAACATGCCAGTGTTGCTACCACTTTCAGCCCAGCCACCCTCTTTACAACTGTCAAGTGCTGATGTGCTTTGTTAAACAAGTTATTGAATTATAAGGATAGACAGAGTGAGTCAAACACAACTTGTAAATGTATTATTTTACTTTCAAGGTGTAGGTTAGAAGTGACTTCTATGCTACACCTTGAAAATAAAATAATACATTCTCTGTGTTTGACTCACTCTATCTATCCTTATAATTGTATCCAACACAACAGGGATGGCTAACTTAACCCTCAGCCTGCTAACATGGAAAATATGGTGAGCTCCTAATATTGCCAGCAAATGGCAGATGGGATTTAACTCGGCGTTTAAAGGGTTAACAAAAGAAAGTTATTGTATATTTGCTACAATGAGTTGGAGAATGAAATCATTTACTACAAAAAACAAACTAAAAATAATATGTAAAGTGGTAATGTTTTCTCATTTTGCATTTGCTGTGAACTCTTAAGTCATGACTTTTCTTTTGCCACAGTAATGTTCGAAGACTATCATCACATTAGTTCAACCACCAATGTCAAAAATTCTGAAACCATCTCAGACTTCACCAACTGATAGTATTTTAACATGGCAGTATATAGCACCTGTATCTGTTTATTCTCAGGACTTTCATAACAGATGTCTCACATGTTACAAGAAAATGTCTATTGTAAACTGTTACTAATTTCTTCACCACTCTTACCACAAAAACTTCTGAGTATACATCAAACATCAGGGCATATCCTACCCAAGCAAATACAGTAACATTACACATGCAACAAATTATCTCCCAAATCTTTGAACAAATGTGATATAAAAATCTGATCACAATCAAGACTCTCTATTGCTTTTCAAGTGACAGAGTGGTCATGCTGAATAAGACCATTTAATGAACTACTTCTGAAAGATAATCTTTCAGACTTACAGCAAAAATGCATGAGACCAAATGCATGTTTTCTTCCCCTCTGCAACTTCCATTCAAAGCACTTTCAATCCAAAAACATTTTTTGAGCTATACTCAAAAATTCCCACAGATATGCATTAGCTTCATTCAGAGTGGTCACTTTAAAGCTGTCCTACTTAAATGAAAACTGACAATTTTTCATAAAATTTTCTGACATTTCATTTCATAAAAGTCAATCTGGTAGTTCTTGAGCTGTTATATGCAAGTGGACAAGTGAGAAATTTTAACAGGTGCTGAGAAAAATGTAAACATGTATAAAAGCAATTGTTGGGATTCTGAGTGTCTACTGAACTCTCACGAACTTTTTCGAAGGTGAAGGTTTAGTTCAGTTCCTCCCCTTCCTGTTGTTGTTGTTGTTGTTGTTGTTGTTGTTGTAATTACATAGTTAGCCTAAACAAAGTACTGTGTTTTGCAATGTCTGTTATTTATCTCCCTGGTCTGGGGGGCGGGAAATTACCTGAATCTTTGTCCCATGTAGATTCACGTAGAGCAGATTCAAGCCAACGTCGTGGTCCAAAGTACTGGCGGTCTCTCCAGCGGGAAAAACTATCTCTATCTCTATCTCGATCCCTGTCTGATTCACGGTCTCTGTCAGCTGTAAGACGGCGGCTACTTGTACTTCCACGGCTGAAGAAAATACAAAAAAAATTCCCCAAATGTCAAACAACTTCAGTTTCATCACACAATTTGCCAGCAGTGGAAGGGAAATGTAATACAACAATTACTTAAAGAACCAATATTTGCCATTTGTATATATGTAGACAGCTAACAACAATACAAACAGTGAACTTAATTTGTGAGACGTGGTGGTGAAAGGGATAATATGTGCCAATTTAAAGTTTGAAACAAAATTAGTCCCCTGTAAACCTGGTATGATTTCACTGGCTAAGGTTTAAATTATGCTAACATTTGTACTCACATATTTTAAGTATGCACACAGATAATCTAAGTAACTTATTTATGCTCCACTCATATTATCAATAATACGAGACTTCAGTAAACTTTGACTGTGTCTGAAAAGCCAATACTGACTGTTCATTAATCTCTGTGTACGAATAGCAAGTCATTCTTCACGGATAAATAACAAAGAAGCTAGGATGAAATCTATGCATAGCACATAGTTTCCTGTTTAATTACCTTGAAGATCTTATACTTATTGAAGAGGTGCAGCAGCCATAAAAAGTGTGGTTTCATTCCTCTCTAAAGCCGTTGTACTGACAAAGTCACAATCAAGATACACACAGACATGCACGTATGTAAAGTATCCATTACTTTGCTTGCTTTAACAAAAATCTGGAATGTGTTAACAAATGCTTCTAAAACTCCCCAATATAAAATTTAACAAACATCTGATCACAGGTTCCCCCATTGTTTCATGCAGCTAAAGGAACAATTCTAACAGAGGTTCCACAGGCTGCAAACAAGCCTAAAACTCAGTTTCAGAAACACAGTTCATTATCAGTGTTTTTAACCATACAGTAATGTACATGAACATATGCTACACATGTGGAAAACCAACAGCAAACTCTCAAATCACAACATAATTTCAGGCTACCACCGCCAAGTAGATGAGAACTGCAATCTTCTAGGCTATCATACGAGTAGTGGTAATTCCTTACCAATATTTCGCGACATTGGTAAGGAATTACCACTACTCACTGCATAATAGCACAGAAGAATGTAGTTCTCAACTGTCAATTGCAGTTCATTCTACAACCACGCTTTTATTGTATTAACCTGTTCAGTGCTTGCATGATATGTCAACACAACACAAGCACAAATACAGTATGAGTGTGTTACTAAAAACAAACCCTGCAGGCTATAAGATTTTGTATACAGAACCCACTACAAGTTACTACTGTCCTGAGAAACTGGCTAAAACATTAAGTATATGGCTGTAACTGTTATGCTTTCATAATTATAGATAAAGGAATGTTTAAAAAAATATAGATTCTTTCACACAATATACAGTACCAAGAACCCTTTACATAATTTCTGCACTGAAATATAACCCCCTGATGTGACATAAATATAAAAGCTTCAGTCCAGCTAGAACAAATCAGTATAAAGGTCATACACTCATTTCCTGAAACCTTCCAGGACACAGCACAAAATATTTCAGTTCCAAGACCAGCTGAGAAGAAGTCAAACACACCAATGATACAATCTCTTGATAATCACCAATGTACAGAAATGCCATTTCAACTATTAAAAAGAGAGAAAATTTTAATCAGACCAAGGAATACCAAAGGCAACAACTGCCTGTGACATATAACACACATCATACATGTACTTAAAACACTGTAAAATAAACAAATTATCACCCACTATTCTCATGTTTACCTTCTCATGGCAGAATACCCAAACATGTCCTCTGAAAACATTGCATCAGCGTCAATGATAACGGAATGCTCTGAATGGAAACCACCATCTAGAAGTGATATCAGATCTTCTGGAACGTAGGAATCTGGTGCATCATCTGCATCATCCCCTTCTTCATCATCACGACTCAGAAGATTATTTACTGCCAGATTAACATCTAGGTTGGTACGCTAAAGAAATAAATTATAGTTACTTTCACTATTCCTCGGACCTCTGTCAATATGCTTATGTGAAATCAATCATATCACATGTTCAATGTAGGGAACATTCCATTTATAAGAATTATTTTATACATCTAATTATCATCAAACTAATCACAGTCACCATCACTGTTAATGGTGCTGGTGAAACAAAAAGAACTGCAGCCACATGTGATACGGTACACTCTAACGTTTAAATCTTTCTATACCTGCCTTTGTTCCATCAACATTTTACCACTTTATGTAAGATATGGATGGGAATGCAAACAGTTCATGTTTATGAACATTTCATAATTCACTGCTTTACACAGGCAGTTCAGTGTGCAAAGGCATGCCTCAGCACAACTTTCTATTCCAACACAAAATTACCTGCAGTTCCCTAATGATGAGATTCCTACTTTTCCCCTGCAACACAACCTGAGCCTGTGATACCAGTTCCTCAGGTACATATGGGGCAGGTACAATAGGTCGTGACCCTCCAACAGCCCCTCCTGCACCAGCACCTGCTCCCATAATAACACCAGGAGCACCACGGCCTCCAGCTGTCCCTCCGGCTCCACCAGCAGCACCACGCAGGGAGGCATTTGAACGCATAATGCGAGGAGCACGAGTCCTTGCAAGCTGGCGACTGCTTGAGCTTGAACCTGAACCACCGGTGCTGCCGACCTTGCTGTTACTGATGTTGCTGCCACAAACACTCTACTGTTACTTCATGGTGCATAAAATAATAAAGCTGTACATTTTCTAATGTTCATACATTTCAGCACTTCTGTTACAAATGTGTATTCAGTACATAGAAGTGTGCAACATGATCTTTAAAAGCATCAACACAACTGTACACAAAGCAAAATGCATAGGGCATTTTACTGCCCTGTATTGAAATTCAAGTAAACTACTCAGTAACAACAAATTGGCTGGTATGTTTAAATGTGTATCACTGCTAATATACTGGAATCACAGGAATAACATCATACATAACAGTATGAACATTAAGAACACATCTGTGCAAATAAAGTCCATAAGCATAACTGCCAAGACTAATATTAAAAACCTATGTGGAAAAGATCAGTGAGCACAACTCATACAGTAATTACCTCCACAGCCATCTGAAGCCACTATTCTTAATCAGACATTGCGTCTGTTTTGTTTTGCAAAAGTACAGTACCTTAACTGCCACCAAACAAACTGCTTAAATTTGTATAGAATCACAAATGGTGTACGCCTTTATTAAGAAGCAGCATACTCATTAGAGTTATGGAAGCTAACCCAACCTCCTATTCAAACCATCAAAATACTAGAGAGTAAGGCGTCACCTGGATGAGAGTCACACGTTTCTTAGTTATGAGGTAATTAAAATCAGAGAGAGCTTTGTAAAATGGAGGTAACACTGTAACAACTGACAAACACAGGCAACAGCAAAATAAAACTTTTATATTGTAATTAACAAACGGTATACACATGAATGTGCATACCTAATACTCTACATACACGCCATTTGGGGTTTCCATGACAGTAACTATAAACATTACTAGTTTCTGGAGGCAGCATGCTCCTCCAAAACGTTCGTGGCTTGCTATCAGACTACGCGGCACCAAAGACTGGAAGACAGCAATGCCTACACAATACACTGTTTATCCAACTACACATTAAAATGTGAAAGTATAATTTGAAGGAGACACACATTTCTAAATACCTACACACATTCCATGGATCCATTAGTGTGTTACAAGGACGGTAGGATGTGGAACTAGCCATACATACACAAAATATACAAATTTACAGTGTAAAATACTATAAACATTTTACAAAAACAGTATTATAAATCATCTTTCACATATAAAATTCATCTACAGAGTAAAAGGAGTGTGTATGTAGGTACTGAATTAAGGCTGCTCTACATTTAGGCAAATGTATAAACATTTGCCTTGAAAATTAATCAACAAGGCTACAACTGATTATTTCAAGTAAGTAACTAGTAATCACAGCTGGGATTGCATTCTTAACAATAAAATAAGTACTATGTCAAAAGAAGTTATAAAGTAAAATTACTGCTCCTCAAAAATACAACCTCAAAACCCTATGTCATTCACACACACAAACACACACACACAGAGCAGTAAACAGCTCACTTATTTTTCTTACAAAGGGTGAAAACAAAATAAAGTATAAATGTCACTGTTCTAAGAAGTATACTTACACATAAAAGGCCACATATTTACCTTTTATTGGGATCATTCTTGCTAAGATCAAGTCGATCAGAGATAATGGAGAAAGAGACTCTACAAACACGTCCATCCTCCAACAGCAAAGCAAAATGATTTGGACCAACCACAATACACTTCACAGAAATTTTGAGATTACTGAGAGCAGCCGGAGTGACAGATCCAAAACGATTCAATTTTTCAGACACCTCTCTCAACCTAGAAAACAAGATAACAATAACTTAAACAATGAAATGCAAGTAAAATAAATGGGTATGGTAAGCTGGTTATCTGAATGAGAAACACTGGGGCAGAGGTTTTCTCTTCATCAAAACATGATTTCAATATTTCAATCCTGAAACTGACTACGACATAAGTATAATTCAATGTGTATTTAAAGCCAAGTCATTTACAAGGTGTCATTCATTATCATCATTCAAACATTGGGAGAGGGAAGGAAAGAATCTACTATCAATGACTTCATAAGATTCAACAACAGTAACAAAAAGTCTGTAATTTTTTATGTACCAAGTTTATGGGCCCAACAATTACACACTGTCCATGAAAGGCCCAGATGATGGGGGGGGGGCAGTGCTCAATTACTAAGGCTATGGAACACTGGAAGTGGGGCATAGCTGCAAAGGACTACCCTTTCCCAAACTGTCAATTACATTAAAATAATCAGACTGATATAAACATCTTCAAAACAATCTACAGTGACAAAACAAACTACACAGAATATTATGAAATGGGCACGCAGCTCAAATTATAATTCCCAGTGATGATCACCGTCTTCCGGAATACTAGACCTTGCAGTCTGGTAGGCATGTTACATACACTTCAGAAAAAGCTGCTGCCTTCGTCATCAGAATACCTGATGATGGAAGGTCCAAGTTCCTCTCAAATTTCAACACATATCTACCAGACTGCATGGCATGACATCCCAGAAGACAGTCATATTCACAGTCACTGCCAAGAGAACCTCACCTCACAGAATTCCCTATCAGTGTCTGGCCAACAAAGAAACTTCAGCAAGTATCACCCCTTCTATGTGGCTAAAGATATACCCCTTCAAGTATTTTTCATATGTGAAAAATAAGCTTCCACAAACAGAAACCAAATAATGTAAGTAAATTAACTGCATGACTAATAACAGTTCATTTCTGATGAGTCTCAAAAACGATGAAACAATACTTTTTAAAACCAGGTAAAACCAATGCCTCCAGAGAGGGTGTAACAAGTCACAGAAAATACACAGCAAACTACATGAAAACTGAAAAGCAAAGCAAACCAATTCCAGTATCATTATTATGAAACCAGTGTCAGATTTCCGGAAGACTGGAAATTTAAGCAAGAAGAAACTGATGGAGAAAAAAGCAATATCTCTTAAGACATAAAGGTTAACATAGCTCACATGAGTGATGTGAGTATAAATGTTTCTCTGACATATCTAACCTTCAGGAAGACTGTTGATCTATGTCTCGTGAGCCTCCAGTCCCAGCAGCACTACCCATACAAAGTAAATTTTGCCATCTGTTTCCTTACACTCCAATGTAATGCACAAGATGGCACAAATTTTTAATTTTGGTTTAACAAAAATTACAATGCTTGCCAACAATAAGTAGCCTGTATTTGGCAAACACTAAACAAAACTAGAAATTAGAACAAAATATTTAAAATATATTCACAGCAACAATGAACTAAATATAATCAAGAATGGGGAAAGTCCTCAAGGGAAAGAGTTTCTACTGTGAACACATCAATAAGTTACGTATGCTATTTTGCAACTGTGAAACATCCAGGCAAGAACACGTTATCAAGAACTACTCACCAGTACATGAAGACCAACATTAACCATAGCAGAATGACAATTTTCTCTTTAAATGCTAATAATAAATCAAGTATCAAAATGTCATTGTCTGGGATGTGTCCTAAATCTGAAAGCATTCAAAATCAAAATCTAACATGAAGGGAACTGGGGTGAATATACTGGATCTAACATAACTTGCAGCAGCAGCAGTACCACTAGCAATAGTTGTAGTACCAGCAGCAAGAGTGACAGCACCACTACAGACAGTGGTGGTGGTGGTGGTGGAGGTAATGGTAGTGGTAGTGATAACAGCAGTAAGAGTAGAAGCAGAAGCAGAGATGTTGATCACAGTGGTGGCAGAAGTATTAGCAGTGGTGGCAGTGACAATAATGATGGAGTACGTACAGTACAGTTCTCATTATCCTACCTAAATGGGAATGTTAAGTGGTCACATTACCAAAAACATTAGATAATGGTGAAATGGGTGGGGGGGGGCAGACAAAGCAGCAGTGGGAGTGTGAAGTGCAAGCATGCAGATGCATGCAGCACAAAATTATATATAGCATGTTGTACAGCTATGTTGGATAAAATGGAATGTTGGATAACTGCAGTTCAGATATTTGGGAGTCTATTGTGAATACATTTTTGTAAATCCACTGTTAGACGGCTACATAACTTCACTTACACAATGCTATTTAACACTTTCTCACAATAATTTTTTTTCAACCTTTGTCAATTATTTCATTGAAAAATGAAAAATAAGCATTTAAAGTTTGTATATTTCTTGAAAGATGCCAAATTTTACTCCAAAATGAAATAAATCCGAATGTGTCACTATCAACAGTCTAACATGCCAGACTTTAATCTTCAGTGGGGGGGTTTTTTTTTAAGGAGCATACACTATTTCATCTTTAAAACTGTACAGGGCATTATCCACTGATGAACCGTTTCTAAACCAGAGCTTAACTGTTAGAATTCTTGAATTACGTGTTTGCAGGCATCCACAAATTTTACAAAAATCTAGGCAACCACTCAAAATTCTAGGCAGCATTAGGGTGATATGAAGCAAGTGATAGTTCAGGGGACAGATTTTATAAGGAATTAGAGCAGGTTTTTGATCATTTTTTAAGTACCATAAGAAAATTCTGTTAGGAGATTTTAACTCTTTAAACGCTGATTTAAATCCCATCTGCTATTTGCTGGCATTATTAGCTCACCATTTTCTCCACGTTAGCAGGATAAGGGTTAAATAATTGACCCTTAGGCTTCTAATATCATATATATATGGAGCGCCTATTCTTGATGTTTCTAGTTCACACACGACGACGCACCACAGTCGGTAGACTCCTCTGGACGAGTGATCAGCTCGTCGCAGAGACCTCTACCTGACAACACACGACACTCACAACAGACAAATATCCATGCCCCCGGTGGGATTTGAACCCACGATCTCAGCAG
>Ga0268261_10004801_pt1 | contig 10177 bp, 6 predicted proteins | sample TergutNc150P1_FD_190353 | JGI IMG/M metagenome (GOLD analysis project Ga0268261, IMG submission 190353) | Nasutitermes corniger P1 segment gut microbial community from laboratory colony in Florida, USA - Nc150 P1 (SPAdes) (version 2) | ecosystem: Host-associated > Arthropoda: Insects > Digestive... | reverse complement strand
TCTATATATATATATATATATATATATATATATATATGACATTAGTAGCCAAAGTGTTAATGATTTAACCCTTATCCTGCTAACGTGGAGAAAATGGTGAACTCCTAATAATGCCAGCAAATGGCAGATGGGATTTAATTCAGCGTTTAAAGCGTTAAAAAGAAGTACACACACTTGCAAGCATTAGAGATGCATGTGAGTTAAAACTTTGGGATTCAAGATGAGATCTGAGGTCAGATATTAAGTTTCATGTCTTAGTTTTTGCAAATTTGTAAAAGAAGGCAGTCTAGTCCATGATATACCAAGTTTTAGTCACTCCATGATCATACATACCACAGTTTGTTATTCTATACCATCATCCACATGGTTAATACACCATATCTTAGTTCCTTGTCTTTATTAGAATAGGTATGTGGGAGGATCAAAGAGTTTCCCGAATTCAGTTACGCTCAGATAGCCACACCCCCTGTAAAAGAGGAGTTCACATGATTAGACTGCATGCTGTCTGTGGAGTAAGCTGGAACAGGTTGGGACATGTTGATTTGCCCTGGTTGGCCACAGAGTGGAATTGTGTTACCAGTGCTCGTCACAGTGTCTCACGTTGAACAGCAAGTGAACATCAAGTTATTTTGTAAACTAGGGAGCTTAGCAGCAGGAACTCTTGTAAGAGCTAATGCAATTTATGGAGATTAAGTTCTTGAAAATACTGTGTACAAATAATACAACCAATTTAAAGTGGTAAAGAATCACTAGAAAATGAGTGCAATGGCAGGCCAGCAACACAAAAGTTATTCATATGTGGCCAAAATTTGCACAGTCAGGATTTAAGTTCAGTGTGGGATGACTGAATAGGTAGCAAATGAAATTCACATGGATTGGTTCAGAGAATTCTGAAATAAGATTTGGTAATGCAGGATGTGTGTGGAATATTTGTGTTATGCATTCTGACTGAGGACCAGATGGAGATCAGGAAGCTGTTTGCTGCTTAGCTGTTTGTATGATTAACACAAGAAGCAGATCTTCTATCCAAGATTATTGCTGGGGAGGAATCTAGAGTCTTCGTTTATGATCATGAGATGAAACATCAGTCCTGTGAATGGTACACCAATGCATCACCCTGAGGGAGTAAAGTGCAGATCACAAAGTCCAAGCAGGCCACGCTGATTGCTGTTCTTGACATCTTGGGCATGATGCACCCTCCCTTTTGTATCAAAGTTCTGAAGTGTTTGAGGGCGTCATTTGGCAGAATAGACCTGAAAAATGGAGCAATGACTGGATCCTGCACCACAACAATATGCCTCATCACACATCCTTCACAGTGCAGCAGTTTTTGGCCAACTATATTCCAGCTATTCTCTAGTGACAGTATTCTCCAGGTCATGCTGCATGTGAATTCTGTCTCTTCCCAAACCTCAGGATTGCACTCAAAGATTGTTTTTTGTCAACAGAAAAAGTTGAACAGAATGTGATAACATGTCTCACATCCATGCCAGATGAGGACTTCCAGAGGTGCTTCCAGCAATGGCAGGAACACAGGAGCGGAAGGCAGTACCTCAAGGTTGACTAGGTTATGTTTTATGTGTGTCCTTCTTACTACCAGTTATGCCCATTTCTGGTAACTTTTTGATCCCCCCCCCCTCTCTCTCTCTCTCTGTGTGCGTGTGCGCGCGCGTGTGTGCGTGCGTGCGTGTGCGTGTGTGTGTGTCAGAACATTTGCTGAAGAGAAAAACATGCAGATCAGACTGGTTAAATCATTGCAAATGTAACTTCTGTCAAACTATAGGCATTCATATCATTCCTCTTAGTGTTTGGGTTATCTGCACAGTAGCAAGTGACCCTGTTTGATGCATGTATGTTATTTAAGATATTAACTTAATGGAATTCATCGCATTGTGTCCCCAGAAAAATATTCACAATCAGTATTAAATAGTCAGTCTCACACAATTGTTTATTTATTCAAAGGGTACATGTTTCAGTCCAGATATCAACTAAGATCAGACTAAACAAAATACAATTTTTAGAAGGCAGGTAAAATATGCAATATAAAAAACATAATGCTCTACATGAGGTCCCAGGGTTGTATAATATTTTTGTTTTACACTAAAATTGTAAAGTTATATATGGTTGATGGTAGTTGAACAGTAGTAGTGGGAATGTAATGTAGTACTTATAGATATTAAAATATTAAAATAGGTAGAATATTAAGTGTTATTTTTATGATGTTGACTGGTTGATTTTTCATATATGCCATGCCTAGTTTGTCAAGTATATAGTGGAATGTTTCTTGCTGCTTGTATTTTGTTAGTGTTCTAAATTCCACTAGTATTCATTAATGGTAAGAGTATACTTTATAAAATGAGTATTTTGATGAAAGGTTGGTCTTCAACCTTATACTTTTTCAGTCTTGGTGTATACACTTGTTTTCGTTGCACCTGACAACCTGAGACTGTTAGACTGACTATTTAATGTGTTGAATGTTTATGTGAGATATGGTGTACCTGCACTTCTGCTTCTGTATGTGTTTTGTAAGAATAAAGTGCATGGATTCCTCATTCAGTAGTGTTTATTGCTGTCATGAATATGGTACTGAATAAAACCATGCTCATTGAAGGAACCAAGTAGCATACAGTACTTCAATAGCAAAATCCACATGCTCTCTTGACTCTTCCTGCACATAAAAATGGCCAATTTTATGGATAACATCCCTATTCTACTTTGAAGAGTTTCTAAAATTGAAATTAGTGTATTTGGTTGGTGTTTATCAATTGCATACACTCTGTAGTTGAAGGTACCTATAAGCCTTCATACATGTGCATACACATGAATCAAAAAAAATAGTGCGGGAGATTCTGATCACATTGAGAGACTCTTGATTTATGGGGACAAAACTCTTCCTTGTTCATGTTCTTAGACTGTCACATGAGATACTGACACTTTGAATTTTCCTTTAACACAAATTATCTACATTCCTCTGCTTCTTTTATATGACATTCCTTACTCATGCAGTTATCATAGGTAACAAACAGTTAGTTGACAGTCTGCATGGAAAATAGTGGTTGTATCATTAAAGTTACATTTTCTTTTTCATGATATACTTGCCTCAAACTCATCAGACAAATTACTTGCCATATAATGGTTTTGTTATTCAGAACATTATTGGTATTTACACTGTGATTTCTGTACCAGATATGTGTTCTACATTCTTGGGAAGCTGTTGTGGTAGCTTCTCCTGTATCCTGTAATAAGACCTGTTAAAGATGATGTGAATTGTGTGTGACCAAGTGTTAATGAATGTGTGTGTAATTAATATGACATATAACTGTATCTTACATATTAAACAACATGGTATGCATATTATATGGCCTTCCATCCAACATAGAATAGGTGTCAGCCTCTCCTGAATTCATAGCTGTTGTTTGATAGGTTAATATTTGTATATCCTCCACTCTGTATCACACAGTGAGTTTCGGGAGTTTGTAACTGTCCTGCTAAGGTAGGTTAACTGTAGCCGTATGTTCCTTTTACCAAATTAACACACGCTTACTTCCCTATATCTTAACTTTTAATTTTACTAATCTATCTAATTTAATTTCATGGTTCCCTAACTGCACTTTGCAGAAACCAAGGGCTGCATGAACAGTTTTCAGGCGCCCAGTAGATACCTTTTTATTGATAAATTTTAGTTATACGGAATTCTGCAGTAAGTGTTATGTTAAAGGTAACAGGAAGTTGTTATAATTGTGTGATACAATGAAATTGCTCTGCCATCAGTAAACTCCATTTACAAAACCCACTATAGACTAATGATTAAAAAACATAAGGAAATTGTGATATGCAAAGCAGACAAGCAATAATGCACTCCATTTGAAACCAACAAATTTGATATGAGTACACTATACTTTAGTGTTTTAAATTAGGCTTCGCTTGGATTTTAGAGTAACACATGTGTTCCACCACATAGGCCTGGGGTCCATCAAATTTTATAAATATTAAAAGGGCTCCACAGGTTATAGTTTGGGACACAGTGATCCCTTGATACATAGAAAATGAATTGCTGCAGATTGAGTGTTAAAAACACATTTGTTCTTCATGCAAGTTTTACTTGCATTTCAAAGAGTTGAATTGCCATTATTCTCTTTCCTTTATGTGTTGATATCTGAGATTTTCACTGTGGTGAAGATTATTATGAACCATATATATGGTAGGTGGTTACTGTACATCACATGCTGTGACTACTGTTGACAGACACTCTATACCAGGGATTCTTGAAGTTCATTCTGGTGTACCATAGAAGGAAATTTAACAATTTCAATGTTCCATCAATTTTTTTTTTGTATTTAAACCAAAAGCTGAAAATGTAAAACAACAGCTAACAATGGGGACAAGTCATATGGTGCTGTGTACTGGCAAATATATGTGGCTAATGTTTTTATTTAATTTTATGATTTTTATATTTCAAATTTTTATTAAAGCTTCATACCAGTACACAGTGGTTAGAGTACTAGTAGTGATGTGCACACCATTGTGTGAGAAACCATTATATGTTCTAATATAGTTCCTGAAATAAGCTATATGGGTAGGGTACATGAACCATGGGGAAATGTGATAGAACCACTCTTACTGCAAGATTATTGTACATATAATTACACAAACTAGAAGAAATACTGCACAACTATTACCAACTTTTCATCTCTGTGTCTAAATTCTTCCATGTAATTTGATTCTTTTTAGTATTATCCTGCCACAGCTATTCTTGAATTGTACACCTTGTCTCACATATTGTTAAGGAACCATGGACCAGATGATGCCTACAAAAGCATATCCATTGAAGATACAAAAAACAGTGTCTCTCTTTTATCATCTCCCCAAACACAACAGCTTTATCACATAGAAATCCTGTATCTGCCAGGATATACAATAAAAGGTGCAGTGCTTCGGATAATAAAAGAAACACACAACATAAGACTTGCTGTGCACAATACCTCTCCTAAAATGGAATGTTTTAAGGGAGTACAAGAAGTAATTGAACAAACTGCTATATGTTTTAGTCAGACACATTTTTATTAGCCTTACCAGTTTCATGGGGATACCAAACTCAATGAGAATATTATATAAGACCTCCCTCCTAACTGAATCATAAGCTGTCTTGAAGTCTATGAAGAGTTGATGCAATGCTTCATTGTATTCCCATTTTTTCTCAAGTATTTGACGAATGTAGAATATATTATCAGTAGCTGACCTGCTGCAGTGAAATACACACTGATGATCCCCAATAATTTCCTCTGCATATGGAGCTAACCTTGACAGCAGGATATTGGGTAAAATTTTGTATATAGTTGGCAAAAGTGATATGCCCCTATAATTACTACAATCTGTTTTATCACCCTTATAGGTAGGTACTGTGATCGACTCCTTCCACTCCTCAGGCAATTCCTCCTTATTCCAAATAGAAATAATAAGTTTATGAATCTCAGAGTGAATTGTTCTACCCCCTGCCTTAATTAATTCTGCTGGTATTTGATCAATACCTGGTGATTTGTGACTATTTAGCTTTTCAATAGCCAACTCAAACTCAGAGGCACTTGGCTCAGGTACTAGAGGTTCTGCTGTGTGTATTTCTGTCTACCTGACATTATTAACCCAATGTACATTCAATATCTGGGAGAAATAGTTCCTCCACCTAGCCAAAATACTGTGGGAGTCTGCAACCAAATCACCGTAGTCATCCTTCACTGTATTAGTTCTAGGCTGGTAACCCTTCTTGAAGTCATTGATGCCCCTCTACAAGTCCCTAATATTTTTGATCTTACTGTTAGTTTCAAGTTCCTCAATTTAAGCTTTCAGATATGCCTTCTTTTTGTTCCTGAGATGTCTGCTAGCATCACATCTCACATTGTTCAGAATATCTACATTGCTTTGGCTTGGGTCATGTAACCACTGCATTTTAGCCTGCTTCCTTTGATCTAAAAAACCTAAACATTCTTCATCAAACCATGGCTTATGCTGCTTCAATTCTTGCAGACCTAGACTCTCTTTAGCTGAGGTTTTGATGTTCTCTTTAACATTCTCCCAAGCCCTATTTATGTCCTCATCATCACTTAAGTTCTCCAAAGCTGCAAACCTGTTTGTAATCTCAATCTGATACTATTTTCTAATCTCCAGCTCATTTAGCTTCCTCAGATTAAATCTTTCCCCATCAAACTTCTGTGCTGCTTGTTTACTTACTGCCAATCTTTCCATAACTTTTGCAACCACCAGATAGTGATCAGTATCACAATCAGCTCCCCTGAAACTTCGTACATCCAGTACGCTCGAACGCCATCTCCTATCTATCAGTATGTTATCAATCTGGTTGTGAGTCTTCCTTTCAGGAGAGGTTCAGTTGTACTTACGGATGTTTCGATGTGGGAACATCGTGCTCTTAACAACTAAATTTTTTGATGTGGCGAAGTTTACTATTCTAATGCCATTATCATTACTATCCTGATGTAGACTCTCATTATTAATTGTCAGTTTCAAAATATTCTCTCTCCCCACTTTTACATTAAAATCTCCTAATAGAATTTTCATATGGTACTTAGGACAATGATAAAAAAAAACTAGCTCCAATTCCTAGTAAAAACTGTCTTTTGAATCATCATTTGGTGCATGCACATTTAGAACAATAATATTACACCAGCGACCTCTCAGAACTATATATGACACCCTATCGCTAACAAACTCTACTCTCTTCTGATACTATTCTGTGGTATACAAAGAATCCTGCTCCCAATTGATGATTCTCATTTCCCTTTCCATATAAAAAATTATAACCCCCCTGCCCTTAGTGTGCCCCCTCTGTCCCACCTAACCTCCTACACACCCACTACATCTAATTTATATCTAGCCAATTCCCTGGCTGCGGCTGTAATGAACCTGTCCTATACAGGCTCCTAACATTCCAAGTACCAAATCTCATGTCCCTGAACACGCTGCATTAAAAAAAACTCCAAAGACCACCTATACGTTTTTAGTACAGTATACCAATATGTCATTATGCGACGCCTAAAACGGGGGCAGGCATAAACACTCCAAAAGCAAGGTCATGCTTTTTGCTTGCGAATAACACCATTCACCTGCAACGACATCTGGAGTATGGACGTGTGACCGCTACAGGCACAGTTCATATATGACGCTACAGGTCATAATTGACATGGGCATAGTAAACGAATTGCGACCACAGATCATCTGTGACGGTATACAGCACAGATCATCTAGTATAGAGGGCTGTCTTGAAACAAGACACGGATGATTGTTAATGGTGACACTATCCATTGCCCGACATCAACTTTTTTGGTCTTTGTTGCTGTTTCTTAATATTTCTAACACAGACTAGTGGACGGTTCGAATTCCAGTTTGTGTTGAATGCCGCTGTATAAACATTAACGTGTGCAAGTTACCACTACCATGGTTGACCACTGCCACTGATCCTAAATAATCGTAGCTATTGAGGAAAATGGCTGATAGCGCAGGAAATTGGTGTCTCATTGAAAGTGATCCAGGAGTTTTTACAGAACTAATCAAGGAATTTGGTAATATATTAATTTGCGTGTGGTTACGGGCGATTAGTGTTTGTGGATTTATTTTATCTTTTTGCCAAATGGTATTGCCAACAGAAAGAGTTTACGCGAGATGCTTTTGGAAGTTCGTAAAACTGTGAAGTATAGTATGGTCCTGCCCTTTTCTGCAAACCCCCAACCCCTTAGCGGACAGTAATGCGTATCAATCGTACGGGTTTGGGGGATTAAATAACTAAAAGTTTCATGAAAGTAACTAATATGTGTTTCAGTTACGCATGATTATAATACATGTCAAAGATCAGATTTTCAACCTCACTTTTGTAGAAGTTATTAAAAAAAAAGTAAATAGCATGGGTGTACAACTGTATAACAGTTTAAGAAGTTAGTTAAAGAATGTACAACTTTTTAGAAGAAAACTAAAGTCGTTTTTATTGCAGTAGATGACCTACCTGGTAAAGGAATAGTTGTTTACAAATGTTTAGCATGGAAGGTATATTTGTATACGAGATGAGGACTTATTAAAAAATTGAACCTGTGTAGTTCTGTCAAGTTGTTAACATGTTGAATCTTTGTTATGCAGTATGTTAATGACAAGTATGATGATTCATATGAACAATTGTATATGTGGAGATTGTATTGATGTGTCCCATACAAATGTTATCAAATAAGATGAATGAAAGATGTAGTAAAGTACAGTACAATGTAATACTGGTGCTTCTTGTAGCACATGTACAGTAATTTTTTTCAGAAATCAGTCAAAATGAAGAACAAAAAATGTATAACAGAACTCTTTTTAAGCCCCTGAGACATATTAACAGGTATTATGTGTTCATCTTTGACATCAAGATTAAAGGCAGAATGTAGTTTGAGCACTTGCCTAGACAGTGTCAAATTTTTAATGTTATTTACTGGGTGAGTGTAATTGCATGGTTTGTAGTGTCAGGTTAAACCAGATAAACTGTGCCACGGAGAACCAACTCATGTAGCATATTTCTTCACAGCTCCTGTGCTTTTAGAGGTGAAAATTATTGTAATTTAAGGTGGGCAAGGACTTTAGTCACAAACACTTGGAAGCTTTATATAAATGATGAATTTGGTAAAGTATAAATGCTTGAAAGCCCTGTACTGTGTGTCTGTCTTGAATTTTATCCCATGCAAACCATTTGCTTGGCATCTGAATATCAATGATGAATTTGATGCAGTATAAACACTAGGAAACCCTGTGTTAAAGGCCACTGTAGGATTTTGTCTCATGTCAGTTACCCGCTGTGTTTACATGTTCACTGAGTAGGTAACAGTTAATTCCTTTCAGTAAATAAAGTGAGCATTGTAGACATAGAAGTAACATATACTTTTAAGAAATGTTGTGTGTATATTTGTTTGTTATTGCATTATTTTTAGCAACTTTGAATTGGAAGTTAGACTTATGCATTCATTGAAAAATGTGTTATAGCAAAAACAATTTTGGCCTCCCTCTTGTGGCATGTGGCTGTCAACCACTGATATGCACTGATAGTTTCACAGAGTGACCACTTGTCTGCTGATTATTTGTATCACTGGGTTTGAAGCATTGGTGCTAATAGTTATAATGTTATGGATACTGTCAGAGATAGGGTATAAGTAAAAATATTATTGGTGGTATTATATGAGGGAAAAAATATGGTATTCATCACATTGGTATTTTGGGTTGGTAAGTTTATCATCTCTGTCAAAGTGAACTGTATGTCTGCCTTTAATAACAGACTCGGGGTTTGTATTACCTTGTGAACAGTAATACAATACATTTGTGTAGATGAACTCTGTAATACCAAAGAAATGCATGATGTTGCAAATTGTATGTCCTTTGTGGCTCCAGCTGTAGCATACTGTTAATCTGTTGTTTAATCATGTGGGTATGCATAAATGGGTATACAAGATCCTTCTGTTTTGTTCTGTGCTTCAGTCTTGTGGGACCATTGATAGAAATACACGTGTGCACAAGTTCTGTGTGTGACATTAATGAAGTTAACATTGGCTATTACAGTAATGTTTGTTGTTAAAGTTTAAAATTTAAGAATATTTCCTATTGACCACTTGTATTTTTTTTTACATGTGATATCCTGTTGAGTCTCAGTGATATATCTGTAACTGAGCAACATGTTTCAGCCTAAATTAGGTCATCTTCAGGTTCTTAACCATAATTTTAAAGTTGCTTATGAGCCTGAAGTTGACCTAATTTATGTCAACACATGTTGCTCAATTAGACAGACTGTATTGTCTATTAAAGGTACGATTGTGTTAAGACTGATATTCACGTCTCTTTTTTACCGCTCGTAGTGCTGTGTAACTCAGACACATCTTGTGAAGATATTTGCAGTTGTTACCCAAATGCACCTTGTTAAAACATGTATTTACTGAGTGTTAACCTTTTACATTTTTAACACTGCTACATTAACCTTTTGGCACCAAAGTTTTACATTTAATTCAAATAAATCACCAACCTGAATCAACAGTTTTTCAGTTTATTATCCTGATGTTTGTTTACAGCTCAACATGTTTCGGGCGTTTTCCCGCCCATCATCAGAAGCTCAATGACTGCAGTGGCAGCCTCTGGTTTTACCGTCGTATCGTGGTGATAG
>Ga0268261_10004800_pt1 | contig 10178 bp, 3 predicted proteins | sample TergutNc150P1_FD_190353 | JGI IMG/M metagenome (GOLD analysis project Ga0268261, IMG submission 190353) | Nasutitermes corniger P1 segment gut microbial community from laboratory colony in Florida, USA - Nc150 P1 (SPAdes) (version 2) | ecosystem: Host-associated > Arthropoda: Insects > Digestive... | reverse complement strand
GGTAAAGAGCGGCTGGGGCGTGACGTTGACCTCTCACCCCCTTATAGTGCTGTTGTCAAGAAAGGGTAGAGCTATACGTCTACTCCCCCCATGGGCCATACGGCCTGTACAGAGCCTCAGTGCCTGTAGAAGGGTGCCCTTTACCTTTTTACTAAATGTGACTACACTGATCGGCTCAATAAGAAATAGAATGGCGGAACATTTAGCATGCATGTAGATATGTGGAATGGCACAGGATTTGGGTTTCAAACCCCGAACGAATACAATGTAACATAAACAAATGGAGTGGGAAGGTAAGGCCAGGATTCAAGTGGCTCAAAACAGTGACCACTAATGAGCTAGAAACTTTTAAGTTCCCTAACATCATTGATATTTCTGCAGCAGATTTGGCTTCTCAAGGATCCCTGGTCCATGGAACTAATTAATACAGTCATTTATAAGATCAATTTAAATGAAGAAAACAGAAACGATAGACAGCCAACATGCAAAAGCATGCCGGCAATATACAAATTCATTACACGAAACATGAAGTAATAAGGTAAAGAGCAGGAGGTTGGTATTGTTCACTGCTGCTGCAGAACATAAACACAATTTTGTTTTAATCAAAACTCCAGCAGTGACCGGGCATCAGTAACTAGAATGCAAACCGCCTGATAACTCTAATCACGAACGTTGCATGAACGTTTGTATCGAGTGCCCACTGTAAACAACAAAAAATGAGGACAGAGAAATAAGGCCCCAGAGCAGTGACAATGACGACGTTCGAGGCTTCTCTGTTTCTACCTACTGTGTATACCTCTCCAGAGCCCTCTGGCCTATTAACGAGCCCAAAGCGCCTGTAGGTGTAGTATGTTACCACGCGGTTATCGGTACTGACATTCCTGTCAACAGAATGGTTAAGTAACCTGGAGGGGAATATACGGCGTCGCTAAATGGAGAAGTGTCAAAGGTGAAGGATGATGTGGACAGGTTCCAGCCGTCGGAGTCGTTACTCCACGGAACAGTCATTCTTGAGAAGCTGCAACACACTTGGCTGTCCCCTTCTTAGCGCGACTGTTCCTTACAACGTCACGTATGCTTTTCTCATATCTAACGTCTAACGGTAGAATTCGATATGAACAGGGAATTAGAAAAGATGCGATGAGCAAAATCCAAGTGGTCTATTCTAAGGAACAGTTTTGTTACTTGCGAGATTTCAGGTTTCCGCCGCGAAGAACAAGAGAACTGCGCTCTTTTCGGCTCTTATGCAGCGTGTAGTGGCAATTCCTTGCGACGTTTCGGGTCGGCCTGTCGGTCCCATCTGCAAAGGTCAATAATCAAGAACCCAAGACATTCAGAATGACAACGTGCTAAAAGTTAAACTAAGACGAAGGTCACCCCAACAGTTATTATTTCAATGGAAGCGCGTATGACGCCGTACGACGCCGTATGATAGAACAGTGTCACGACGATGAGGCGGTGAAGTGAAATGTGTAAAGAATTTTGATTGGATAACCAGAAAGAAAGAGTCTATTTGGAAGACGTGGGCGTAGATACGAACACTATATGAAAATGTATCAATCAGAAAGCCTGTAAAACAAACGACAGTGTTCTCTTTTATGGTACCATTCTAGAATGTACCAGGAGACCCCATGTAAAGTAAGTAATCCTAAAAGTACTTTTTCCTCCGGGAGTTTGAAACAAAACATCGTATGCATTACACGTTTCTCACCAAACGCTATAGATGTACCTCTAACCTCATTCTCCTAACAGTATCTGGCGAAAAATACAACTTACAAAGCTTCCAATTAGGCAAATTCCTCTGCGTGCATCCATCTCTCCTAGATCAAAACACTCTCCTCGCCAACTTCTCAACACCACATTACCCCAGACGAATTTCGTCAACATGCATTCAACCCATCGTCTTTTATTTCCCAAAACACATCGAGGATCCATGAATGTGTCCTTTCAGAAATCTATAAATGTAACCAAACTAAAGCCGGTCCCAGTGGCCGCGCGGTCTAAGGCGTAGGGTTGCGGCCGCTCGACTGTTGAGATTGTGGGTTCGAATTCCGCCGTGGGCATTGATGTTTGTTGTGAGTGTTGTGTGTTGTCAGGTAGAAGTCTCTGTGACGAGCTGATTACTCTTCCAGAGGGGTCCTACCGACTGTTGTGCGTCGTTATGTGTAATCTAGAAACCTCGTGAATGAGGAAGTCCTGGCCCGCTGGGGGCTGTCGCGCCAAAAACAAATAAACAAACAAAACAAATACAGAAACCGCTCGAGGTTCAGCGATCAACACGCACATAATAACGTTACTTCACCAACTCCCCAAAAGTAAAGGCCCTCTTCAGACGATAAAATCCACTACGCATTTTACGTAACGCCAAGATCCATCACCGTGGTAAAATTATCCACGCCACACCCTAACGTTCTATTTATGTAAAATGCAATGTAGTCTTATCTTACCGTCTACAGATAGGTCATCCAAGTGGTCTCCTTGTTTGAGGTTTACAGCAAATATTTTGCATGCATTTCTCTTCTCCCTCCCCTCCCTGTTTCATTCATCATCAGTCTCATTATCATTAATCATCTTAACAAGAGTAGACCTAAACACTCGAGTCTTGTGGGGAACGACGAAATGTAGTAAAGTCACAGACGTTTCGGGGAATCCTAGAAGACTGCAAGGACCATGAATAAAACGGTGGTAAGCGACGGTGACTATACCAGTCGAGAACATGCAATGTCCCAGAAGGCTCAAGTTTTCATGATCACCACAATGAGAACCTCAAAGCTCGCTAGTGTGTCCCTAATGCAGCTTCAAATAATTATCTGATTTGAAGCCAACACATCTAGGCCTATGTTAAAATGCTGATTAAGTCACCAAGCAACATGTTTTGACAATAAAGTAACAATAAAGTCGTACTTGTTCACGCAGGAAGGCACGTGGGAGAGTGCAGGTAGAAACCCCTTATTTTATTATTCGAAGGTACACTGTCCGTCTATGATGGCGTACAGGAGCAGTAGGTGCACAGCTCCACTCATATTTAATCACGGCGCTAGGTGTAGGTGAATGGTCAGCCTTACTCCCGGGTAAGAACCCCGGTGACCACTGAACAGGCGGAAGAGGGGACAGGGCCGGTATTTAGAGCGGTGAAAAAACCCTCGTCTTTGCCGGATATCGAACCCCCGATCGTCCAGCCTGTAGCCTAGCCTCTATACCGACTACGCAATCCTGACTTCCCCAATTAATTCTTAGCCACGGCACTAGATGACAGTGAGGGTCAGCTTCATGCTTCGGCGGTTTTACACTGGCGAAAAGACAACGGCTTCGTAGACCGCACAGCCGGCCTGAATGCTATGGACAAGCGAAGAAACTCTTGACCCTGCAATGCATCACACCACAATTCCTCGGTCGTCCAAACCGCAGCCTAGGCAATACACTGACTACATTAACCCGACTGCAAGACTGGACAGCGGTCTTAATATCACGCTACATTTCCTTTTCGACAAGCTTCGCGCGGTGATCTCTGTGCCCTATTGTAATTCGGAGGCGTAGGCGATGGGATGTGAGGCCAGTGCAATATTTCTATCACCAGGGGACAAGCCGGCAGAACAGAGAAATCTGAGGGCGTGGGCGAGGTTACCAGCAGTTACAATGCGATACGGCGATACACAGGGGATGACAGAGTTTCATTACGTTTACACACGAAAGATACGCGTAGCCACACCTTCACTTAACCGTACGTTTCCATGGGGCTCTTATTTAAGTACAGGGTCAACGTTACAAACACAGTGGTTATCACGAACACCAACTGCTTTAAGGTTTCGAAAACTTTTTTTTGGTTCACAATGTGCCTAAGAATTTCGTATAATGCAAACACCACAGGCACACAACCATATTCGCTGACTGATATCATGATGTTGCCGTAGGTCAGGCTATACAGTCCCGAATATAGGACACTTAACGGGTAAAACAAGCAACGGACGCGGTCGTGGACTGAGGAAATCCATGAAAAATATCGAAACAGTCGGTGTCGAGGCCGAAATTCGAACATGGCACCCCTAATAAATACCAGTAGCGTTACGTTGATATATCTAATGAGTGGGGCAACAGACCATTGACACAATAACTGGTTCTTACAAAAGGTTTCGGAACCTGAAATTAGAACCGACGATAAATTTGGTGGGGGTGAGGGGGGACAAGCATGCAGTCTTACTGAAGTAGGCTACAGATCACACTCCCACAGAATAGGATATCCATACAGAAACTCGCGTAACGCAATTTAAGACTTTCGCGTGTAACAAGAATGTACAGCAACAGGATGCCAAAAATAATTCTGAATTATAGACTAGGTGGACGAAGACGACTTGGAAGACCTTTGAAGATACTATTAGACGATGCCGAGAAAGGTCTATCAAGGCCTAACTCGTGACGGATGATGATGATGAAAAAAGGGAGAAAAATAGAAAACATTTATTCAAAGTGCGCCGAATTCTTCTTGCGACCATGTCACGCACAAGAGCAACTATTTTCCATTAGTGAGATCCCTCATTCGTCTGTCAATCGGCAAGGCGGCTAGTTTAACCGTGGGATTTTGTCGTCTTCGTCCCTATAACCAAAGGCTAAAACATACCGCAAAATACGCTACGACCGCATCATTCCCGGTCATCTTGAACTCTTCATTAGCAATCGTCCCATTGCACGCCAAATAACACAAACAACTGAAAAAGCGTCGGTGAATAAACTATGAAGCAGACTAAAATAAAAAGACTGGGTATAGGAATACAGGCCTGCGAAATGTCGGGCAGGACAGACAGTACATAGAACTTCAAGGGGCCTCATTAAAAACAACGAAGTCCGTTTAGTGTGGACATGAAACTTAAGGATCAACAGGAGAGTAAAGACCTCTCAATCTTAACCTTAGTGTGCGTCTCGCATACAAACACGCGTGATGTACGGACACAATGCAACTTCATGTTCACTGTGAACAGTCCCCCACCGTAAAGTGCAATACACGGTTGCAGTACAGCTGTGTATTATGCAAATACCGTGCAACGTACAGTTACAGTACAATTCTTTACTCAAATGAAACAGAAAGTAAGAACAGAATCCCACTGTATGTTTCAGTCACCTCGCAACTTGACAGATACTTTCAAATGCATGACACAACAGAAAACAGACACCAACTTTCGGCTCTCATAAGAGGTAGCAAGTTTTTCACCACACTAGCGACCATTTGCGCCTCAAGAAGTTCCTTTGGACAAATTCTTCACAAATCGGACTTGCAGAGGAATAAAATTCGAACGCTTCTGTATGCACGTTATTTTGCCAGTAAAACAAGAAGCAGCTAGAGCAACAATTTCTAAGGGTCCCACTGCAACTCACTTAACCTCCCAGCGCTAACCGTCAAATCGGTACTGCTGAGAACTGGACTCCTTGTTTTAACGTTAGTCATCATGTTGTGTTTCTCAGAATCATACAAGATGCAAATTTCAGTCAAATACAACAATTTTATTATGTAATTATATTTAAGGCAACACGTTTCAACTGTACTGAGTCATCATCAGGCCTTCTGGAGAACAGATCCAATGTATCAACATTTATAGTGCATTCAGTGATCCCAAAGCTTACAATAGGTTGTAAAGTCAATATAAAAGTACACGTGTCAGAGACTTGACAATCAAGTCTCTGACGCGTGTACTGTTATATTGACTGTACCACCTACTGTAAGCTTTGGGGATTCCAGAATGCACTATAAATGTTGATACACTGGATCTGTTCTCCAGAAGGATTGATGATGACTCAGTACAATTGAAACATGTTGCCTTAAATATAATTATACAATAAAATTATTGCGTTTGACAGGAATTTGTATCTTGTATGGACACCTTATGCCCAGGACAAACCTTCAGACTAAATGTATCTCTGCTTTAAACATTCTCGGCTGTTCTGCGCGCGTTCCTGACACATCCGTAACAAGTTTTCACGTTATTCTTGGCAAAAAGAAAATTCTGTCTCGACAATTCTTCAGCCGTGCGAAGGCAGGATTCATAAAAGTTGATGTTTATTGTTCATAACTAACAACCCCCACAAGGGCTGAAGTCGAGGTGTTGGTCACAACTGCCTAAAAACACAACCCTCACTCGATTCACTAATGTCCTTGTGTATACGCAGCAGCAAAACTCTGTCGGAAGAATTAACATCGAAGTTTCTGGTCTCCAGACGCTTCAAAAAACGAGGGAAATAATTCCTTCAAGTACCTTTAAGAATTGGGGCACGCGGTGGCGCAGTCGGTTGAGGCACTGCGCTACAAGCCAGAAGGTTGCGGGTTCGATTCCCAATGGTGTCACTAAAATTTTTCATTAACATAATACTTCCGGCCGCACTATGGCCCTAGGATCGACTCAGCCTTTAACAAAAATAAGTACCAGGAATATTTTCTGGGGTAAAGGCGGCCGGTGCGTAGGGCTGACAACCTTACCACCTTCATGTGTCGACTTTCTTAAAATCTGGGAGCCTCAACCTTCTGAAACCCTCAGGGCTTGTCCAGGCATGTAATGGGATTGCTTTACCTTTTAGAATTAACCGTGCTCTCGAAATGAATTGGTCCAATTATTCCACCTGTTCCCACTGTACTACACAATCATAGAAAATAAACTTACTCTCGTGTCCTAGTCTCGGATTGTGTGAAAAGTTGGCTACCTATGGTCTACAAATTTAGCTTCCATTCCGCTGGAACAAAGCCTCCTAGAAAAAGTTTCACTAAATAATGACGGAATTTACTACCGTTAACTGGCTGGATGATTCTAGTATAAACAGCCTCTTTACTAGATAAATGACGTTTACCGTTCAAGCACTACCGTCGTCTTGAATGGTTTCCGTAACAGGCGTCTTGGTACTGAAGTAATCTGAAACTCCAATCTTCCACTAAAATCCACCGACAGCCTTCCTAGAAGTATAAAACATAGTAACACTTACTTCCAGTGTCTCTTCAATGGTCACTTGCCGGTTCGATTTGGGTTTCATAGAACCCTTTCTGTCTTAGCGTATTTACAATTCTGTACTTTTAATTTGTGACATCCTGGAAAAGACATCAAACTTGTATTATTCGTCTTCATGCAGGACCAATGTTTTCACAACTATTGTAAGCTACACCCTACATATAATACAAAGGAGGAAGGCTACCTGAATTGGTCACACATTTTGCGTAGAAACTGCCTTCTAAAACTTGTTGAAGAAAAGATAGAAGAAAGGACAGAAGTAACGATACGACGAAGAAGAAGACTTAATAAGCTACTGGGTAGTCTTAATGAAAAGAAGAGATGGTCGAAATTGAGACAGGAAGCACGATTGAACTCTGTGCAGAGCACAATTTGGAAGAGGCTATGGACCAATCGTAAGTCAGACTAGGGGCTACATGAAAGGTCACCGTTCTAGGGTGTATCTCACACAGAACTATCCATAGGACATAACATACCAGAACGCGTGTGGCGTACTCTATAAGCCCCGTGTAACAGCAGAAACTGAAGCAAATTAACTTGGCAGATACAAATGGGACGGGCCATTAACACGTTCATTCAACTGCTGGCTGCTCTGTCTAAAAATATTTCGGCCATATCTTAGAATGGGTGGCGATTATTTAACCTTATTTTAGTGTCATACGGTTTCAAGGCGATGGACCGAAATGGCAACATGACGTGCTCTATGACACGATTAATTCGATTACTGTTCTTACTCAATCATAACAAAACTTGACAAGTTGGAAAGGAAAGAATGCAGGCTAATATGCTCTCTCCTTTCACACTTGATGTCAGGTGAAAGGCTTATGATTAATGAAAATTAAATTCGAAGAGAAGCAAATTTTGAATTCCCACGGAATGCGTCCTACAGCTGCAGTTAAAATATGCTACCGGAAAACAAAATTATCACTTGAAGTACATTGCTGTTGAAGTAATTCTGCGTTTTAATCCATTACGAGTAACTTGGGGGTTGTGTTGGGGGTTTCAGCAGAGCAAACAGAGACGTTAAAGTTTATGAGCACTGAGTAATGCTCAACCGAGTATATGCAGTCTGGCCTACTATGTTTATCAGACATCCATTAAGTACAGAAATAATGTTAAGCATCGACTACATCTTAACTTCTGATTAAGCCAAAACAAAAAAATAACTTTACTTCCTTCATATGTGTAATGACAAAGGGAACAAAAAGCCTGTAAGGAACTGCAGCAGTTCTTACAAAAACCTGTGTTTGCACGAATGATTTCACTTGTACATGACTCTTCAATATTCTACATTACTGCATTCCAAGCAATCAAACTACGTGTAAACTGTCTTTCTCAGGTGTGTTTTTACAACTGTGAGATTGAGAATGACCTATCCTAGGTCGAAACATGTCGCTCTTTTACACACACAAACTCTGTTGCCTAAATAGAGTTGTAACTGATAAAAATTCTGTATATTGTGTTGTAAATTATGACATTCCTTCCTTTCCCTTTTTAATCCTTCTTACTTTTAACGCCCCTTGTTTTCTGCGTAAGTTACACGGCACATGACGGTATGGCCGTTGTGAAAAATGAGAAGGGAAGTGGTAGTAGCCCCTGGCTGGACCGTCGAAAATGATAAAATACGTGTTTCAGTGCGGCAGGTCTAGCTGGGAAGTAATGCTAATCACTAAAGCCATGACGTCCGGTGTTACTAATCGCACTAACCGACGGAAGGACGGATAAATAGACACATAAACAAAAGGCAATGGAGTTCACATTTAAAACATACGTATGTGACACAATTTGCCCCTTTTAAAACATAATCATTAACATTTCCTTGTATGTCGACCGTCTGCATTACAGGACGTCTCATTACCGGCTTTCCTTTCACTAACTCTCTCTCCTATTGCTTGCATGTGTAACCACTAAGATGGTTGCGTGGATGTGTAGGGACAGACAACTAATAATGGACGAATGAACTGTGGAACGCTTGACAACATGTAGAAACAGCACCAACACCCAATCAGTGCACCGTGCTGGCAGCCTTCTACATCAGTGAATGCTGCGTGTGTTCTAACAGTTGACAACAGCTGTATCACACACGCTCATACAACTTTTATATCTGCAGGTCCCTCAAATTCCCCGCCTGTAAGAATGATTCGTGCTCGCTTTCAACTGTGCTACAAGTTATGCTTCAGACTTTATTCAGAATTATCAGTGTGTCAGCAATGCCGAAGAAATGTGTCCTGTGTGTCCGGAATAAATAATTCTAGACACTGAATGTAGTAGTCAGTAAAGCCTACTTCGAGCATTGCACACTGAAACAAACACAAGCGTTGTGAGAGGACCGGCAAACGTTTAGTCAGGATAGCGAGTCGCGACGGGCTGGAAGTTTCGGGAGTCGAACCGCCGTGGGGAGGGCCAACCTAGCCTCTTGTACACCAGAAACATGAGCTCTTTCCCGGGCGTAAAGCGGCCAGGGCGTGACGTTGGCCACCCTAGCCCATATAGTGCCGAGGTTACGAATGAGTACATCACGAACCCTCAACGTGTAGTTCGCGAGGAACATGCTGATCGCGGAGACGACACAAACTAGGAAACGTCTTCAAGCCTTTACCCGGGAAAGTCGAGACAGAAGGAAGAAAGAATCTGGAAAATTTTTATGAACTACTTGTTTAAGGTGACATTTCACTACTACTATATTTTGTAAATTTTGTAAAAAGTGCTAAAATAAGGACACCATAAACTACGTGGAGAAGTAAATTTTTATATCTAAATTTTTATTATTATTAATAGCAAAAAATAATAAAGAAAAATACACACACAAATTTATTTACAGTGTCCGGCAGAAATACTTAACGAATTTGCAAAACAGTTGTGAGTGGAACCGTTGGGGTGGTGAATTTGTCCTTGAGCGTTCTTGTAGCGAGACTCAAAGCGTTTCAGTTGCCATGGAGCGCTGGTGTGTAGAGCATCGGGCATTTGCTGTGGAGACGTATTTAAAAAAACAACAATTCTGTCTTGAATCAGATGATATTTCGTCGGCACTTCAATATTCATCGGAACGAGTGTCCCTAGTCGCAATACTTCTTCCTCTGAGGATATCTCAAGAGCTAGGTGTACGAAAAGAAAGCAAGGACAACGGTGGATTTGAAACAGAACATCAGGGAAGAAATGGCAGCAATTTCTCCAAACTTGCTGCAACGGGTGATG
>Ga0268261_10004799_pt1 | contig 10178 bp, 10 predicted proteins | sample TergutNc150P1_FD_190353 | JGI IMG/M metagenome (GOLD analysis project Ga0268261, IMG submission 190353) | Nasutitermes corniger P1 segment gut microbial community from laboratory colony in Florida, USA - Nc150 P1 (SPAdes) (version 2) | ecosystem: Host-associated > Arthropoda: Insects >... | reverse complement strand
CGGGCCGGCCCGACCACGAACACAGCACGACTGTCACCACGATACGAAGGTAAAACCAGAGACTGCCATCGCAGTCAGTGAGCTCCTGATGATGGGCGGGAAAACGCCCGAAACGTGTTGAGCTGTAAACAGACGTCAGGATAATAAACTGAAAAATTGTTGCATCAGGTTGGTGATTTATTTGAATTAAATGTAAAACTCCGGTGCCAAAAGGTTCATTTGCCAGCAGTGTCTATTAGTATTTTCCATGAATAGTTTCGTGAAAAGCATATCAAGAATTCAGTCTCCATCTTTAGGTTCAAGCAGTTGTGACCCTGAATACGATGACATTACTGTCATCCTTCAAAAATGTGGGGAAGTAACTTGTATTATGATTCATCCAGGCACTGGAACACATGAAGAAGAAAACAAAAACTGGCAAGAAATAAAAAAGAAAGGAATACAGGAAAGAAGAAAGAACAGATTGGAGACTTTTGATCCATTGACCTGCACAAAACAGAAAACGGAGCAAATGACAAGAAGAAGACAGCAACTTAAATATACTTGATCATAAGCAAAATTATGTTTTGCATACATTTTAAACACCTAATGCAAACAGCAGAGTTACTTAACATCAAATCATGCAGTATATAGCATTAAAAAATTTCTGTGTTTGCAGTATGAACTTAACTACACTTGAGGCAGGTTCATTATTTGTGTAACTACAGCAGCAGTTCACACACAAGCACTCTATACTGAGCCTCTACTTATTAATATCACAGTGCTCAAGGCAACAGTCAGGTGTTATTACAATGAAATGAACATGTCTGGTGTGACATCAAGTTGCACAGGTCTGATCATGCAGAATTTGCTGTCAGTAATGGACTGATAATAAGACAAGAAAATAATAGCTAGAATTTCTACTTTGTCATGTATTAGGTTGGGTATATTGCCTATTTGTAATTCATTTATCAGTGCTGTCTGTAAGTCAGGCCATACGCCATACAGTTGAGTGTTCGGATGATAATATACATGGATACGCAAAGGAACAGCCATGGGATGATTTGCAGTAATATGCTTTCAGTTGTTTGGAGAGACTGGAAAAAATCAACAAAACTGCAGTCAGCTCAGATCTGAACCAAGCACTTCCCAGACAAGACAAGTGTTAAAAGTTGAGTGAATATTCAGTATATTACAGTATGAAATCTTTTATTTCCAGAAGCAGAAAGTTCATTGCAATCAAAGTGTACTAACACTGTGCAGTGAGTTCAGTGCAGTTTCTGAAATAAACTTCTCACTTCAGTGAACATATCCTCCCTCACAAATAGACATGTAAGTCTGACCAGCGGCAAACCAAAAGTAAGATGTGCACAAATAACTTTTTCACACAATGTTCCAGTCCATTACATACTCATACATTCAGCCAGGTAGCAATTGACAAAGAACATTTGTCAGGTACTGATACCATTCAGGGATATGACATCTCACAACAGGATAACATGGTAATATGTTCCAAATGCTTTGAAGGTACATGTTGCCTTCGTCTTCCAAGGTCATGGAGTCCTGGTAGAGTGCAGTGGCCCTTGAAGATTATGGCAGCATGTATTTTGAAATGTTGAGATCTTTTGACATGTAATTACAGAACACTGGAATTGTTAGCTGCATTGCTTCAAATTCCTCCACAGTAACACCTCATTTGGATTTTATGAACTTGTTATTTTATGAAACATAACCTGTAAAATTAGAAATGTGTTCAGAATAGTAGGCTGGAAGGCCATTGAAACTGTAGTCAAAAGTAAAGGGACTTTGAGCCCAAAGTATCTGTATCACACATTTTTAAGTACATATGTTATAAACTAATTTATTAAATGTCTTGAATTGATGCATCATATGTTGTACACCAAACAGTTTTATAATAATTCATCAATATAGTCAACACAGTACACTGTGTATTGGGGAGAACAAACCGAAATGTAGTATTAATATTCCTTGTACATGTTTTGGCCATGCTGGTTCATCAGTGGGGAGAACATGTTGACACGCAGTAAACATTTGGCAGTGAACATTATATTTAAGTAGCCAGCAGTATGGCACTACAAAACACCATACATTACATTACTCTGTTGCCACTCTTGGGACATTCATGGACAGCCATAGACTGCTGTGTTTAGCAGAGTTAGAAGGAAATTTGTTTAGTTAGAATTTCGCCTCTTGCCCATGAAGTAGATTTAGTAACACTCAGTTTCTGTGCCAAATTGTTGAAGTTCTTGATATATATTTGTTACTTACTCCAGAGTCTGAGTGTCAGGAGAATATGAATCATTGGCTTTGGAATGCTATACCCCCATCACTCCACTCAATTCACATATGTTCCTATAACATGTCCAGATTTGTACTGGTCAAACCAAAGTAACAAAAATTGGTGAAAGCAAACATTAAGGATTGTAGCTGTGGTCCAGTTCCTGGGGGTACCATGGAATAGTTCTGGGACCCTTTTAAGAGGGGTCTGTGTGGTGTAAGGCGCAATGCACAAACCTTGCCTCCTGGGTCTACCACTGAAACGCAGCACAGTCAATTGCAACAAGGCTGATAACCTTGCTTGTGTATTTATTTTGTTGTCCCACACAGGTAAAAGATAACGGCATGAAAGAAATTAGGGCACACAGGGAGCAAAGTTTGTCCACCTAATTTAGTTTCAACCGTGGTGCTGAAGAAAAGGGGAAATATTGATGGTGAAGCCGTACAGAGAATAATGGCTGCTGAGGCAAATATAGAGAATGCTGTGACAATGAACAACAAAAGAAATGTTGTAAAATGGTGTTTACAAATGCAGCACGTAGAGAAGAAAGAAGGAAAGTGTGTTAAGATCAAACTGAACCATAAGCTGGAGGCAATGGCACAGGGGTTTCATTGTAGGGACCTCAAGGTACACATAATCACATTCATGAAGTGGGACCTACCAAAGACACAAAAAGTGTGAGGCACCATATGTAGATAACAATAGTCTTCACTGGCTGTGTTCACGTTTTTCTTACAGATTTTTTCAGCTGTAGGTGGAACAAACCAACTTCATCTGTCAACAGAACTTCAGGCAAACAAGCCAGACCTAGTTGTCCTGCTGATGTTATATTGTTGGGCATAATGATTTTGCTTGCCATAGCTGTGTGGGTGGGACTTGACCTGACTGCAAAATAGGCCGTGAGACTGCTGGTCTAAGCTAGAACAGTTTTGTACTGCCGTATGGTAACTCCATCGCATGAGACAGGCTGTAGCATACATTGTAATTTTTGCATTTTGTGGACAGTTCCAAAAGACATAACTCAAAACATAGAACACGACATCTTTAATACATTCAATCAGGCTTATAAATTGTATAACACCTTGGAGAATTTGGCGGCATAGAAGGCGCTTGTTATTTTCAAGCAGTACATTTCCATGAAAAGAAAGCATTTTAGCATGAAAATATGCGAATTGTGATGATTCAGGGTGTACTGAACAGCCATGCTTATGAAATTGTAATAGTGTACTGTGGTAAGTGCATGGAGACAGCTGCTGGGTACATAACGGCAATACTGCCCACTGTTATAGAAATGACGCTCAACTTTGAAGGTGTCGGACACGAAGGTTTTATTAACAGCTTATTTTTTTCGCCCATACTGATCTAGAGACTGAAAGTAAAATGCATGCGGGACAGCGCAATCCAGCCGAAAAGACTTGTCCCTGATTTCAGGCTGAAAAAAAAAAAAATGAAATTGCAAATAGATGGCATACAGGTAAGAACTACGAGATGGTTATCTCTTAGTTGCGTGGAAGGACGAAAGAGTTTTCTATGTGCTGACCAACAGGAGAGGGAAATTTCTGTGATGAAAATAAAAAGGCCTTGAAGCCATCCATTCTATAGCGATACAACAACAGATGGCCAGCAGTTATTCTACGAGTCCATGTACTTTTTAAGTGGGCAACAAAACGTTTTTTCCACGTGCCGGACCTTGCGATACTAAACAGCAGGATTTTGTTATCGTCATTTTGGGGCCAACATTCTCGCGGAGATTTCGTACACCGCTCAGTGACAAAGTTATTAGAAGGGCGGGAGATTTCCCGAGCCTCCCCTTCGCACGGCGAATAGGAAAGCGCACCGCCAATGGTCTGATCTTCGCGCGGCTGAAACAAGTGTTCGAAGTATACTGTGGGGTTCTGACGATGGTGTACGACATCTGAGCTTATTGCCTTCCTGCGGTCAGACAACCAGTACGGCCTACACACTGATATCAGTGCTACTTTGTAGTGAGGGAGCAATATCTATTGGGACCAGTGATGTATCCGTGTGTCAGATGTTCAGTGACATTAGCATAACCATAGTTTCACAACTGTCGTTGTAATGTTGTATTCACTAATTTGATTCTAATCCAGGTTTCATCAGAATGTGATGTAATTAATACCGTCAACACAACTGATTTTATTATGTTATGTAGGAATATGGGGGGTCATATTGAGATCTCAATATTTGTTGTTACTAAATGCATGTCAGTATTGTTTTTAAACAAATAAAATATATATAGCAGCATTAAATGGTAAATATTGTCGACGTTTGATGGGGTGTGGTCTATTAAATCCGTTCTGGAAGCTATGTCATTGGGCTTGTTGCTTGTCTTCATAAAATGCGTTCTGTTCTGTGTGGTGTGTTGGGTACGTTGAACGCATCCGTTCATGAATTCGTTTGGTGCATGAATATGTATTAACATATTACACAGCGGGATGTCCAAAATAATAAAGAATAGACGAGGACTTATCCTTTCCTTGAAACTTAGTGTGTTAAATATCAATACATGCGAGGGACAAAGTCCATGACGTCAATGAGTTCAAGTGTCAAAAGACTCGAGTTCTGACATTCCTTGCACTGGACAGTGAAAGGGAAGGACGTTACGTCGTCAAATGTGCCCCACTCGTGGAGCGAAATCAACGACTGAATACATGTGCAATGAGTGTGACGAAGTGTGCGTGATGCCGTGGTTCTGCAAATATCACACAAGGTGCGAAGTTGAAAAGGTTTTAGATAGTGCATTGTTATAAAATGGTGATCGAAGATGCCAAGGAAATGCAACAGCAGTTAAAATTATGTAAGTAACAAATATTTATACTGCATGATAGATATTGCACGCATTTCATAGGCTTGATGTAGAAAACGTCGAAGAAAATTTTCCGTTTGAATTCAAAGAACACGTTAGATTTGATTTCTTGGAACTTTAAGGAAAATTCTGTTTTTTTAAAGACTGTGTATGGAAAAATTAAATCACTAAATTTACATTCTGGTTCTTAGCATTTCACATATTTAAATCTGGCACCAAAGGGTTGAGAACTTGATAAACAGTTTGTAATATAAGACACAGGCAATATCGATTTTGTATTTTTCATATTCTCCAAGATGATAACCTAGCCTGGTTCTTCCACACTTACTGTGTTTGCCCTCATGGATGGGCAGTTAAACTGTATGTAGCTGGCACTTGTTGTGTTCATGTGATATAGAAAAAGGTATGTTTCTTCAGACTGCATTTGAAGGCTTTACTTGTACAGGTAATTTAAATAACAGATAAAATGCTACCTAGATAATGCATTACATTAAATTTCACATATATTTGTTGGAGAAGGCTGTACCTTTTTTTTTTAAATAAAGGATGAGTACAAGTGTCCTTGTATGTCTGCATTCTTTTCTGTTCCACTCATTTTCTTATTTTGCCCTGAATCACTTCTGTGTCTTCAAGTTCTCTTTTGTTTGAAATTTGGTTTTGTCACTTGCACAGCCCATAATTTTCAGCTTGTATATTCTTTCACATTCAGTCACTGTCAGGTACACTCCATTTAAAGTGTGATGAACTGCCTTTCTTGTCACACTGACACATATTTCAAATGGCTGAGATTCTTTGATGTTGACTGGAACTGAGACGGTGCAGTTGGTGGAGGAACTAGGCTACAGGCTGGTCAGTCTTGGTTTTGATTCCCAGCAGGAGCAGATTGTCTCTCCTCTATAGTGCCCAGACCAGCTGTGAGGACTGCCCAGCCTTCTGTTCAGCAGGTATTGTGGGAGGCTCTTTTGCCAAGAGTAAAGCAGTTAATCACTCACCTCCATCGAGTGCTGAGGTTAAGAATGACTGGAGCTGTACTTCCACTCCCCTCGTATATGTTCATAGCATGGGCAGGGATAATTTTACCTTTACATTACCTTTTACTGTACCCTTTGCAATATTGTGATTTATACACAGAACTTATCTTGGTGTATACCAATCATGAAAATGAAATTCAAGAAGCTTCCTGAAAAATGTGAGACAAGTTAATGTTGGATCTCACTCTAAGGCACACAAAAGACTGGGGTTACAGTGGAGATCTGCGCCTGATTATAAGCACACTTCTTTGCCACATTATTCATGGAATTTTGACAGAAGGAGAAAATTTGCTTGTGAACACAGTACAATGCATCTGCAGTCCAGTTGTTATTCACTGAAAACACGAGCATCCTTACCAATCAAATGCAAAATTATGATGTACAGGAGAATTTGAATGGGGGGTTTTCTTGACATTTTTGTACAGAATTTAATCCATGTCATCCACATATTCTACTTACATACTTATACTATAGATGGTTTTTATATCTGTTACCCATGTGTTAGAACTTAATGAACATGGTTTATTATTTATTTGCTTAGATCTACATGAGGAAGTTGCTTGAACATAACTGGATAATTGTTAGGTTGAATAAAATACAATACTACATCTTAAATCAGTCTCTCAGATTCCCACAATAATATGAAAATATAAGGACATTATTTTATCTGACAATTGTCATTAGTCACTTTCTGTCAGCTTGCTTAACTTATAAAAACTCACATTTGCCATGAACAATAATGTCACACGTGACACACATCTGGGAGACAAAGGAAAATATTTCTAGCACTTTCTGGAAATATTGCAAGTAAGAACCTAATATCAACTGCAAAACATTGAACTAAAACATGCTGACCCTGATTCAGGGCAGAATGGAAGAGCAGTGAGCACTGCACTACCTGAGAACTGCACTCGTCTTTCTCGCTGCGTAACAACCCAGAAGAGCGCAGTTCTCAGCTACTTCATTGCAGAAGCTTGCAATCACACTGCACTATCTGTTGCAATCACACTGCACTATCTGTTGTCACATGAAACGTTACGGGGGAAGATGGATGTGAGCTGTAATGTAAAATAATGACCCTGTACTACCAGTGAGACATGTCAGTCTTTGTCCTGCTGAGATAAACAATGTAAGTAAACAAGCTTCAAGTATAAAATCCATGATAGTTGTGAAAGAGGAGGGTCTGATATGTGTGAATTTAGGAAATTAAAACAGGGAAGCTGGAACATGTGGAGTCAAGTTGTCTGGGATGTGACGCTGCGGCATTGGCCAAGTAGCTGCCGACATTTTGACGGACAGTAGTGCATGTTGAGGATCGAGCAGCCCAAGAAGAATTTTTGTTGGGAACTGCTTGCTAAATGACACCGCCATATGAGTCTTCAGCAGCACCTGTGAGAACCTCAGCATGAAATGTACCGTGTACTGCAAAGATGAACTCGGAGTAGAAAAACTAAATGTCGGTCAAGTTTCTAGCAACATGACGTTGGTATATCACAGGTAGCAAACTTACAATTATGACATCCGTCCATGAAGGAGATAAAAAATTCAATGGACATGTTAACATAAAGTATAATCAGATTCAATCAAACAACAGGCTTGTTTGATCCATGCTGAATGCTGTATATTTGAAAGTAATAAAATGACAGTAACGGACTGCCTGTCTGTTAATGACAAGAACATTTTCCGAAAACCAGTGCTTAATTTTGCATTTGGTGGCCAAGTTACTTGTAATCTTGTCACACAGTCTGTGCAATTCCCAACAGAAGCTGTGATACAGTCAGCAGACACTGAACAATGTGGCAAGTGCCTGGACTAGTACACTGTGTCCAGCCTGAGAAGTATCACAAAGGAACACTGACAGTTGCTGTGCAAATAACATATCAGTCTTCATTGTCACGGCCATTATAACCTGAGATCACACTCTGTTTCTATGTCTGAAGTGCTCTGTTTCAGCTTAACCCTTCTCACTGCAGTTCGTTCGCACTGCTACTCATTTTACACTCAGTTTTTTTTTTCTCACCCCTGTTTCCCTACACACACTTGGGCATGGCCTACTAAAAATTATTTATGGCCAGACTGAAACAGAAGTGGGGAGAAAACTGCAGTGACTGCCCCAGCATGCAGTCTTTCAACTTTGTCAACTGTATTTGACATCTCAGAGGCCCTCCATCAGTCAAGTGGAGAGGATCATTGTGCTCTGAAGACATTACCAGAGCTGTTATTTCATAATAATGCTATATGCATAGGAAAGTATCCAGTATGATTACTGTGTTGACTGTGACTTTGTGGGTTCCAGATGTATAATTATGCAACTGTGATGACCAAATTAATCTGTTGGGATAAAACAAGTAGGTTCATTTGCACATGCTGCTGCTGCTGTTTGCCACAAATATTACAAATCTGTATTTTAGCCATATACCCTTAATAATTATTTACAATTCTTCACCACCATTGTTCATAGTGGATGCTGGTACTTGGTCAGTCAACATGTCAGCATTCTTGATAATACGGTAGTAGAAGTTCACAGCCTGATGGTAGTGCTGGATTGATATGCGCTCATTATTTCCATGATAACGGTTGACATCTTCTGGCATGACAAGAGTCGGCAGAAACCGATACAGATTTTTGGTGAAGCCCAGGTACCACCGTGTGTCGGTGTTGGCGATGAAGACAGCTGCAAGGATAACAAATGCACTGACGTACAAGCTGAAATGTACACAGCCCTCCTTCAATCAAGCCTGTCTTAAAATCTGAAATCTGGCTGAGACACAAGTTTTGTAATGTGCACCCCTTATACCACAGTATTTAAGCCCTTGTGTGGGCTTTTAAATTGCTGGCCACAATGCATGGAATGAAAATTTAGGTGACCTGCTGCATTGCTTGTGGTGATCATTTAAGTCAGCACAGTGACTCTTGTAATTTGCATCTTCTTTCAAACTGAAGGCCAGAAACACAATACTATTTACAATAAACAGTTATCTGAAGATAATTAAATGATGCAGAAAGACTTCTCCTTGCGACGTGTGAAAAACGATGAAGAGAAAATGCTAGAGGTAATCAGGAAATTGTAGGCAAGATGCATAACTACAACAATAAAACACATCGCCTCACATCTCAGCCAGAATTCCCACACAGTTGATTAGTGGTGCCAGTGTATTTATGAGAACACAGATTTTTGGAGAACATAACAGACGTACTAACTGTAAGTAAGTGTCGAGTAGTGCTCATGTACAGCAGTGGTTTTTAACCCTTATTGCAGCTTGCACCCCTTTGGTTCTCTAAATAGTTCCTCAAAACCATATCATAAATTGTTAAAGTGTGTGAGTTTTTTAAACCAAATGTATAGTGTAGGTATAAAATAAATATTTATTTTAATTTCATAGTCAAATTAAAACCTGGCTTGTCTTGCACTCCCAGCAAGGGTACCTCACACTCCAGGTTAATAAACATGATATAGAGCAATTGATAATGGCCCCTCCAAAAATGGATAATTAAAAAACTGGCTCCCATGATATTTAAAGGTGTTTCTGTTTCATTATTTTTTATTTATCTGTATTTTTGTATGAGTTCTGTATGTAATACTTCCAAAGTTATGCCAATCTTCTGTTCAGAAATTCACTCTACTTCCTTCAGATGCAGTGCAGTACACAGACAGTACTGCGTATTGTGAGATATGAGTGTATCACAGTGGTGCTGACAAAGGCTTGAGTCTTGTGGGATATGACTTCACGTAGGTCAGTACATGGCACTGTGTAGGTCAGTACATGGCACTGCATAGGTCAGTACATGGCACTGTGTAGGTCAATACCTGACACTGTAGGTCAGTACATGGCACTGTGTAGGTCAATACCTGATACTGTGTAAGTCAGTACATGGCACTGTGTAGGTCAATACCTGACACTGCATAGGTCAGTACATGGCACCGTGTAGGTCAATACCTGACACTGTAGGTCAGTACATGGCACTGTGTAGGTCAATACCTGATACTGTGTAAGTCAGTACATGGCACTGTGTAGGTCAATACCTGACACTGTGTAGGTCA
>Ga0268261_10004798_pt1 | contig 10181 bp, 5 predicted proteins | sample TergutNc150P1_FD_190353 | JGI IMG/M metagenome (GOLD analysis project Ga0268261, IMG submission 190353) | Nasutitermes corniger P1 segment gut microbial community from laboratory colony in Florida, USA - Nc150 P1 (SPAdes) (version 2) | ecosystem: Host-associated > Arthropoda: Insects > Digestive... | reverse complement strand
TGGGGGGGGGGGGGGGGTGGTGAGGTTTCATGTGGTTGTCTGAATTTGTTTTGCTTCTTGCATTTTGGAGGGTTGGTTGTAGATAATGGTGTCTGGATCATACTGGTATTTTGTGTATGCTGCTTGTTCAGCTGTTCAGAAGAGAAATTTATAAAACTGAGATTCATTTCTAAACATATGTAACCGGCCAGGGTTCATAGTTCAAGTCTCGGACTAGGCATCAAGAAGATGAAGAGATAAATTGGTTGTCCAGCCATTAGCCAGTCTGAATTGGAAAGGAAAGAGAATTTCTCTATTCATGTTTTGGAATGTGCAGAGGGGTTTAGCAGTTTAACCTTCTAATTGCTGTCTGCACTTAAGACTAGCTGGTTACTAAATAGCGTAGAGGTCTAACACACCTCATTTCCATAAAAGGTTTAAATTCTCTTTCTTGTTTTAGTGGTCGGTAGCAGTATACAGGTGTTCCTTGTTGAAAACTATATTTTTGGATGGGCTTGCCTGCAGGATACCTTTTTTCTTGAGAACAGATGAGACAAGCCAGAACAGGGACTCAAATGTTAGACTTCATAGAGGAAAGAGGTATGGGAACAAGCAGAGCTGTGAAGATATTGTAACGGCAGTTGTGTCTTGGTCAATCTTAAGTTTACATGTTTGTGCGTAAGATCTCAATAAATGAGAAGAATTTAATAGTATGTAATTACTAACAACGATCAACCACAGCGGCTCCTATCCCTTTGTATATTTCTTTGGATGGATTCGTGTCTACTGACTGAGTGTACGAAGTATTTGTAACTGAGAGTCAGTTAGCTAAAGTGAACCGGTTACACATAATTACAGTTGTGTACATTTTCTTTCATGTATTTTATACCAGTGGTCTGAAGATGACCCTTTGAGGTCAAAACATGTTGCCACATTAAGGATGTAACATATACTAGTTGTGTTGTTGATTTTTTTATTTCTCTTGTTAAGCATAATGGACACTTTGCATGAATACTTGTCGTCAGTTGTGCACACATCACTGATGTGCATAGACCCACCCGTTATCCCACAAAAAACACAAAGGAGGCCTTGATTGTGTTCAGACGGCTTTGAAAACAGGTTTTTATTTTATTATTTTACTGTAGTGCAATACTAACATACAACTTGCAAAGCTACATTCTTCACTGTTATTACACAGACTGCCAGTTATAGCCGTATTAGAGCAACAGCACTACCAACAAGCATCGTTATTTGTAAAGCTATTAATAAGATGTGGAGAAAACTTGCAGTGTGCTGAGTAAAGAAGAGGAATTCACATTTAAATTACATTTATAAGTGTTTGGTTTGAAATTTTCGAAAACTATTATTTATGAATGAAAATGCAACCAGTAATAACACAGTGAGTGTGCCAGAATATAAGTGCCGTGTTTCATTTCTGTCTCATTCTTCAATGTTTCTGCTTTCCAAGATATTTCTTTGCCATTCTACTTGACTTGTATTTCATTAATAGTCTGTTACTCTGCACTCCACATCTTCAATTTCGTCAATTGATTATTTTATTAAAATTCTTCATTCAAAATCTTGTCAGTGTTTTGGGAAGGAAGACAACTGTTGATGTCTATAAACACACTTTTCCTCTGGTTTTGCCAGTGACTGTTGCAGAAAATGGCTAACAAATGCAACTCCCCCCCACTGTCTTATATGCATATTTCACTGAACATGCTGACATTATGTTGTTGTATGTGTGTACTTTACTTGGAACTCACATTACATATTTTCTATGCATTTGTAAGGTCTCTGAACATTTGACATCTCTGTCACTGTGAACGGTCAGTGAAAACTAACAGTCCAAGAAAGCAGTTGAAATAATGTAATTTGTATAAATTAGTCTGTCAGTGTGTCGAGATTGATAAAATAATGTTTCTACAGGGTCAGTGAGTAACTTCTGAGACAAATGAACACTCGTACATGAAGGTGATGTTTAGAACATGGAACATTGTTTGATCTTGCATTATGTAACACAGTTGACTGGTTGAACAGATGGTATAAATTATTTTCTTTTACATTTATGCTTTCCAGAGGTGAATCTCCACCTACTACAAACGCAGCAGCAGAACTTCATCGTCTTACAGCATCCCGATCATCACATCTGACATCTCGTACTCGAAAAATCATGCCAAATACTGTAAGTTAATATTAATTAAGTTGGACTGAATTAATTTGCAGTTAAACCCCTCCATATGTTCAAGTTTTACTGAGGTGGTTACATGATAGAAAATTTCAAATTCACATGGTTATATCCTAGCACCAGATGTGACAGTAGAAATGCTTGTGTGGCTAAGCTGGTAAAAAATTTACATTACAGCTTCTAGAAATCTTAATGTCTCATACCCAGGCACACTACCTTGGGGACATACCACTCACATTGTGAAGCTGGCCACTCAATTTTGTCTACTTCTGAAATTAAGGATGCATGGAACATTACATCCTTGCCCTCATGTTGATTTCCTTTTTGTTGGTGGTATGTTTAGGTTAAATACAGAGACAACCTTAACTTTATATTTAGTTGTCAAATAATTGTCGTCTGCCACCATTAATAGTTTGGTAAATTCTAAGATAAATAGGTGACTAAGTTGATGAAAGAAAGAAAAGACTTCTGAAAATCTGAATTGTTACTGTATGGCATTGCAACTTATGTCTTAGAATATATGGACATACACATTGTGTGCACATCCCCCCCCACAACACATACACACACTCACACAAACACCACACACAGGGTGAACAATTCATGCACGATGTCTCCATAATGTGTTATACTTATTAGGTTACATGTTACCATTAAATGGCATAGGGTATCAAATGATCAAACTGTGAATGCCTCATTGTTACAGTAGCATTTTTGAAGCAGCCTCCATCCATTTTGAGGCAGACAGCAGTGCGCTGCATGACATTTTCTTGAACACACCTCAGTACATTAGTATTGACTACTGTTAGAGCTGCCAAAAGTCTTGCCATGAGATCATGTTGGTTGGAGAGACTGTGTCAACATGCACATTTAGGTGTCTCCCTCACATGCACAAATCCATCAGAGTTATATCTTGTGTTTGAGGAAGCCATGACATGAGCCCTCCACATCTAGTCCGGCTTTCTGGATATGTCACTTTCAACCACAGCTGAACCATCTTTCCTGTAATTTTCTGGAGCTCTCTCATGTTAAAACTGTAACTTTTACATCACAGTTAGAGGCACATCTTCAAGCATTCCTGATAGAAAAGAGTTAAGAAATTACAATATCATTTAGCAATTAACCTGTCAGTTAGTGTAGAGGGGTCCTTGATATGCAGATGTCACTATTGTGGACATTCAACACGCTCTCGTGTGTATAACATGCTTTGTCTGTCCTCAGAATTTTGTGTAAAATTAGGTCATCTGCACCATGTTTATGTCAAAGCCATTTGCAAAATTATATCCATAGAGGATGATTTTCTGGAAACAGATGTGTGCTTTTGTGAGTACTGGTATGGGTGTTGTTTATAATCACAAAGTAGTGTGAACACCTTTGGTTGGGACAGTCCTAATTCTTGTCCAGTATTGCAAAAGATTCACTGTGAAGCTGTTTTCACAGCAGTAACAATAACACCTTTATGAAGGTTATAACATGTCTTGGTGTTTGTCATGTGTGTATTTCATGATCATTAAATTACAGTTGAGCCCTGCTGTCCACTATGTGTCTTTTATACACTCAGCAATGTGCTTTATCATCTGAGAAGTGTGTTAACCCACTTGATGGTGACATGTATCTCAAAACCTAAATGTCTCAAGGCCTATATTTTATAACATTTACAACTTATTTTATAACAAGGAATCACACTATGAAGAGTCTGTGCATGCATTTATTTTCATCTTTGAAACTTGGAAAATCACTCAAAACTTATGTTCTTCCCACTATCTGCTCTCCAAAAGATTCTTCCAATGCTTTGAAATTTTCCATAACATTTTTCCTTAGTGTAAAGCAGAGTTTCATACGGGCATGCCATTCTTTAAAGTCTGCCATTACCTAGGTACAACAACATTACAAGTGGAACATGCACTTGTCCTTAACGAGACATTACACAACAATCACAAGTGCCACAGCCTTCTTCCCAGCAGGAAGTTGTGCAGCAGACTAGTTTGTGTACAGCTAGTTGTATAAGTTTGCCCTAGCACCAGAAGTGCCATCTTGCTGTTAGTGCAGAAACCATTTGATTGTACCATAAAATGAAGCCCGGACTGGCACAAGTTTTATACAGGATAGTAATATTTATTTTGTTCAAACTGTGAAGTTTATTATTAGTTTTTCTCTACCATATGCCATTTCTGTTTTCTTCTATTCTAATATATTTACAAAAATATTATTAAACATGTAACAACAGCATTTTATCACTACTCTTCAGTTAATGTTAGTATGTCATGACACTTCTTGGAGTAAGCTTTTAACTATATCATGCTGAAATCTTACCGGTACCAAACATCGGATAACTGTATATGATGAATTATTTTTGGTTCAGAAGTATATTTGAACTGTTTTGATGATTGATTGCAGATCTCTGAAGAAGAGAATGATATTAATTGTGGCCGTAAATCTTTGGTGACAACACAGTTTGTTGACTGGAGCTGTAAATACTTTGCTCAGCCTGTGATGAAGTTCCTAGAAGACAATGATGTTGAAAGCAATCTGCATTATGAACGGGAGTGGAGGTATTAAGTTGCTTGAATGTTTAGGTCTGCTGCTTATTGTTAGGGAATATTAGAGACATTGTACTTTGTTAGAAGTGCTGAGATGATTATTCACACTAAAGTCATGTTTCCCATCTGATGTGCTTGTGACACTCAAAACTTAGCTTCCTCACTGTTTACATTGAGGGCTCGTGATGACACAGGCAGATTACCAGAAGTGAGAACACTTCACTGTCTTGACTGAGGATGTATGAACAGACAGGTCACACAGAAGTGAGAACACTTCGCAGCCTACACTGAGGATGTGTAAACATAAAGGTTACTCAAAAGTGAGAACACTTCACTGTGTACACTTGAGTTAGAACACTGAACTTTATACATCAAGGGATGATGAAAAAATGAAATGCACTGAACACAGGGCAATTCATTGCATGTAGTCTGGGCTCAAGACTAATGTCACACACCGTTTAAGATTCCTACACCCGATCTCACTGTTGTAACCCAAAGGAAAATAGTCACTTTGTAAGAGTGCCCTGCTCTGTAAGACCTCGAAGAATTATAAATTTGTGTACGTTGTGTTACTGCTTCAAGCCTTGAACATTGTATTGATTAATTTTATGTATAAGGGTGGAATATTTAAATTATTGTTTGAGAAGTGAAAAGAAGGAAATTTGTACTTTCAATAGTATAGGAAGCTTTAATTATATTCTCTAGAACTGTACTGTTGTGGACTATTAGAGCAAGCCTGAGGATGGGCAGTGTCCAGTGGTGAAAACTAATTTTCATATGGTGTTTAAGCAAAGCATATGTCTAGTTTGAAAGTGTTTTTATTAAATGGCATAACATTCAAATTGAGATGCCATGTTTTTGCATTAAGAGGTGAGTATGTGATTGCTTTCAGGTATCAGCGCAACAGTGCACTTCGCTATGAAGCAAGAGATGAGCAGCGGAGAATAGCAACTGGGAGACTGGAGTCTCAAGTTTTTAACACCCGATGCCCCAATCCTCCATTAGTCATCCAGTTTCATCCTTATGAAACATACATTGCTGTTGCTGGTAAAGATTCTTTTGGGTAGGTAAAGAAATAAACTTTCGTTTCTGTCATACTGAGAGAGTAGAATTAGGGAGAAAAGAGAACATTCCATATTCGTAGAGGAACGTAACTGATGATGTAATGTTGACTACTGAGAAAAATAGTGTAACAGTCACTCTTCATAATTGTTAGTATGGAATTGTGGAACATTAATTGAACATCCACACTGCACACCTCCTTTCTTCTATTTCTTTTAGATATTTATGTGTTATGAATTTTGTGTTACCTGCTAGATAGTGTTTTTCATTTTTTTTTTGTATGTATTTTGGTAAGAGTTATACCATTTTATATTTGTAGTATTTGGGATTGGCTGTCTGGATATAAACTTAGTTACTGCTCAAATCGTGGCTCAAAAGCATCCCGCGTCACATCACTGCAGTTTGTGAACAGCCATGATGTATCACTTCTCCTGGTGGGTTCAGATGATGGAACGGTGCGTCTGTGGAACAACTACACACTGATACAGCAGGGACGTGAACCGGGGCTGGTAACAGCATGGCACGCCCTTGCTGATGTCTCACCTGTCTCACGCTCCCTTAATGGTAATTTGACAGTCCTGACATGAATATTAAGTTAATTGAAGCTTAATTGATGTGTATGTTGCATGAATGAGAATAAGCAATTAGCTTACAAAGAAAATAATACATTGGACAAACAAAACATGTAAATAATATGTAGATACAATTAGGCATCAGTGGAAAGACAAGGTGAAGAAAAGGTGCAGGTATTAATAGGAGAGAGAAATGTAGAAATTGACTCAAACAGGTGTTAAGTGGTGATTTCCATCATACAATTATAAAAAATCAACTGATGTGTGTCTGTTGTCATCATGGTTGTTATTTCTGGAATTTATTATGCAGGTGTCTGCATCTATGCTTGAGTTGACAGTATTGCTTGAAGATATTGTTAGAAGTCTTTATTGTTATCCATTGTAGAAGTCTTTATTTCTATCCATTGATATACCTTTCTCTGTTATTCCTGTTCTTCCTATAATTGCTTCTGTTATATATCTGTGAATACTGTTTTACTCTTTTCATTGGTGTATGTTCTCGAACTAGGTCTGTCCACTTTTTCATTGGTCGTACCAATTGTTATATAATCCACACCTTTTCTTATGCTGTCTGAAGAAGGCTTTATTACCATCCATACATGACTCATGTCTATTTTGCAGTGCTTGCAATTGCACCCTTTTTTATGGTGCTTCTAGTTTCACATGTTGCCTAATATGAGTTTTGAATTTTATCCCTTTGTTTTAATTTATTGATAATGATACTTAGGTAGTTAAAGTTAAATTGCTCTTGTTCTGAATTTACTGTATTTTCTGAGCACAGACATTTTAAATGTTTATCATTTCAGTTATAGTATCACACACATGCATAATACACCATTATGACTGTTGTTGATGTTAGCTGGCGCTGGTTTAGTTATGTCATGGGAGCAGCGAACACAAAATCTTATAGTAACAGGCGATGTGAGAATAATCAGATTGTGGGATGCAGAGAGTGAACTGAAAGTGCAGGATATTCCAACTGGTGCTGACTGCTGTGTCTCTAGTATATCCACTGATATTTCAGGTACAGTCTTGTTTCAAATTGCTGTTCTGAGTATAATTTTTTGTTCTTGAATTTATGCTGTGTGATAAATATTCATTGTGTATATATTTGTATAGTAAAATTTCCACTTTACATTTGAATGATAAAAGTGTGTTGAAACTGAGGACAGAATGAAAATTTAAAATGGCCTTTGAAATGCAAACTTCAAATTAGGGAATCCTTAAATGGTGGCTTTCTTGCATGAAAATTAATGTGTGTCATTGCAGCACTAATTCCATGTCAGGTATAGTATCCATGTTCCATGCCCTTTCATTCGTGAGTCTTCACCCCTGTGTTAATGTTGCATGGGTAAAAATGTAGGCCATGCTATGTTGTTAGCTGATTTTTAAGTGGCTGTTGTGCTGCTAAGCCAGGGTGTAAATAAACAATAGGGTTGTTTTTGTTGTTGGTAATGTCTTTGTCATAGTCATCATCATGTAGGGGGTACCATTATTCGGTATTCTTATATTTATAATTGTGTGTGTGTCTTTATTAAACTCTAAAACTCTAAAAAGAGATTGACATTTATGACCTTGTATATAATTGTCACTGTGTCAAATTGTTGAAGGAGTGTCTGAAGAGATGCCTACATCTGTGTAAGTCACATATGAAAATATGTCCATACGGAGAGTTTTGACTTCCTGCATTATTTTTGCCCAGTAATTATGACTTTTACATGAATGTGGAATGGACGGATATTTTGCTGATGCTTGATGCATTTCATGAGTGGTATATGAACACAGTGTAATGATCACATTTACTTGTTTCTTCAGTACATTAATAATAGTCATTGTCTGTTAAAGCTAATATACCAGTCACAGGGACAGCGAGATATGGGATGACCTAGATAAGGGTGAAAGGACCAACACATCTTGAGCTTTAAAGTAACAGGTCTTCAGACCTAAGCCTTGATTATGTTCTCAAAGATATGTGACCAGTATTGTTTCACTCACTTTAAAGAACTATTAAGATTTTAGCAAATAAAGGACTGTTATCTCACTTCTAGTTTTACTGAAAAAGTATAATAGTGTGTTAGGTGGACAGTAATATTTGGCTCACAATGAGGACAAGTGGCACACTCTTGTGAACACAGTTGAAAACTTTCAGAAATCTGAGTAGGAGTGAGTCTTTTCTTGTCAAGAGGGACTGCTTTGTAGTCTATCAGGTACTTAGTTCACTAAAAATAAATTATCTGAAAAGACTGTGTTCAACAAGAAATATTTCAAAGTGGAGTAGCTGGATCAGCAAGTGTCGTCATGATTTTCAGAATCCTGTCTGATGGTGGCAGGATGTGGAGATGGCTCAGTGCGATTGTTTGATCGTCGTCTGTCACCCCAGGAGGCACGTGTTATGACATGGAGAGAACATTCAGCATGGGTTGTAGATGTTAACCTTCGCAGTGATTCACAAGGCAGTGGGAAAGCTATTAGTGGGTGGTAAGAACTGTCTGCTAGTCTCTGTGTGTGTGTATATATATATATATATATATATATATATATATAAGATTTTTAAAACTTTGAATATGTAGAAAAAGTGTGTGAGTTTTGACTTGATAAATGATCATATTAAACATATTTCCTCAGGAGATGCTTGTTTTAAACATGAGGTGATACATAGTTTACTTTCAGGTTAAAAGACACTGACTTTTTAAAAATGGGAAAGATTATGTAAGATTTGCAGTTTTATGACTGTGTATTCAGACTATGGTTCTTCTGGGTTATGGTACTGTTTTGTGTTGTTGGGTGATCTACTTTCCTTCCTTCATGAGCAAACACATCTTAAACTGGTTAAAAATATAGAGTATAATTATTTTAAAAATGAGATCATTATGAGCATTCAGAATAAGTGTCTTGAATGTTTCAAAAATTAAAGTTGAATATGTAAGTAAACCTCTTAAAATATATTCAGGACCACCACGGAAAAGATGTGCTGGTTACTTGGAGATACAAGTGGCTCAGTTGGCCTGTTACAAGGAGTTTTGAAGCAAGGGAGGATGAATGTAATACGATAGAATATAAGTCATTTGCTTCGAGGTTAATCTGCAGAATGGATAATCCATATCTATAAAACAGAATGCGTTGTAATCTAATAATTGTTTCTAAATTTCTCATTCTTGAGGCATTTACAAAACAGATAATGACAACTAGCCTCTTTATCTCTCTGTATCTGGCCATCCTTCAGGCCACATGGAAAGTTGCAACTTAAATATGATGAACTGTTATGGAATTTCTTATTGGGGTTTTCACTACAATTTGTCAAAATGTTACAGTTTTCATTAAAAGAAGTAACAGAAACTTTACATGAAGACCTACACACATATATATAATTGTTCTTTATAATGGAGACAAGCCATGTTCTCTGTAAAGTATGAACTTGGGGTCTAAGAAACAGCTGGTAATCTAAACATCATACCTATTACAAAACAAGTACAAGGAAGTGCATGAAACATGATATCTTCCCATTTCTGAGAGAAGTATAAGAAGTGTGATGTCTCCTTGTTTATGTTTTACTGAAAGATCTGTGTATGAAGGGGTGCTGAAAAAGTAATTCCTCCTAAGATTTTTACTCAAGAGTAACACACATAGGATTACAAACTGAATGGTGTTTAGTGCATTAGACTTCCTGTGCCATGAGGCTGAATTTTAAACCTCTGCCACTAGAATGATCTGAACTGTGCTTGTACGAGGGCCGTTCCGAAATTAATGCCTCCTATTTTATTATGTTGGCTCACGACGTCAGAGGCGAATATTGTTGATATGGCAGTAGAGGTTGAACCTTCCCGCCAATATTCCGTTAAA